>Ga0335069_10001894_pt1 | contig 32967 bp, 29 predicted proteins | sample Lox_Sample_11_FD_206714 | JGI IMG/M metagenome (GOLD analysis project Ga0335069, IMG submission 206714) | Soil microbial communities from Loxahatchee National Wildlife Refuge, Florida, United States - Lox_Sample_1.1 | ecosystem: Environmental > Terrestrial > Soil > Wetlands | place: USA...
CAAGCAGAAGAATCGAACCGGTCAGACGTCGCACGAGGGCCTCTCGTTCAGGTGTGGTTCCCCGGGAGCGTCTCGATGATGGCGGGAGTGATCCGAGACGCTCCGGGGAGCGTGGCGGGAGTATGCTAGCGCTTCTTACCCTTCTTCTTCTTTCCCTTCTTGCCCTTCTTCTTACCCTTCTTTTTCTTGTCCTTCTTCCCCTTCTTGCCCTTCTTCTTGGCCTTCGTGGCCTTCTTCTTACGAGCCTTCTTCGGCGCCGGGGTCTCGGGCGCTTCGGTCATCGACTCCGGCGACGACATGGGGTCCTGGGCCATGGGCGTCGCCGGCGGGAAGAGCGGCTCCATCATCCCCGGTCCGCTCCATCCACTTTCCTGATCCTCGAACATCGTCCCTTCTCCTTGCTGGGGTGAGCAGGCGCGGCCTGTAGCTTATCCGGCACCTTGACCCTTGCAAGTCGCGCGCAAGCGCATCTCGGTTGACAATGGTTTTTGCGCGGGCTAACGTTTGGCCCGCCATGAACTTCCGCCGCCTCAGCACCGTCATCGCTTTCATCTCATTGGCAGCTGGCCGGGCCTCCCGCGGCCAGAACGTGGCCGAGGTCCAGGTGGCCCCCGCGGCGGTCAGCATCCACGTCGGGGACCGCACCGGACTGCTCGCCACGGCGTTCGACCGGATCGGAAACGTCATCCCGACCGCCAAGATCACGTGGACCTCCCGGAGTCCCCAGGTGGCCAAGGTGGACGCCAACGGGACCGTCACCGGTCTGGCGACCGGGGTGGCGATCATCGAGGCGGCGGCCGGCCATCGCACCGGGCTCTCCACCATCACCGTGTCCCCCGCTCCGGCGGCCCCGGCCCAGGCCGCGGCGCCGGCGCAGAGCCCCGCGCCCGCGAGCACGCCGGCGACCCCTCCGGCGCCCGTGGAGCAGCCGGGAGTCGGCGCGTTCTACGGCCAGCCGCCGGGTGTGGGGGTCGCCACCGCGCTCCGCATCATTCCGGCCCAGGTGTTCCTGCTGCCTTCGGAGAACACCCGTGTCGCGCCCCGCGCCCTGAAGGACGACGGATCGGCGGCGGCGCCCGTGCACGTCACCTGGCAGTCCCTGACGCCGGCCATCGCCAGCGTCGACGCCAACGGAACGGTCGTCGCGCTGTCACCCGGGCAGGGGACCATCCAGGTCACCTCGGCGACCGGTGTCACGGCCACGGCGCCGGTGGTGGTTCAGCAGGCCGATCTGGCCATCGACCAGACCGGCCCGATCATCATGTCACCGGGTGACGCCGACACGCTCCACGTGATCGTGCCGACGCAGGGGAACCGCGCCGTGTCGCCCCTGCTCCTGCAGTGGACGTCCAGCGTCCCCACGGTCGCCACGGTGACCATCGACGGCGTGCTGCGGGCCGTGGGCCCGGGCGACGCCGTCCTGTCCGTCGCCGGCCTGCTGCAGAACCGGACCGTGAGCATCCACGTCCACAAGACGGTCGAGACCCTCGCGGTGTCGCCCCCGCGCGACCGGGACATCGAGATTCCCCTCACCGCGTCGGCGAAGTTCATCGCGCACGCGCTGGCGGCCGACAACGTCGCCGTCCCCGAAGCGCCCCTGCGCTGGGTGGTGGGGGATTCGTCGCTCGCGTCGTTCGACACGACCACCGGCCTCCTCACGGGCGTCAAAGTGGGACGGACCACCCTGACCGTCCGGGGCCCCGGCGTCGGCCTGCAGGCGGTCTGGAACGTGTCCGTGATCGCCGGCTCGCTGCGGCTGTCGACGGCGCGGGTGGGGCTGCACGCGGGCTCCAAGTACGCCATCAAGGCGGAATTCACGAACGACGGCGGAGCCGTCCTGGGGCCCGCCGCCGGCCTGACCTGGACCTCCGATCAGCCGGGAGTGGCCGCCGTCGGCGCGGACGGATCCGTCACCGCGATCGGCTACGGGCGCTCCCGCATCACGGCCACCGCGCCGGGCGGGAAGTCCGCGTCGGCGCTGGTGTTCGTGCAGGGCGAGATTCTGCTCGCGTCGGACCGGCAGGGAGGCAAACTCCACCTCTTCTCGCTGGAGCGCTCGACCCTCACGGATCTCCGCCGGGTGACCGCCGACTCCGGCAATGAAGTGGAGCCGGCATTCTCCCCCGACGGCTCGCGTATCGTGTTCGAGTCGACCCGCGACGGGGTGGCCCAGCTGTACCTGATGGACGCGGACGGGACGAACCGGACCCGGCTCACCAACCGTCCCCAGCCCGACAGCCGTCCCGTCTTCACGGCCGACGGGCAGACGGTGGTGTTCCAGTCGCCCCGCGAGGGGAAGCGGGACGGGCCCGAGCAGATCTGGACCGTCGGGGTGGACGGCACCGGCCTGAAGATGCTCACCGACTCCGGCGGTAACCGCCAAGCCGCGGTGTCGCCCGACGGCCAGACCATCGCCTTCATTTCGAACCGCGACAACAAGATCCCGCACGTATGGCTGATGGCGCGGGACGGCTCCAACCAGCGTCCGTTCATCAAGGGCGCCGGCCAGCGCGAGGAAGAGCCGCATTTCCTCAAGGACGGAAGCCTGGAGTACCTGGTGCAGCGCCGTGACAACGGCCGCGACGTCACCCAGGTGATGAAGGCCGACCTCGCGTCCGGCGTGGTCACGCCGGTCTCGGGCACGGACCTGGCCATCATCGGGTTTGCCGTCGCGCCGGCCGGGGATTTCCTGGCGCTGCTCGTGAACGCCGAGGGCCGGCGCGGCCGGCTCCAGGTGTACGTGCAGCCGGTGGGCGGAGGCGCCGCGGTGCCGCTGCCGGCGGCTCCGAACGAGCAGATGTTGTCGCCGGCGTTCCTGCCCCAGCCCTGACGCCGCCGTTGCGCGCGGCGGTTCTCACCGACACCGGCGGTCTCGACCGCCTCACCATCGCGGAGGTCCCGGACCCCGGTCCTCCGGGCGCGGGTGAAGTGCGGGTGGCCGTACGGGCCGCCGCGCTCAACCATCTGGATCTGTTCGTCGCGGGCGGCCTGCCCGGCATCGACTATCGCTTCCCCCACATCGTGGGCGCCGACGGGGCGGGGGTGGTCGAGGCGGTGGGGGCGGGGGTCACCCGCGTGAAGGCCGGAGACCGGGTGATGATCAATCCCGGAGTCTCCGACCGCACGTGCGAATTCTGCCGGGCCGGCGAACACTCACTCTGCATCAAGTACCGGATCCTCGGCGAGCACCTCCCCGGCACTCTCTGCACCGCCGTCGTCCTCCCGGAGTTCAACGTCGTTTCCATCCCGGCGCTCACGCCCGCTCTGTCGTGGGCGGAGGCGGCCGCGTTTTCCCTGGTGACGCTGACGGCGTGGCGGATGGTGACCACCCGGGCCCGGGTCAGGGACGGCGAGTGGGTGTTGATTTGGGGCATCGGAGGCGGCGTCTCCCTTACGGCGATGCGGATCGCCAAGCATCTGGGAGCCCGAGTCGTCGCGACCTCGTCGTCGGACGCGAAGCTGGCCCGGGCCCGCGAGCTGGGCGCCGACGTCACCCTGAATCACGCGACCCAGGACGTTCCCAGGGAAGTGCGGGCTCTCACCGGGAAGCGCGGCGTCGACGTGGTCGTCGAGAACGTGGGGGAGGCGACCTGGGAGAAGTCGATCCGCGTGCTGGCGAAGGGCGGGCGGGTGGTCACCTGCGGCGGGACGTCCGGGCCCATGCTCGTGACCGACGTGCGCCGGCTCTTCTGGGGCCAGTACACCATTCTGGGCTCGACCATGGGGAACGACGCGGAGTACGCCGCGATCGTCTCGGAGCTCGCGGCGGGGCGGCTGCGCCCGCTCGTGGACCGGGTCTTCCCCTTCGCCGCGGTGCGTGACGCGTACGCCTACCTCGACCGCGCCGAGCAGCTGGGGAAGGTGGCGGTGGAGATTCCCCCTTCGTAAGTGCGTTCCCCGCCCCGGTTTAGGGGTCATTTTTTCGTTGCCTTTCGTGGCCTAAGTGATTAGGTTTTAGGCACTTAGGACGCTTCTCCAGTCCCTGACCCCTGACACCTGACCCCTGGTTTTAATGACCGCTCCCAACGCCCGCGAACGGATTCTCCCCCGCCTCATCGAAGACGAGCTGAAGGAGTCGTTCCTCGATTACTCGATGAGCGTGATCGTCCAGCGCGCGCTGCCGGACGTGCGCGACGGCCTGAAGCCGGTGCATCGCCGGATCCTTTACGCGATGCACGAGCTGGGCCTGGTGCCCGGCCGGCCGTACAAGAAGAGCGCGACGGTGGTCGGCGACGTGCTCGGCAAGTATCACCCGCACGGCGACATGTCGGTGTACGACGCGCTGGTCCGGATGGTCCAGGACTTCTCCCTGCGGTACCCCCTGGTGGACGGGCAGGGAAACTTCGGGTCGGTGGACGGCGATCCCGCCGCCGCGTACCGGTACACCGAAGCGCGGCTCACGCGGGTCGCGATGACGATGCTGGAGGACATCGACAAGAACACCGTCGGCTTCATCCCGAACTTCGACGACCGGCTCCAGGAGCCGACGGTGCTGCCGTCGAAGATCCCCAATCTCATCGTCAACGGCGCCGCCGGCATCGCGGTGGGGATGGCGACGAACATCCCGCCGCACAACCTCGGCGAAGTGGTGCAGGCCATTCAGCACCTCGTCGACCACCCCGACGCCACCGTCAAGGACCTCCGGAAGTTCGTCCGCGGTCCCGATTTCCCCACCGGCGCCATCATCTACGGCCGCGACGGCATTAAAGACTGCTACGAGAAGGGGCGGGGCCGGATCGTGGTCCGGGCCCGCGCCGCCATCGAGGAGAAGCAGTCGTCGGGCCGGTTCCAGATCGTGGTGGCCGAGATCCCCTATCAGGTCAACAAGAGCACGCTGATCACGCAGATCGCGCAGCTCGTGAACGACAAGCGCCTGGACGGGATCTCGGACATCCGGGACGAGTCGGACCGCGAGGGGATGCGGATCGTCATCGAGCTGAAGCGGGACGCCGTGCCGGCGGTGGTGCTGAACCAGCTCTACAAGCACACCGCGATGCAGACCACGTTCGGCGCCATCATGCTGGCCCTCGTGGACGGCGTGCCGAAGGAGATGGCGCTCAAGGAGATCCTGCAGCACTTCATCGACCACCGCCACGACGTCATCGTCCGCCGGACCGAGTTCGAGCTCAAGCGGGCCCAGGACCGGGAGCACATCCTCGAGGGCCTGAAGATCGCCGTCGATCACATCGACGAGGTCATCCGCATCATCCGGAAGTCGAAGGACACGCCCACCGCCGACGCCGCCCTCCGGAAGCGCTTCAAGCTGTCCGAGCGGCAGTCCGCGGAAATCCTCAACATGCGGCTGGCCCGCCTCACGGCCCTCGAGATCAACAAGCTCGAAGAGGAGCTGAAGGACGTCCGGAAGTTCATCAAGGAATGCAAGGAGATCCTGAGCTCGAAGCCCCGGCGGATGAAGATCCTCAAGGAGGAGCTGGGCGAGGTCGCCCACGGCTTCGGAGACGCCCGCCGCACCGAGATCGTGGCCGACCAGGGCGAGTTCTCCATCGAGGACCTGATCGCCGAGGAAGACATGGTGATCACGGTCTCCCATTCGGGCTACATCAAGCGGCTGCCGGTGTCGGCCTACCGGCGGCAGCGCCGCGGCGGGCGGGGCGTCACGGCCGCCCACACCAAGGAAGACGACTGGGTCGAGCATCTGTTCATCGCGTCGACGCACGACTACGTGATGTTCTTCACCGACACCGGGCACTGCTACTGGCTCAAGGTGCACGAGATTCCGCAGGCGGCCCGCGCGGCCCGCGGCAAGCCGGTGCTCTCCTGCGTCGCCATCAAGCCCGACGAGCGGACGGCGGCGCTCGTGCCGGTCCGCGAGTTCGCCGACGACCAGTTCCTGCTCTTCGCCACGAAGAAGGGCGTCGTGAAGAAGACCGTGCTCTCGGAGTACGGGAACCCGCGGTCGTCCGGCATCCGGGCCATCAACATCGACGCCGGGGACGAGCTGATCGACGTCCAGGTGACCGACGGCCGCAACGACGTGGTGCTCGCCACCGGCAAGGGCATGAGCATCCGCTTCCATGAGCAGGATGTCCGCGACATGGGGCGCGCCGCCACCGGCGTGAAGGGCATCGAGCTGGACAAGAAGGACCACGTCATCGACATGGTCATCGTCCGGCGCGCGTCCACCCTGCTCGCCGTCACCGAAAAGGGGATGGGCAAGCGCTCCGAGCTCGACGAGTACCGGGTCCAGCACCGCGGCGGACGCGGCATCATCACCCTGAAGCACACCGAGAAGACCGGGGACATCATCGCGTTGAAGGAAGTGCTGCCCGACGACGAGCTGATGATGATCACCAAGAAAGGCATCATCATCCGGGTGCCGGTCGAAGGCATCCGGATCTCCGGGCGCAACACGTCGGGCGTGAAGATCATGAACCTGACGGCCGGGGACCTGGTGGTGGACGTGGCCCGCGTGGTGAAGGAAGACGAGAACGGCGCGGAGGAGGAAGGGGACGACGAGGAGGCCGCGGCCCCGAAGGGCAAGAAGAAGTGATGGTGACGGCCGAGGCGGTCCGGGAGGCGGCGGGAGCGCTGGCGGGGGTCGCGGTGCGGACCCCGCTGGTCTGGGTCGAGCCCCTCAAGGCCTACCTCAAGCTCGAAAGCCTGCAGCCCGTGGGCGCGTTCAAGGCCCGGGGCGCGTTCACGGCGGTGCGCCGGCTGTCCGACGCCGCCCGGGCGCCGGGGGTAATCACGTATTCTTCCGGGAATCACGGGCAGGCCGTCGCCTGGGCCGCGCAGCGGTTCGGTGTGCGGGCCGTAGTCGTGATGCCGGAAACCGCGCCCGCGGTGAAGGTCGCCGGCGTGAAGAAGTGGGGCGGTGAGGTGGTCTTCGCGGGCCGGACCTCGGCGGACCGGCAGGCGAAGGCCGAGGCCCTCGCCGCGGGAGAGCACCTGGCCCTGGTGCCGCCGTTCGATCATCCGGACGTCATCGCCGGGCAGGCGACCGTCGCGCTGGAGATCGTCGAGGACCTGCCGGACGTGGAGACGGTCGTGGTGCCGGTGGGAGGCGGGGGCCTGATCGCGGGCGTGGTGACCGGACTGGCCGCCGCCGGCTCCCGGGCGCGGGTGTGGGGTGTGGAGCCGGTCGGCGCGCCCAAGCTGACCCGCTCGCTCGCGGCCGGCGCGCCGGTCCGCCTCGACCGCACCGCGAGCCTGGCGGACGGACTGATCACCCTGACCGTGGGCGCCGCGCCGTTCGCGCACCTGCTGGCGCAGCGGGAGCGCATCGCGGGCGTCGCGCTCGTGGAGGATGACAGCCTTCGCGAGGCGGTGCATTTTCTACATCGCGAGTGCCGGCTGACGGTGGAACCGTCCGGCGCCGCGACCACGGCGGCCCTCCGCTCCGGCGCCGTGCGGCCGTCGGGCACCACCGTCCTGGTGGTGAGCGGCGGAAACGTCGATCCCCTGCTGCTCGAGGACTGAGCGCCGATGTCCGACCTGGAAGGCTCCCGGATTCTCGTCGCGGACGACGACGCGTCGCTCGTCCGGACGCTGACGTGGATCCTCAAGGAGCACGGCTACCAGGTGTCCACCGCCCCCGGCGGTGAAGGGCTGCTGGGCCGCCTGGAAGAAGAGCGACCCGACCTCCTCCTCCTCGACATCATGATGCCGAAGATCGACGGGCTGCAGCTGCTCGAGCGCCTCAAGGGCGACGAGCGCTACCGCGACCTGCCGGTCCTGATGGTCTCGTCGATGCCCCCCGAGGAAGCCACGGTGAAGTCCCTGGGTCTCGGCGCCGCCGACTTCATTTCCAAGCCCTTCCGGGTCCGGGAACTGCTCGCGCGGGTGGAGGCCCATCTCCGCGTCGGGAAGGCCCTCGCCTCGGCACGGGAAGAAGCCCGCTCCCGCGCCGCCATGGTGGACATCCTGCACGAAGTCACCGACTCCCTGAAACCCGACGAGATCTATCACATCCTGGCCCGCCGCGTGGCCCGGGTGCTGAACATCTCCAAGTGCTCCATGGTGCTGGCCAAGGCCGGCGATCAGGTGGGCGTGGTGGTGGCGGCGTACGAGAACCCGATGCTGCGGAACCTCCAGATCGACCTGGCCCGCTACCCGGAGATCCAGAAGGCGCTCTCCACCGGACGTCCGGTGCTGGTGGCCGACGTCGCCACCGATCCGCTGTACGAGGCCGAGCGCACCCGCTGGGAGCGGGAAGGCATCAAGGTGCCGACCCGGTCGGCCGTGGCGCTGCCCTTCTCGATGAAGGACCAGCAGATCGGCGTGTTCTTCCTGCGCACCACCGGCGACGACCTGCCCCTCACCCGTGCCGACGCGCAGTTCGCCGAAACCGTCATCGAGACCGCGGTGGCGGCCATCGAGAAGGCGTACGACTTCGAGACCGCCGTGTCGGACAAGCAGCGGCTCGAGAAGCTGGCCGCCACCGACGCCCTCACCGGGACGATGAACCGCCGGGCCCTGGCCGAGGCGCTCGACGCGGAGCTGGACCGGGCCCGGCGCTACAAGCTGGGGATCAGCATCCTGCTCGCCGACATCGACCGGTTCAAGCAGATCAACGACACCCGGGGCCACCTGGCGGGCGACTCGGTGCTGCGCCAGGTGGGCGAGATGCTCCGCCGGGAGGCCCGGTCCGTGGACATCGTGGCCCGGTACGGCGGCGAGGAGTTCGTGGTGGTGATGCCCGAGACCGGCCTGCAGGGCGCCACCATCTTCGCCGAGCGCCTCCGGCAGCGGATCCAGAACCACGACTTCGCGGATACCGGCGATTCCCCGCTCAACCTCACGGTTTCGATCGGCATCGCGGCGTTCCCGGACGACAAGATCCAGAGCGCCGAAGGATTCGTGGCGATGGCGGACCAGGCCCTCTATCGCGCCAAGAACGAAGGGCGCAACTTGGTCCGCCCATGAGCGATCGTCGCTGCCCCCGCTGCGGGTCGGTCTACTCCGACGCCGCCCGCTTCTGCCCGAAGGACGGCAGCATGCTGGTGGAGGTCCAGACCAAGTCTCCCAACGCCAAACCCGCCGCGCCGGTCTCCGGGAGCAACACGTCGGTGCGCACGCCGCCCCCCGCCATCGGGATCGGCGGCCTGGACCGGGCGTCCACCCTCTCCAACCAGCTCCTGGACGGCCGCTACCAGGTCGCGAAGAAGCTGGGCGAGGGCGGCATGTCCTACGTCTACCTGGCGAAGGAGCTGGCGTCGGGGAACGAGGTCGCCATCAAGGTTCTGTCGCCCAAGCTCGCCACCGACAAGAGCTCGGTGGAGCGGCTGCGGCGCGAGGCGGGCCTGGCCATGCGCCTGGATCACCCCAACGTCTGCCGCATCCTCCGGCTGGGCGAGTCCGAAGACGGGCTCATCTACCTCGTGATGCCGTTCCTGAAGGGCGACCTCCTCTCGGACCGGGAAGTGCAGAAGGGGCCGATGGACCTGGCGCCCGGCGTGAAGATCCTGCGGGAGGTGTGCGCCGGGCTCCAGCACGCCCACGAGCTCCACATCGTGCACCGGGACCTGAAGCCCGAGAACATCATGCTGGTGGACGAGAACGGCACCGACAAAGCCGTGGTGATGGACTTCGGGCTCGCCAAGGAGCGCCGCGCGGACCCCGCCATCCAGAAGCTCACCGCGACCGGGATCATCCTCGGGACCCCCGAGTTCATGAGCCCCGAGCAGATCCGCGGCAAGGCCCTGGACGCCCGCTCGGACATCTACGCCCTCGGCATCGTGGCCTTCGAGCTGTTCACGGGGAAGCTTCCCTTCCAGGGCCGCAACGCGCAGGAGATGATGATCGCGCGGCTCCGCGGCACGCCCACACCCCTCCGCCAGCTGCGCCCGGACCTCCCCGAGTACCTCGAGAAGGCGCTCAACAAGGCGATGGAGACCAATCCGGACAGCCGGTACTCCACCGCCCTCGAGTTCGCCGACGCGTTGAGCGGGACCAGCGACCAGGCCTCCGGCGGAGGATTGCTGGGCAAGCTGTTCCGGTAGGATGCGCCGCTTTCCCGCCTTCGATCCCCCCGAATACGTCTCCTGGCGTCCCGATCCGGTCCTGGCCCGGAGCTACCGGGAAACGATCGAGCGCGATCCGGCACGCCGGGAGATCGTCCAGAGCCTGACGCGGGATCAACACCGCGAACTCTACGCCGGACTCCTCCGGGCCCGCCTCCACGACATCCAGCTGAAGCGCTGGGTCCGCACCGGCGTGATCTCCAAGGCCTGGCTCGGGACCGGCGAGGAAGCCACGACCGTGGGACCGGTGCACGCGCTGCGGCGCGGCTCGGACGTCGTGTCCCCCATGATCCGCAATGCCGCGGCCTGTATCGAATTCGGTGTGCCGCTCCCCGACATGTTCCGCGCCTATCTCGGCAGCGCCGACTCCCCCAGCGGTGGCCGGGATCTCCACGTAGGGGATTGGGGCCGGGGAGTGCTGCAGCCCATCTCCCACGTGGCGGACGTGGTGCCCGTCGTCGCGGGGATCGCGCTCGCGTTCAAGCTCCGGGGGGAACCACGGGTGGCGCTCACCTGGATCGGCGACGGGTCCACCAAGACCGGCGCCGCCCACGAGGGGACCAATTTCGCGGCCGTCCAGAAGCTCCCCGCCATTCTGATCGTCCAGAACAACCAGGTGGCGCTCGGCACCCGGATGGACCAGCACCACTTGCCCGCGTCGTTCGCCGACTGGGCCGACTCCTACGGCATTCCGGGGGCCGGTTTCGACGGCAACAACGTGCTGGACGCCTTCGCGGCCACCCGCCTCGCGGCGGACCGGTGCCGGCGGGGCGAAGGCCCGGCCCTCCTCGTGGCCGAAACGTTCCGGATGGGGGGCCACGCCACCCACGACGAGCGGGAGGCCCGGGAGACCTTCCCCGCGGCGCTGTTCGAGCAGTGGGGGAGCCGGGACCCCATCGGGCAGTACGAGGGGTACTTGTTGGGGCAGGGGTGGCTGGAGGCCGGGCTGGCGGAAGTGGAGACCGAGGTCACCGCGGAGGTGGAGCGCGCGGCCGAGCTGGCAGCGGCGAGCCGGGACGTGATGCCGGCGGGGGAGACGGCCTTGGGGGGCGTGTATGCCGGGTAGGGTGGGACGGACACTGCTGGGACTCCTGCTCGCCGCCGCGGCGTCTTTGCCGGCCCAGCGGGCGGGCATCGACGTCTTCCTGTATCACTTCGAGCTGGCGCTCCCCGACAGCGGGTTGGCGATCCAGGGCGCGGCGACGATCGCGATGCGGCGGGGGGCCGCCGCCGGGGACACCCTGTCGCTTGATCTGGTGGGGATGACGGTGGATTCCGTCGTGAACCCCGCGCACCCCGATTCCTCGCATCAGTTCGCGTACGACGGACGCGCCCTGCGCGTCCCGCTCGGCCCCCATCCGGTGAGCGGCACCGTGCTGAACCGTGTCACCGTCTATTATCACGGGGCGCCCACGGACGGCCTGCTGGCGGGCTCGGACGGGCGCGGCCACGCGGGACTCTTCGCCGACAACTGGCCCGAGCGCGCCCGGCACTGGCTGCCGACCATCGACGACCCGGGCGACAAGGCGGCGGTGGACTTCGTGGTGACGGCGCCGGCGGCCTGGCGGGTGGTGGCCAACGGCCAGCTGTTGGATACGACGTCCGCCGACGCCGGGCACGTCCGCTGGACCTGGCGCGAGCGCCACCCGGTGCCGACCTACACGATGGTGATCGCCGCCGGCCCGATGGTGCGCAGCGCCCATCCGACCGCCAGCACGTTCACGAGCCCCGTGCCCATCGACGTCTGGACCTGGCCGGACGATTCCGCGTTCGCCGACTCGGTCCCGTTTCACGACGTCTCGGCCGTGGTGGACGTCCTCACCCGCATCGTGGGTCCGTTCCCGTACGAGAAGCTGGCTCACGTCGAATCGGCCACGAAGTACGGGGGCATGGAGAACGCATCCGCGATCTTCTACGCCGAGGCGCCCTACGCCGACCGCACCATGCGGGAGGGCGTGGTGCGGCACGAGACCGCGCATCAGTGGTTCGGTGACGCCGTCACCGAGCGGGACTTCCATCACCTGTGGCTGTCGGAAGGGTTCGCCGACTACTTCGACCTGGTCGCCGGCGCCGCGCTCCACGGGGACACGATCCTCAGCCAGGGCATGCGCGCGTACGCCGCGAGCTACCTGAAATCCCCGGTGGTCGACCGCCCGATCATCGATTCCACCGAGACCGACCCCGCGCGGCTTCTCAACGCCAACAGCTATCAGAAGGGCGCCTGGGTGCTGCACATGCTGCGACGTCAGGTGGGAGACTCGGCGTTCTTCCGCGGCATCCGCGACTACTACGCCACGTACCGGGACTCGAGCGTGCTCTCGGCACAGTTCGAGACGATGATGGAGCGGAAGGCCCGGAAGAACCTCGACTGGTTCTTCCGGCAGTGGCTGCGCCAGCCGGGCTACCCCCAGCTCACCGTCACCTGGCACTACGAGCCCTTCAAGCACCAGGCGGTCGCGGACGTGCAGGAGACGCAGCCTTCCGCCTGGGGCCTCTTCCGCCTGAACGGCGTGCCGGTGGAGTTCACGGGACCCGACGGCAAGACGGTGCGGCGCACCTTCGACGTGGACGGCCCCCCGACGAACGTGCGGATGGACGTTCCCTGGACGCCCACCGCGATGCGCGTCGATCCCGACGGGGCGTTCCTGCTCACCGCCACCGTGGACGCCCGGCCCTGAGGCCCGTCGGCCGCGCGTCGCTCCTCGCGGCGTCGCTCGTCGCCTGCCATACCCGGGCCGACGTGGGCCAGCAGGCCGGGATGCGGCCGGTGCCGGTCGCCGGGCACACCCTGTACGTCCCGCCGGGGTTCACGATCTCCATCTTCGCGGAGCACCTGGGCGGCGTGCGCTACCTCGCCCTGGGTCCGGGCAACGTGGTCTACGCCTCGATCCCCCGGAGCGGGACTGTGGTGCGCCTGCCCGACGCCAACGGCGACGGGGTGGCCGACTCCGCGGTGCCGTACGCCAAAGGCCTGTTTCATCCCTTCGGCCTCGCCTGGCGCGGGGACACGCTGTACGTGGGAGACGAGGACGCGCTGATCCGCATCGACCCCGACGGCAAGCGCACCCAGCTGGCGGACCTCCCGGGCGGCGGAAACCACACCACCCGCACCGTGCTCATCGGGCCCGACCGGCGGATCTACGTGTCGATCGGATCGACCTGCAACGTCTGCGACGAGGCGGATCACCGTCGCGCGGCCGTGATGCAGTTTCAGCTGGACGGGACCGGCGGCCGGCTGTTCGCGTCGGGACTGCGCAATTCGGTGGGCGTCGCGTTCAACCCCGCCACCGGCGAGCTCTGGGGCGTGAACAACGACCGGGACAACCTCGGCGACGACCTGCCTCCCGAGCATCTCAACATCATCAAGGACGGGAAGTGGTACGGCTGGCCGCGCTGCTACCTGCCGGGGAAGCCCAACCCGGAGTACCCCGACGCCAAGTGCGACGACGTCGAGCCGCCCGCCCTGACCTTTCAGGCCCACTCGGCGCCCCTGGGGCTCGCGTTCTACCGCGGCTCCCAGTTCCCGGCGGACTTCGCGGGCGACGCTTTCGTGACCTTCCACGGGTCCTGGAACCGCTCGGTCCCCACCGGGGCCAAGGTGATCCGCGTGCGCGTCGCCGACGGGCGGCCGGTGTCGAGCCAGGACTTCGTGACCGGGTGGCAGCTTCCCGACGGCTCCCGCTGGGGCCGTCCCGTGGGACTTCTCGTGCTGCCCGACGGCTCGCTCCTCATCTCGGACGACTCGGGCGGACGGATCTGGAGGGTGACCTATGGCAAGTAGGCGGCGGGCACTCGGTCTCCTGGCGGGGCTGACGCTGGTGACGGGCGCGTCGGCGTGGCGGCTCTCGCGGCACGCGCCCGCGGACATCCACGCCGAGTACGTGAAGTTCCGGTCGGGGAAGGACTCGATCACCGCCTACGTCGCGTATCCGGAGCGGAGCGACGCGGCGCCGGGCGTGATCGTGATCCACGAGATCTTCGGGATGTCCGACTTCGTGCGGGACCGGGTGACGCAGCTGGCGCGCGCCGGGTTCGTCGCCATCGCGCCGGACCTGCTCTCCCGGCGCGGGGGCACGCCTTCGGACCAGAACCAGGCGGTGGAGCTGATCCGGGGGTTGAACCCGGACACCCTGACGCAGGACCTCGACGCGACCTACACCTATCTGAAGGGCATCCGCGCGGTCCGGGCCGACCGGATCGGGGTCATCGGGTTCTGCTGGGGCGGCGGACAGAGCTTCCGCTACGCCACGAACAACGCTGGACTCAAGGGCTTCGTCGTGTGCTACGGTCCGGGGCCGGATTCGGCGGCGCTCGCCCGCATCCACGCGCCGGGGCTGGGGGTGTACGCCCAGAACGACGCGCGGATCTCACTCTCCGTGCCGGCCACCGACTCCCTGATGAAGCAGCTGGGCAAGTCCTACCAGTACCGGATCTATCCCGGCGTGGGGCACGGATTCCTGCGGTCCCGGGACATCCCGGCGGTGGCGGACACCGCGTGGACCGCGGTGGTGCAATTCTTCCACGCGCATCTCGGCGCCTGACGGCGCCCGACGCTCAGGGTCCCCCGGCTCCGGCCCGCTCGCGCACCCAGGCGACGGCGCGGTCGAGCGCGGGATCCTTCCCGGCTTGAAACTCCGCGACCGTTTCGGTCACCGCCATCTCCGGCGCGATCCCGGAGGCGGCGAACTCAGTCCCGTCCGGGAAGGCGTCCCGCGTCACCGTGACCCGGAAGCTCCAGCCCCGGATGAGGGGCAGGGTCAGGATCTGTCCGGTCCCGCCCGCGGAGGGCTCTCCCACCACCGGCCCGCGCTGCGCGTTCCGGAAAGCCACCAGGAGATCGACCGCGGCTCCGGCGGTGCGCGGGGACGACAGGAGCGCCAGCGGCCCCGCGTAGGACGGGAGGTCCCCGCGCGGCTGGATGGTGTCCGGAGGGGCCGAGAACCACGCGCCCGCGGAGTCCGGCATGTCGGCCCCGCGATAGGCGGGGCGGTACTGGGGTGTGCGCCAGCGCGACGTGACGAACGGGTGGGCCACGAGGCGCGCGAGAATCCGGTACGCCGATTCCCGTCCCCCGCCGGCGCCCTCGTTCTCCCGGAGGTCCAGGATCAGGCCGTGAACGCCGGTGAACCGCGGGAAAGCGCGGTCGAACCGCTCGGCGACGCCGGGATCGGCGCACGAGTTGAGGCGCACGATGTAGACGCCCCCCGGCAGCGAGTCGATCACGAGGGCGGGGGGCTCGAGCGGCCAGCGGTCCATGCCGGTGACGGTGCGGGTGAGGCTCGCCCCGCGCGTGGCGCCACTCGGAAGCTTGAGCTCGAGCTGGAGGGGCGTCCCGCGCTCGCCGTCGAGCATCGCCTCCACCGCGCGGTCCCAACGGGTGGCGGGATTGGAGGCCGCGATTTCCGGGAGAATCGAATCGCGGATCCAGAGGGCGGCGGGAATCCCCTGGACCGAGACGATCTCGACGCCCCGCTCGGGGTGGGCGATCCGGAGCTCGTCGTTCTCCGCGTAGGCCAGGACGAACGGCCGGCCTTCGACCGCCACCAGGCGAACCGGTGGCCGGGCCGACCGGGCCCGCACGGCCGGCGGGGGAACGACCGCGGCCTGGCCGTCGTTCAGAAGGGCGACGAGGGTGCGGAGCCGGCGCCAGAACGCCAGGTCGGATTGGCGGAACGTGGCGACGGCGAGATTGGCGTCCAGGGCGGAGTCCCAGTCGGCACGGACCCGGTCCCAGAACGCGTAGTTGTACCGGGCGTCCGACCACACCGTCGCGACCATGCGCGCGCGGTCGGTGGTGGTGAGCTGCTGGCTTTCGAGCGCACCCGCCCCGACGCCCGCGGCCACCAGGAGTCCCGCAAGGATGCGTGACGGCATCGCCCTAATCTACCTGTTGCTGTTCGTGGCGCCCCAGGCGCTCCTCTACGTGTACCTGCGAGGCCGCCTGCCGGACCCGGACCGGCCGCGTCAGGCCCGCTGGGTGCGCGCCGGTCTGATCGCGCTCTTCACGTTCTTCAACCTGCCCTGGATCTTCGTCGCCCGCCGCGTGCTGTTCGCGTCGGTCTGGTCGCGCGGATGGATTCCGTACGTCGGCCCGTGGGTGGCCTGGCAGATGCTCTCCTGGGTCCTGCTCGCGCTCATCTCGGGCTATGTCCTCGTGAAGTGGGCCAAGCGCGGCCTCGGCCGGCTGCGGGCGCTCCTCGGCACCAAAGCCGCCGCCCCCCCGCGCCCCGCGGCGTCCATGTCGCGGCGGCAATTCCTGGCGCGCGGAACGTACGCCTACGCGGGTGCCGGCTTCGCCATCTCGGCGTTCGGACTCTGGGAGGGGGCGCGGCTTCCCGAGATCACGCGCCGCACGCTGTACTTCGACAACCTGCCGCCCGGGTTGGAGGGGCTGCGCATCCTCCACCTGTCCGACGTGCACGCCGGCATCCACATGCGGCTCGAGAAGATGCGGCGCCTGGTCGCCCAGGCGAACGGGCTTCGACCCGATCTGATCCTGCAGACCGGGGACATGATCGACATCTCGACGACGTTCATTCCGGACTATGTGCGGGCGTTCCGGGATCTCCACGCACCCCTGGGCGTGATCACGAGCCTGGGCAACCACGATCACTACACGGGGGCCGCGGAGGTGGAGAAGGGGGTCCGGGACGCGGGCCAGATTCTCGTGCGCGGGGGCAGCCATCTGATCGAACGGAACGGTGCGACCCTGGCCATCCTGGGTCTCGACGATCCGCTCGACTGGGGGTTCGACGACCCGCAGGCTCCGGAAGTCCGCGAGGTGGATCAGGCCGCCCCGCCCGAGGCGTTCAAGATCCTGATGGCGCACCGCCCCGGCGCCTGGGATGGCGCGGTGCCCCGCGGGATTCCGCTTACCCTGTCGGGGCACATCCACGGTGGGCAGTTCTACCTCCCCGTCGTCGGATGGTCGGCCGGGCGGCTGATCACGAAGTACGTGATGGGACACTTCCAGCGGGGGACGAGCCAGCTGTACGTGAGCCGGGGGATCGGGGTCGTGGGGGTGCCGATCAGAGTATTCGTGCCGCCGGAGATCGCGCTGCTGGAACTGCGGCGGGGCTCGGCGCGGGAGTAAGGCGGGGCCCCGGAACGACTGTTTGGCTTGTCGTGCAGGGGCCCCGCCTACGACCGCGCGGCGACCGCGGACCAGGCTCCCTCGACTGACTGCCGCACTCCCGGAGAGTTTTCAGCCCAGTCCCGCGCGATCACCCGCTCCACCGCCTGGCGGATCACCGCCAGCCACACCCCCGCCCACACCTCGGCCGCTCCCGGCCTGATCACGCCGTCGGCTTTTCCCCGGGCCAGGAGCCGCTCCAGCGCGGCGTGGAATTCCCGTCCCGCGTCCCGGGACTTTTCGTCGAGCAGCGCCCCCGGCCGATCCAGGAAATAGAGCTGCAGGACGGCGGGGTCCTGGGCGGCCCCCGTGACGATGCGCTGGGCCAGGGTCTGCAGGCGCTCGCGGACCGGCCCGGGCGCGGCGTCGGCCTCCTCGGCGGCGCGGGCCGCCCAGCGGGCGGCGCCCCGGTACAGCTCGTTCAGGAGGTGCTGCTTGCTCTCGAAGTGCTTGTAGATCGTGCCTTCGGCCACCCCCGCCTTCCGGGCGATCTGGCCGGTGGTGGTGCCGTGGTATCCCTGGGTGGTGAAGAGCTCGAGCGCGGCGCGGACCAGTCGCTGGCGGGTGAGATCGGCGGTCGGCATGAAGGGCGAATTTAATGCGGCGCAAGGAGTTCCGCGTCGCTTCCCGCTCCCCGACCCCCAGGGTAGCTTTCCGCCGCGTCGCACCTCGAATCGAACACCTTCGGTCGGAGAATCACTCCTGATGAGAATGCTGGTTCTGGGCGCCGGGCTCCAAGGCTCCGCCTGCGCGTACGATCTCCTCCGTCAGGACGGAGTCGAGCGGGTCACCCTCGCCGACCTCCATCCCGACCGCATCCCTCCCTTCGTCAAGAAGGGGGCCGGCAAACGGCTGAAGGTCGCGCGGCTGGACGTCGAGCGAGTGGCGAGTCTCCGCAAGCTGATGAAGGGACACGACGCCGTGATGTGCGCCCTTCCGTACTACTTCAACTTCATCGTGTCCAAGGCCGCCGTCGCCCAGGGCCTCCACGGCTCCGATCTGGGCGGCAACACCCAGATCGTCATGCAGCAGAAGAAGCTCGCGGCCCAGGCGAAGAAGAAGGGGCTGTCGATCATTCCGGACTGCGGGCTCGCGCCGGGCATGGTGAACATCCTCGCGGCCGAGGGGATCCGGCGGGTCGGGGACGCGGACGCGGTGAAGATCTTCGTGGGCGGATTGCCCCAGCACCCGGAGCCGCCCCTCAACTATCAGATCGTCTACTCGCTCGAGGGCGCGCTCGACTATTACACGACGCCGTCCTGGGTGCTGCGCGACGGCCGGCCGACCCAGGTGGAGGCGCTGTCGGAGCTCGAGCCCATCGATTTCCCCGCGCCGGTGGGCCGTCTCGAGGCATTCCATACCGGCGGCGGGATCTCCGGGATGCCGTGGAGCTACGCCGGGAAGATCCGGCAAATGGAGTACAAGACGCTGCGGTATCCGGGGCACGTGGCCATCATGCGTCCCATCCGCGAGCTCGGCCTGCTCGATCTGCAGCCGGTCAAGGTTCAGGGCACCGCCGTCATCCCGCGGAAGGCTTTCATTTCCATCGTGTCCCCCAAGCTCACCAAGCCCAAGGGCCAGGACCTCGTGGCGCTGCGGGTGGAAGTGACGGGAAAGACGGGGAAGCGCGCGGCCTGGGAGCTCATCGACTATTACGACCAGTCCACCGGGATCAGCGCGATGATGCGGACCACCGGCTATTCGCTCTCGATCACGGGGTTGATGCAGGTGGACGGCCGGATCTCCGCCACGGGCGTGCACACGCCCGACGAAGCGGTGCCGTTTGGTCCGTACGTGGACGAGCTCGCGAAGCGCGGGATCAACATCCGCGAGATCTAGAAGCTCCAGCTCGTTCCGAAGAGGATCTGCCCGCCTTCGCCGCCCCGGCCGTAGCCGAAGGTCAGCACCGTGTTCCGCCCGAACCGGAATCCCAGCGCGCCCCCGCCGCTCTGGTGCAGGCCTTTCGTCGTGAGCGTCACCGACTGCCCCGCGTCGAAGACCCGCCCCGCGTCGTAGAAGGCGACGAGATCCAGCTCGAACAGGGTCGGGGCCCAGAGGAGGCCGTATCGGGCCTCGAGGCCGCCCAGGAGCTTGCCCGGTCCCGTGAACCGGGCGTCGTAGTATCCCCGCAGCGACCGATACCCGCCGACGGCCACGTACGGCAGCTCACTCGACTCCATCTCCAGCTCGGCGGCCAGGGGCGGACGTCCGCCCATCGCCTCCGCCGCCAGACGGCCCGCGATCACGAGCTTCTCGGTGGGGTTCACGTACACCTTGGCGGACGCGGTCCGGCGGTTGTAGCCGCGTCCCGCGGCGTACAGGGCCTCGAGCAGCACTCCCGAGTGGGGCACCAGCTCGACGTCGCGCGTGTCGAAGACCAGGCCGGCGCGCACGAGCTCGTCCGTGAACGGGATTCGGGTCGAGTCGACGACGCCGGCGGTCAAGTCCCGGCTGAAGGCGCTGGCCCCCGGGAGCGCGCGGAAGTCGGTGTGCTCGAGCTGGGCTCCCGCGAGGACCCGGAGGGCGCCGATGACGCGCCGCTGGACGGTGAGACGCGCGTACTGCCGGGACCGGCTGACCTTGTAGAAGTAGGGGCTGCCCGGACCGACGCTGTCGGCGTCGTTGACCGTCGCGTTGCCGGGTCCGAAGAATCCGAGCCGGTTGTCCCGGTTCGCCGAGAGGGTGAGTCCCACGCGCCACCCGTCCCAGAGCGCGGGTGCTTCGGCGTCCACGAGGAGGAGGTAGCTCCCCTGGGTGCTCGCCGCCCCGTCCACGGTGACCGCGGCGCCGTTGGCCTCGGGGCGGGGCGCGAAGCCCAGTGGGCTGTACTCGCTGAAGTGGCCGGCGATCCAGAAGCCGTCGACGCTCGTGTAGTAGGCGTACGGGTAGAGGGTGTTGGTCCACACCCGCTGGCCGGCCAGGGGGGAGGCGCCGCCCAGTGCCGCGAGCGCCACGTACCACGCAGCTCTCAGACGCGGCTCACGAGGGCTGCGGGCCGTCGAAGAGGTGCGCGCCGTCCACCACCTTGGCGTCGGTGCCGTCGTGGACCGCGAAGGGGGTGGGGTAGAACGAGGCGGAGCCGTACTCCCCCTTCTTGTTGACGGCGTAGTAGCTCAGCCCGAACTTCGGCTTCCGGTCCGGGGTCAGGTGACTCGCATCGGTCACCTGCAGGACCCGCTTGAGGGTCTCGAGGCACGCATCCGTGGGCTTCATCCCCCGCCGCATGAAATCGACGATGGTGGCCCCTCCGCACGCCATGATGTTCAGCTCACCCAGTCCCGTGGACCCCGCGGCCCCGACGTCGTTGTCGGTGTATTGCCCGGCGCCCACGATCGCCGAGTCTCCCACGCGGCCCGGCACCTTGAACGCCAGCCCGGCGGTGGTGGTCACCGAGGCGATGTCCCCGGCCGGCGTCACCGCGTCCATGTTGATGGTGCCGGTGGGGCGGTGGACCATCGGCGTGCCCCCCGGGACGTCGAGGTAGTCATCCTTCGGATTGAGGTTCGCCCGCCAGTGGAGCCAGGCGTCCCGGGCCTCGTCGGTCAGCAGATCTTCGATCTTGAAGCCGTACTCCACGGCGAATTTCTGGGCGCCCGCGCCGACCAGCAGGATGTGATCCGTGTACTTCATGACGCACTTGACCACTTCGGAGGGCGTCTTGATGCCCTCGAGCGCGCCGACCGCGCCGGCGCGGCGCGTGGGGCCGTGCATGCACGACGCATCCAGCTGAACCACTCCCTCGGCGTTGGGAAGGCCGCCGTAGCCGACGGACATGTCCTTCGGGTCGAGCTCCTGGATCTTCACCCCTTCGATGATGCCGTCGAGGGGATCGGCGCCGCCCATGATCAGGTCGAACGCCTTCTGCACACCCCGGATGCCGTTGGCGCTCGAGATGATCACCGGCTTCGTCGCCCACCGGCTCGCGGCCGGGAGCGGGCGGGGGGGCCGAATGGCGTGCGGGATCGCGGCCGCGCTGGCGGCGACCGCGCCGGCGGCGACGAATTCACGGCGGGACAGGTGGTCGGACACGGGTGACGCTCCGGGAGATGGCTCGGGCGCCGTAGGTTTACGGCGGGGCCCACCTCCTGTCAACTTGCTCGGGTCCGGGGACGCCCCTACGTTCCGACCGTGCTCTTCGGCAGCTGGGATGACCCCGCCACCGTCGTCCGGGCCCTCCTGGGGGGCGCGCTGGCGGTTGCGACGGTGATCCTGGGGCTCGTGTGGTTCGTGACCGGCGCGCTCGACCGGCACCTGGCCGAGCTCCTGGGGGTCCTGTGGGTGTTCTGGGTCGTGTTTCACGACACCCTCAACCTGGTGGTGCGGCCCCTCGGCCGGATGTTCACCAGCGTCGCCTACGGTGATGCTCCCCCGGCCTTCACCATCGACGAGGAGACCGCCTACCTGGAACGCCTCCTCGACAGCCCCGCCGCCGACCGCCACCGCAAGGTGCTCACCGCCGTACGCCTGGCCGAGATCTACCGGACGCATCAGGGAGACGGGGGCCGGGCCGACCGGCTCCTGGCGGAGATGCGGGCCCGCTATCCGGACGCGCGAGAGCTCGATGCCGCCCGCTCCCGCCCCTGAGCTTTCGCTCGTGATCCCGGTCTACAACGAGCGGGAAAGCCTGCCCCGCCTGCTCGAGGAGATCGCCGCCGCGCTCCGTCCGGTCCGTCCCGCCTACGAGGTGGTGGCGGTGGACGACGGCTCGTCGGACGGATCGCGGGAGGAGCTCCGGCGCCTCCGGGCGCTGCACCCCGAGCTGCGCCTCGTGGGTTTCGCGCGCAACGCTGGCCAGAGCGCGGCGTTCGCGGCGGGCTTCCGGGCGGCCCGGGGGAAGGTCATCGTGACGCTCGACGCCGACCTGCAGAACGACCCGGCCGACATTCCGGGCCTGGTCGCGGCGCTCGAGGGGAGCGGGAACGCGGCGGTGGCGGGATACCGCGCGGATCGCCGGGACACCGGGTGGAAGAAGGTGCAGAGCCGGATCGCCAACGGGGTCCGGAACTGGCTGACCGACGAGACCATCCGGGACACCGGCTGCTCGCTCAAGGCGTTCCGGGCCGAGGCGGTGCGGGACATCCCGTGGTTCAACGGGATGCACCGCTTCCTGCCCACGCTGGTGAAGATGCGGGGTGGAACCGTGGCCGAGGTGCCGGTGCGCCATCGCGCGCGGATATTCGGGACCACGAAATACGGCATGTGGAACCGCGTGTTCCGGGCCCTCGCCGACGCGCTCGCGGTCCGCTGGATGCAGCGCCGGGTAACCCGGTACCGGATCGACGAGGAATGGAGCTGATGCCGCGCAAGAAGCGATTGGACCCATCGATCTTCCATCTCCCGGTGGAGCGGATGCGGGAGGGCTACTACTCGGACAAGTACTTCGTCCGGGCGCGTGAGCTCCTCCGGCGGGACCGGTACCGGCCGCGCGTGACGATGCAGGTGTTCGGCAAGACGTCGGGGTTCCTGGGCGGCATCGACGAGGTCATCGCCATCCTGAAGCTCTGCTCCGACCACTGGGACGAGCTCACGGTGTCGGCGCTCTACGACGGAGAACCCATCGCGCCCTGGGAGACGGTCCTCCTCATCGAGGGGCCGTACGACGCCTTCGCCCATCTCGAGACCCTGTACCTGGGCATCCTGGCCCGCCGCACCCGCGTGGGAACGAACACGCGGGCGGTGGTGGACGCGGCCCGTCCCAAGCAGGTGATGTTCTTCCCGGCGCGGCACGACCACTGGCTGGTCCAGACCGGGGACGGGTACGCGGCGCACATCGCCGGCGCGATCGGGGTATCGACCGACGCCCAGGCGTCGTGGTGGGGCTCCGAAGGGATCGGGACCGTGCCGCACGCGCTGATCGCGGCGTACGGCGGCGACACCGTCCTCGCGTCGAGGAAGTTCGCCGAGCTGATGGACCCCGAGGTTTCGCTGATCACGTTGGTGGACTTCGAGAACGATTGCGTCGGGACGTCCCTGGCGGTCGCCCGGGCCCTGGGCTCCCGGCTCTACGGCGTGCGGCTCGATACGTCGGAAACCCTCGTGGACCGCTCGATCGTGCCGCAGATGGGCTCCTTCAAGCCCACCGGCGTGAATCCTCAGCTGGTCCGGAATGTCCGGCGCGCCCTCGACGCCGAGGGGTTCCCGGGCGTGAAGATCGTGGTGTCGGGAGGCTTCAACGTGGAAAAGATCCGGGCCTTCGAAGAGCAGGGCGTCCCCGTGGACATGTACGGCGTCGGCTCGAGCCTCTTCCAGGGACGCTACGATTTCACGGCGGATGTGGTGCGCGTCGACGGCCGTGACTGCGCCAAGGTGGGCCGGCGCTTCCAGCCCAATTCCAGACTCGAACGGGTGGAGTGACCATGCTGCGGATCGATTTGACGGGCAAGCGGGCGTTCGTCGCCGGCGTGTCGGACGACGGCGGCTTCGGATTCGCCATCGCCAAGGCGCTGGCCGAGGCGGGAGCCACGATCTGCCTCGGCAGCTGGCCTCCGGCCCTCGGCATCTTCACCAAGCTGCTCGAGCGCGGAAAAATGGACGAGTCGATGCTGCTCTCGGACGGGCGGAAGCTGACCTTCGAGAAGGTCTACCCGCTGGACGCGGCCTATGACACGCTGGCCGACGCCCCCGCCGAGGTCCGGGAGAACAAGCGGTACAAGGAGGTGGGGGACTTCAGCATCGAAGGCGTCCGCGCCCTCCTCACCCGGGACTTCGGGGAGACCCCCCTCGACATCGTGGTGCACTCCCTCGCCAACGGACCCGAGGTCAAGAAGCCGCTCCTGGACACGAGCCGGGCGGGGTACCTCTCGGCGGTGTCGGTGAGCGCCTACAGCCTGGTCTCGATGGTCCGCGCGTTCGGTCCCCTGACCCGCCCCCAGGGTTCCTTCCTCTCGCTCACCTACATGGCCGGGGAGCGGGTGGTGCCGGGGTACGGCGGCGGGATGTCCTCGGCCAAGGCCGCCCTCGAGTCCGACACGCGCACCCTCGCCTACGAAGCGGGCCGCCGCTTCGGCGTCCGGATCAACACCATCTCGGCCGGCCCCTGGGCCTCCCGGGCCGCCTCGGCCATCGGGTTCATCGACACGATGGTCGCGTATACCAAGGCCAACTCTCCCTTGCCCCGGTCCATCGACGCCATGGATGTGGGCCATACCGCGGCCTTTCTGGCCTCTCCGCTGGCGGCCGGCATCACCGGAACCACCGTGTACGTGGACAACGGCTACCACTCCATGGGCATCGCGGTCGCGCCTCCGGCGGGCTGAACCGCCCTTGCGCCCGCCGGGGGGATGCATAAATTCCCGGCGAGATGAATAACTATGCATCCGTGCCCGTCGGCATCCTCGGGGCCTCCGGATACGTCGGTCGCGAGCTCCTCTCGCTCCTGAGCCGGCATCCGGGGGCCTCCATCGCTTTCGCCACCGCGGAATCCGGGGCGGGGCAGACCCTCGACGGCCACACCCTGATCCGCGCCGAGGACGCGCCGCTCGCGTCCGCGGAGATCGTGCTGTCCTGTCTCCCGCACGGCGTGTCGGGCCGGTACGTCCACGAGGTCCGCGCGGCCGGCCGCCGCGCCGTCGACCTCTCGGCCGATTTCCGGCTGTCGCCCGAGGCGGTCTACGGGCTGACCGAGTTCACCCGCCCCCGCGTCGCCGACGCCGACATCGTCGCGAACCCCGGCTGCTATCCGACCGCCGCGCTGCTCGCGCTGGTGCCGCTGGCCCAGCAGGGGCTGATCGATCCGTCCCGGGAGATCGTCATCGACGCCGCGTCCGGCGTCACCGGCGCGGGCCGGAGCCCCAAGCGGGAGCTCCTCTTCGGCGAAGTCTCCGAAGACTACCGCGCCTACTCGGTGGGCAACACGCACCGGCATCTCGCGGAGCTCAAGGCCTCGCTCGCGCGCGAGGGTGGGTTCACCGGGGACCTCGTGTTCACCCCGCATCTCCTGCCCGTGAAGCGCGGCATCCTCGAGACCATCCACGTGCCGCTCACGCGCGTGCTGGATCAGGCGACGGCCGAGGGGCTCTACGAGGTGGCGTACGCCGGGGAGCCCTGCATCCAGATCACCAAGGGCACCACCCCCTCGCTCCAGCACGTCGTGTACCGGAACCGGGTGGCGCTGGGCGTCACGCCGGTCGAGAATGTCCGGCGGCCGCGCCTCACCGTCATCGCCGCCATCGACAACCTGGTCAAGGGCGCGGCGGGGCAGGCGGTGCAGAACATGAACGTGATGCTCGGACTGGCCGAGACGGCGGGGCTCGCGTGCTGAAGCTCCGGGTCGTGAAGCTCGGCGGCAACGAGCTCGACCGCCCCGACTGGGTCGCGGCCTGCGCCCGGGCCGTCGCCGGCGGCGGGGCCACGGTGGTCGTCCACGGCGGCGGCCGCGCGGTGACCGATCTCTCGCGCCGGCTGGCGCTCCCGGTCGAAAAGCGGGACGGCCTGCGGGTGACGACGGCCGAAGTGGCCGAAGTGGTCGAAATGGTGCTGTCGGGGCCCGTGAACCGCCTGCTGGTGACGGCGCTCCGCGCGGCCGGACTCGACGCCATCGGGCTGTCGGGCGCCGACGGCGGGCTCCTGTCCGCCGCACAGATGAGCGGCGGCCTGGGCTACGTCGGGGAGATCACGCGGGTTCGCACCGCGCTCATCGAGAGCCTGGTGCTCGCCGGGCTTACGCCCGTGATCGCTCCGGTGTCTCCCGATCCGGCCGGCAGCCCCCTCGCGCTCAACGTCAACGCCGACAGCGCCGCCGCGGTGGTCGCGGCCGCCCTGCGGGCGAGCGAGCTGCTCTTCGTCTCCGACGTCCCGGGCGTGATGGCGGGCGGCGTGACGCAGCCCACCGTGTCCACGTCCGACATCGAGCGTCTCATCGCCGACGGCACCGCCTCGGACGGCATGGCCGCGAAGCTCCGGGCGGCGGAGCGCGCCCTCGCGGGCGGCGCCCAGGTGGTCCGGATCGGCGATCTCCAGATGCTGACCGAGCCGGGAGCGGGCACCCGCATCACCGCGCTCCCGCCCGCCGTTCCGTCCGTCCTGGCCCGCTCGGCATGACCTCGGCGCCTCCGGCGGCATCGGCCCTTCTGGGCGTGTACGCCCGTGTCGGCCCCGTCTTCACCGGCGGCGAGGGCGTCGAGCTCATCGCCGAAGACGGAACCCGCTACCTCGACTTCGCGTCCGGCATCGCCGTGAACGCCCTGGGCTACGGCCACCGCGTCATCCGGGATGCGCTCACCCGCGCCCTGGACGCCGGGCTGATCCACGTCTCCAACCTCTATCGCACCGAGCCGGGCGAAGCCCTCGCCGCCGAGCTCGCCGGCCGCTCGTTCGCGGACCAGGTCTTCTTCTGCAATTCGGGCGCCGAGGCCAACGAAGGCGCCTTCAAGTTCGCCCGGAAGTGGAGCCGCAAGACCGGGATCGTGGCGTTCAGTCATTCGTTCCACGGCCGGCTCTTCGCCTCGCTCGCCGCCACCGATCACGCCGAGTACCAGAAGCCGTTCCTGCCCCTCACGCCCGGAATCCGGATCCTGCCGCTGGGGGACCGGGCGCAGGCCGAAGCCGCCATCACCGCCGCCGACACCGCCGCCGTGATCATCGAGCCGGTGCAGGGCGAGGGCGGAGTCCGCCCGGTGCCCGACGAGTGGCTCGGGTTCCTCCGCCGGCTCTGCGACGAGCGGGGCGCGGCGCTGATCTTCGACGAGGTCCAGTGCGGACTCGGCCGGACGGGCACGCTCTTCGCCTACGAGCGGACCGGCGTCACGCCCGACATCCTGACCCTCGCGAAGCCGCTCGCCGGCGGCCTGCCCATGGGCGCCGTGCTGGTCACCGACCGCATCGCGCAGGCCCTCGCGACCGGGGATCACGCCACGACGTTCGGCGGCGGCCCGCTGGTGGCGTCCGTGGCGCTCGACGTGGTGCGTACCATCGCCGAGCCCGCCTTCCTGGCGTCGGTCGAGGCCCGGGGCGAGCACCTGGGGGCGGGCCTCGCCCGGCTGGCGCGGCGGTCGGCCAAGGTCCGCGACGTCCGGGGACGGGGACTGATGTGGGGCGTGGAGCTGGCGGTGCCCGCCGCGGGGATCGTGGCGGCGGCGCGGGAACGGCAGCTCCTCGTGCTCTCCGCGGGCCCCGACGTCCTGCGGATTCTCCCGCCCCTCGTGATCGGCGACGCGGACCTCGACCGGGGCCTGGCCGTGCTGGCCGAGGTGCTCGCGTGAGCGCGCTCCCCATCCCGCTGCCGCGGCCGGCGCCGGAGATCCGGCAGGCCCGGCTCGCGGACGTCCCCGGGCTCGAGCGCCTCATGGCCCCGTTCGTGGCCACCGGCGATCTCCTCCCGCGCTCCAACTACGATCTCTGCCGCCACATCAAGGAGTACGTGGTCGCGGTGACGCCGGACGGCGACGTGATCGGCTGCGGCTCGCTCAAGGTCTACAGCCAGACCCTCGCCGAAGTCGCGGGACTCGCGGTGGCCGACGGATGGCAGGGCGCCGGCATCGGACGCGCCGTCGTCGCGGCGCTGCTCGAGGACGCCCGGCGGCTCGGGCTGGCGGAAACGTTCGCCCTCACCCGCAAGCCGGACTTCTTCGACCGCCTGGGGTTCGACCGCACCGAAAAGACGCGGTTCCCGCTGAAAGTCTGGGCCGACTGCGCCCGTTGTCCGCGGCAGTCCTGCTGCGACGAAATCGCCGTCACCCGCGTCCTAGGTTGACACTCGCCCCGGCCCCCGCGGAGATTCCCGGAGCCTGATTCGCCGGGGAGCCGGATGGCCCGCGTCATCTTCTGGGATGTCGACACACAATTCGACTTCATGCGCGCGCCGGGAAGGCTGTACGTGCCCGACGCCGAGCAGCTGATCCCCAATCTCAAGCGCCTCACCGACTACGCGCACCAGAACGGCATCCGCATCGTGGCATCCGCCGACGATCACGTGCCCGGACACAAGGAGCTGTCCGACACGCCGAACTGGAAAGACACGTTTCCGCCCCACTGCATGCGCGGGACCCCGGGACAGAAGAAGATCCCCGAAACCGCGCTCGTGAATCCGCTGGTGATCGAGCCCGAGATGCGGGACCCGGTGGAACTCGGGAACACCTTACGGGCCCATCGGGGCGATCTGCTCTTCCACAAGCACTGGTTCGACGTCTTCACCAACGCGAACGTCGTGCCGGCGCTGACCGTGCTGCAACCCGACGACATCGTGCTGTACGGCGTGGCGCTCGACGTCTGCGACCGCTACGCCATCGAGGGCCTCCTGGCCCACCGCCTGCACACCCGGCTCTTCGCGGTGACCGACGCGATGAAGCCCATCGACGCCGGGGCCGCGGAACACCTGCTCAAGGAATGGGGAGAGGAAGGGGTTCGCCTGGTGAAGACCGATGAGGTGGTCGGGGGCCTGGCCGCCGAGCTGTCCCGCGCGACGGTGGACGCATGAGTCCCGCGACCCCGTCGTTCGGAAAGTTCTTCCTGCCCGGCCCGACGGACGTCCATCCCGACGTCCTGGCCGCGATGGAGCGCCCGATGATCGGGCACCGCTCGTCCGCCATGGAGGATCTCCTCAAGCGGACTTCGGCCCGGCTCCAGAAGCTGGCCCGCACCAGCCGCACCGTGATGGTCGGGACCTCGTCCGCCACCGGGTTCATGGAGATGGCGGTCCGGGGCGGCGTCCGGAAGCGGGCGCTGTCGATCGTCAACGGCTCGTTCTCCGAGCGCTTCGCGGACCTGGTCACGGCCTGTGACAAGGAGTGCGTCCGCCTGGAAGTGCCGCTGGGCGGCTTCGTCGAGCCCGACCAGCTGCGCGATGCCCTGAAGAAGAATCCGGTGGACGCGGTCACGCTGGCGCACTCAGAGACCTCCACCGGCGTCCTGCAGGACGTCGCGGCGCTCGCCGACGTGGTCCGCGAGTTCCCGGACGTGCTGTTCCTGGTGGACGCCGTGACGTCGATGGCGGGCTCGCCGGTGGAGACCGACGGCTGGGACCTGGACTTCGTGTTCACGGGGTCCCAGAAGGCGCTGGCGCTGCCGCCGGGGCTGGCGGTGGGCGTCGCCTCGCCCCGGATGCTCGAGCGCGCCAAGACGCTCCCGGCGCGGGGCCTCTACTTCGACCTGATCACCTTCGAGAAAGCGAGCGCGAAGTACCAGCCGACCAACACGCCCGCGATCTCGCTGTTCTACGCGCTGGACGTTCAGCTCGAGCGCATCGAGGCCCAGGGGGGCATCGAGGCCCGCTGGAAGCGGCACGAGGACATGCGGAAGACCACGGAGCGGTGGGTGCAAGAGAAGGGCCTGTCGTACCTGCCTCCCGAAGGCCGGCGCAGCTGGACCGTCTCCTGCATCAAGATGCCCGCGGGACGCACCTCCAAGGACCTGGTGGCGGCGGTGAAGAAAGAGGGATGGGTGATCGGCTCCGGGTACGGCGGCGTGAAGGACACGACGTTCCGGATCGGGCACATGGGCGATCACACCGTTCCGGCGCTCGAAACCCTCCTCGATCTCGTCGGCCGGAGCCTGGGATGACCTTCCGCGTCGTCATCGCCGACAAGCTGGGGGATGCCGGGATCGCGCTGCTCGCGTCGTCCCCGGAAATCCACGTCGTGAACGCCGCCGGCAAGCCGCGGGCGGAGCTGGACGCGGCTCTGACCGAAGCCGCCGCCCTCATCGTGCGGAGCGAGACGCGGGTGACCGCGGAGATGATCGAGCGGGCCCCGGGCCTCCGGGTGATCGCCCGGGCCGGGATCGGCGTCGACACCATCGACGTCGCCGCGGCCACCAAGCGGGGCATCGCGGTGATGAACGCGCCGGGCGCCAACACGGTCAGCGCCGCCGAGCACGCCATCGCCCTCTTGCTTTCCCTCCTGCGCCACATCCCCGAGGCCGCGGAAACCATGCGGCAGGGGGGCTGGGACCGGAAGCGGTTCGAGGGCAGCGAGCTGCGGGGCAAAGTGCTCGGCGTCGTGGGGCTGGGCCGGATCGGCGGCTACGTGGCCCAGCTCGCGCACGCGTTCGGGATGACGATCATCGCGTACGATCCCTTCGTGTCGCCGCAGCGGGCGGCCGAGCTGCAGACCCGGCTTCTGCCCATCGATCAGCTGCTGGGCGAGGCGGACATCGTGACCCTGCACGTCGCCCTCACCGACGAGACCAAGCACCTCCTCAACGCCCAGCGGATCAGGTTGATGAAGCCGACGGCCTACCTGGTGAACACGGCGAGGGGTGAGCTGGTGGACGAGGGCGCGCTGGTGGCGGCAGTGAAGGAAAAGCGGATCGGCGGCGCGGCCATCGACGTGTTCGCCGAGGAGCCCCTGCCCAAGGACTCCCCGCTGCGGGGATTGGAGCGGGTGCTCCTGACGCCCCACCTCGCGGCCTCCACGGCCGAAGCGCAGAAACGGGTGGCGCTCGAGATCTGCGCGGCGGTGCGGGACGCGCTGCTGCGGGGAGATCTGTCCCCGGCCATCAATTTGAAGAAGTGAGCCGGTAGAGGCGGGGGATTCACCCCGCCTGCGACTCGCCGTACACCGGATAGCCCGACCGGCGCAGCACCACCCACCCGATGGCGAGCCCGGCCGCCGCGATCAGGAAGTTCGTGACGTCGAAGAACCGGTCTTCGATGAGCAGATGGCCCGTCTCGAGGATGGCCGCGAGGATCAGGGCCGGAGTCAGGTTCCCCCACCATCCCTTCTTCCGCAGCGGCCAGACCGCCAGCAGGGCCCCGAGAGGCAGGTAGAGCAGGAACTGCTGGGCGACGTGCAGGGCGCTGAAGACGTCGGCCCGCACGGCCAGCGACTCGAGGGGCACGAGATGGGGAATGGAGAGCTGCGCCAGGATTTCGTCTCCATCCACGCGGGGATAGAGCGGACGCCAGGCCCAGAGCATCAGGAGCGCCGCATACGCGTAGATGGCCGCCCGCGCCCGTCCGGCGCCGCGGAACGTCCGGGTGGCGGCGGGCAGCCATCGGGCCGCCGCCCAGGCGCCGAAGACCACGGAGGAGGCATCGGTGGCGGCTCCCTCCCATCGGATCGTCACTCCGAGCCCCCCGTGCGCGAGCTCCAGCGCGAAGGCGCCGGCGGCTCCAACGATCGCCACGCCGCGCCAGCCCCGGGTCGCGTCCCGCCCCACCTCCGCCAGCCACATCACCGCGAGAAAGCCCGCCGCGGCGTACAGCGGGATGTCCGACAGGGGGATCTGGTCCAGGGACAAGGGCGTGGCCAGCGCCAGCATCGCGCGCAGCCGGATCAGGGGTCCTCCGTAGACGCCCTTGACCGGTTCCGAGCGGAAGAGGGGGGTGACGGATTCGCAGACGACGGCCAGGAGATAGGAGGCGGCCGCCAGGAAAGTCGGGATGCCCAGGTACGACCGGGCTCCGCGGCGGCGCACCACCTCCGTGATCAACATCGCGACCACCACGGACCCGCCCAGCGTCCCCAGGGTGTTGGTGGTGACGTCGATGATGCTGGCGGTGCGGATGGGGGAAAAGACCTGCAGGCCCTCGACGGTGACGCTGATCGCGCATCCCCACAGGGTGCTGCGCCAGACCTCCTGCCGGACCTTTCCCGAGATCGACGTGACGACCCACACCGCCCCGAGACCCGCGAACAGGGCCAGGTTGCGGAGGCCGTCGATCGCGTCGCGCCACTCGAGGGACAGCGTGAACGCGCGGGCCAGCCGCACGGCGGCCGCGTTCAGGTCGGGCGAGAAATCGAGCTGACTGAGGGTGGCCAGCAGCACGACGCCGACATACGCGGCCCGGGCGATGAGGAACTGGTGTCGGCGCTGCACCGAAGAACGGCTAGTCGGCCGCGGCCCGCTTCGGCTCGTCGGCCATCAGCCGGAACGTCTGCACCGCCGCGGTCAGGGAGTCGGCCGCCGTGGCGAGCTGATGGGCGGAGGAAGCGATTTCCTGCGTGGACGCGCTCTGCTCCTCGCTGGACGCGGCGATCTCCTCCGCCGACGCCAGGAGCTCCTGGGTGCCCTTCGCGACCGTGGTGAGCCGGTTCGCGATCTCCTCCACCAGCTGCCGCACCGCGTCCGCCGAACTCGCGATCTCCCGGCTCCAGGCGTCGTTCGCCTCGGCCGTGGTCGCCACCGTCCCGAGTCCCTCGGCGGCGGACTGGGCCGCGGTCTGCGCGGCGGCGCCGGCGGCGGCCAGCCGGGTCAGGCGGTCCCGCGTCGCCTGGATGCGTGAAAGCACGTCCCGGACCGTCGCGGCGGTCTCCTCGGCGGACAGCGCCGCCTGGGACGCGAGCTTGCGCACTTCGTCCGCGACGACGGCGAAGCCGCGGCCCTGCGGGCCCGCCCGGGCCGCTTCGATGGCCGCGTTCAGCGCCAGCGTATTGGTCTGGGTGGCGACGGCCTTGGCCTTGGCGACGAACCGCTCGATCTCCGCGCCCGCCGTCGCGAGCGCCTGAGCCTCCGCCACGCCCTGCTGCACGTCGGCCGCGAGCTTGGCCAGCTGGGCGGTGCTTTGATCGAGGGTGTCCCGGTGGCGCTTGGACACGCCCACCAGGTCGCCGTTGCGCCGGGCCGCCTCCGCGGCCCCGGCCGCCAGCGTGGTCGTGATGCCGAGGATCTTGGCCGCCTCGTCCGCCGCCTGGCGGATCAGCTGGGCCTGGTCGGCCGCGCGGCTGGTGAGGTCCTGGCACGTCGCGCTCATCTCCTCGGTGGAGGCGCTCATCTCCTCGGTCGACGCCGAGATCTCGGACGCCATCGCCGCGGACTCGTCGGCGGCGGTGCGGATGGCGCCCACCAGACGCCGCAGGGCCACCACCATCGACTGGATCGAGGAGATCAGCTCCGCCACCTCGGCCGTGCGCTCTCTCGCGGCCGAAACGGTCACCGAGAGGTCCCCCGCCGCCACGCGCCCGGCGATCCGGCCCG
>Ga0335069_10001895_pt1 | contig 32950 bp, 26 predicted proteins | sample Lox_Sample_11_FD_206714 | JGI IMG/M metagenome (GOLD analysis project Ga0335069, IMG submission 206714) | Soil microbial communities from Loxahatchee National Wildlife Refuge, Florida, United States - Lox_Sample_1.1 | ecosystem: Environmental > Terrestrial > Soil > Wetlands | place: USA...
GAACGAAAGCTCACGCTCACCGGCCGCGGTCGCAGTGCTCGCTGGTTGGTCCGCTCCGTGGACTGACACCGTCCCATTGGGTCTAAAGAAGAAACAGGCCCGTATGCTTTTGTGGTCTCCCCCCCCCGCCAAAACTGAAAAAGAACGCCCTCCTATGGAATACTTTCTCTAATTGAATTCGCGTGACAGTCAATGGCTCATCTCCCCCGCCTTCTCCTCAATCTCCTTCAACGTCATCCCCTTCTCCCCCGCCGGCAACGTCACCTGCTGCGCCCGCTCCACCACATCCGCCAGCTCATTCTTCGGCAACGTCACCGGCATGAACGCATCACTGGTCGTCCCTCCGCTAATACGCATGCTCATCGAAATCGCATTCGCCCACGCACTCGCAGGCTTCTCCGTCGTCACCAGCGACCACCGCCAATGAAACCCCTCCGCTGTCTCGTCCGCCCGCAACAGCCGCTCCTGGTACTCCACGCCCCCATTCCCTCGAATCACCAACTGATTCCCCTTCTCCTCGAAGAACGTCAAATCCTCCGCCGGCCTGTGCACGTCGTACGCCCGCCAGCACACCAGCACACTCTTCTTATTCAACGCGATCGCAAACCGCACGCCGAACTGCGCATCATTCACCTGCGCGTTCATGAACGAGAACTCCGCAGGCATCTGCGTCACCTGATAATCCGCCGGCACATCGAACTTGAACGTCCCCTCCGGAATCACCGCGTCCGGCTCAATCGTGTCGAACACCATTTCCGGCTTCTCCGAATTCCCGCCCCGCGTCGAATAAACCTCGCTCCGCACCGGCAACCCCGTCGCCGGATTCATGAACACCTCCACGCGCGACTTCTCCCCGGGCAGCTCCACTTTGCTCTCATACACGTCCGCCTCGATCCCCCCCGTCTTTTCACTCCGCACCTTCTTGAAATCCTCCCCCGACCCCAGCAGCATCTGCACGTTCTGCTGGAACATCTGCTCCGCCTGCAACTGCGCATCGATCTCCGTCTCCGGCGTAATCCCTACCTGCTTCTTCTGCGCATCGATCTGAATCCGCCCCTTCGGCGTCAGGATCACGTCAATGCTCTCCAGAACTTTCTCCCCCGCGTTCTCCGTTATCCATACCGGAACCCCGTTCAGCCGCATCATTCCCGGCCGCTGCAAAAAGAGCTCAATCCGCTGCCCAGCCGTGCCATCCGACGAAAACACCTCCCCCTTCAAATGCAGTGTCTTCAATCCCAGCATCCGCTGCGGAACATCCTCCACCGCATACGCCACCCGCGGCGACCCCACGCTCAAATGCCACACCGCCACGCCCACCGCCACACCCGCCGCTATCCCAATGACGCCCTTCATCACATACCTCCAGAGCCGATAGTCCTTCTCTCGCGCCGGCGGAATCGCCTCCGCCTGAATGCGCATCATCACACGCTCACTAAACCCCCGTTCCTCCGGCAACGCCTCGTTCACCCCTCGCAGCCGCCGCTCCAAATCATCCTGCATCTCTTGTTCGTTCATTTCGTCATCTCCCGCATCATCTCGCCCCGCATCCGTTCATACGCCCGTGACAACTGCTTCCGCACCGTCCCCTCCGGCCGCCCCAAAATCACCGCAACCTCCCCCACCTCCCGCCCATCAAAAAACCGCAGCATCACCACCACCCGCTCCTGCTCCGGCAACCTCGCCACCGCTTCCATCAACTCCTCATCACTCCCCGCTGATTCCGGCACCCGCACCTCCGGCAACGCCGCCTCCGCCCGCCTGCTCTGCAACGCGCGCAACGCCTTCCTCCGAGCGATCGTCATCACCCATCCCCCAAACGCGCTCCGATCTTTCAACCCGCTCAACCCCCGATACGCCTCCACAAACGCGTCCTGTCCCGAATCGCACGCCAGGTGATGATCCCGCAACACCGACCAGCACGTCGCCCGCACCCCGCGCTCATGCCGCCGCACAAGCTTCCCAAACGCCTCGCGATCCCCCGCAAGGCTCGCCCGCACCAGCGTTTCATCCGCCGGAAGTTCTTCGCTCAAAGCCGTGACTTTCTCAATCGCAAGTGTCATCACCCCTATAGAGTCACGCCCATGCTAATTCGCGACACGAAACAAACAAATTTCTCTTTCGCCCAAATCGCCGCACCTCCGCGCCCCCCCCGGGGGCAAAAATAAAAAAAAGGCCGCCCTCTCCGGCGGCCCTTCTCACAAATTCCTTCTGACCATTCTTCCCAGATGTTTGCAGGCTTCCTACAACTCGCCTGCCTCACTTCTCTCTTGTCTCTACGCGCTCAACTCCTGCAGCAGACTATCCACTGTCCCATTAATGCGCTCCGGCGTCTCATACGTGCCCGCCGCAATCGCGTCCCGCGCCGACTGGACCTTGTCAGTCCGGTCCGGCAGATTCTTCAACTCACTCAGGTAACGCGCCGAATCACTGATCTCTACCGTATCAGTGCCCGTCACGCCGCGGCCCGCATCCTGCGTGCCCTGAGCGACACCATTCGCCTTGCTTCCCTGCAGGCGCGTGATCGGGGAATTTTGCCCAATCGGGGAAATGCTCATGCAAGTCCTCTCACGCTGCCCATAATACTCTGGATCCCAGCTCTGCCCTGTTTATGCTGACCCGTCCAAAGGCCTGCAGAACTATCGTCCACCCTATATATCGTGCCCCACACCCTTCCCGCATGAACAAATCAGATGTTCCGAGAAAAAAATCGGAACCTCTGTCGCCAACGCTATTTCCGCTAATTTCCCACTAATCCCGCCCCCCTCCTCCTTCTCGAAAACCCCCTTCCACACTGCAAAAAAGCCCCCTGAATTCCCAATCCCCCCCATAATGGGCATCCGCCTTATTCTCGGACCTGCCTCGATCTCCACATATATAAATCATTCCCCTAATCCACCCACCCTCGCCCGCCAATTCCCCAATTCCTCACCTCCTTTTCGCCACCCGTAACCTTCTGCTAGACTCTCCCTCATCTCTCCCGCACGCCTCGGAGCTTTCATGTCCGCCGCCACTCCCCCTTCCGATTCCCCTCTCGATCACACCGCACACCCCCTCCTCAAATCCCGCGGCACATTCACCGCCACCATCAAAGACAACCGCCGCCTCTGCACCGACCACTACCTCCTCGCTATGTCCATCCGCCACTTCCCCCTCAGCGCCCCCGGACAATTCCTCCAGATCGAATGCGCCGACCCCCACATGGCCGCCGACCACGAAGCCACCCCACACGCCTTCGACTGGCCACCCCCGCACCCGCTCAAGACTGGGGGGGGGCAAGACTCAGGACTCAAGACCTATTCCACCACTGACCCCGACTTCAACGCCCCGCTTCCCTTCCTCCGCCGACCCTTCTCCATCGCCCGACACCGCACCTGGCCCGACGGCTACACCGAACTCGAAATCCTCCACCGCGTCGTCGGCAAAGGCACCCTCCAGCTCGCTCAACTCCGCCCCGGCCAAAAGATCTCCATCATCGGTCCCCTCGGAAAAGGCTTCACCTTCCCCTCCACTCTCGAACACGCCTGCCTCGTCGGCGGTGGCGTCGGAATCCCCCCCATGTTCTACCTCGCCGACGCTCTCTCCCGATCCATGATGCACAACGTCACCGCCTTCGTCGGCGCTCAGCGACACGACCTCCTCCCACTCACCCTCACCTCCGACGTCCTCCCCGCCAGCCCCGAAGGCGACCCCGTCCTCAACGTCGAAGAATTTTCCGAGTTCGATTACCCCACCGCCATCACCACCGACGACGGCTCCCTCGGCATGAAAGGCTTCGTCACCGACGCTCTCCGCCGCTTCCTCCAAAAACGCCTCGAACAAAACGGCCACCTCCAAAACGTCATCGTCTACTGCTGCGGCCCAACCCCCATGATGAAAGCCACCGCTCGCCTCGCCGCCGCCTTCAACGTCCCCTGCCAGGTCTCCCTCGAACAACCCATGGCCTGCGGCATGGGCACCTGCCAGTCCTGCATCATCCGCCACAAACCCCACACCGCAGACCCCGCCATGGAATGGAAATACAGACTCACCTGCACCGACGGCCCCGTCTTCGACGCCCGCGATATCCTCTGGTGAAGCAACCCCCAACACCTTATTTTCGCTTGGAGGCCGTCCGGTATTTCGCCGTCAATTCGCCGTGCTGATCAATAATGCCAGTCTCCACAAGCACACGCCTGAACGCCTTCGGCGTCAGTTTCCGAAAGCGTGCTACTCTCCCAGCAAACGGCCCCGTCAGCGGAGCGCTAGTCGCGCCCGTAACTTCCGTCTTTCCTGACGTGCCAGACCGCGAGGATGTTCTTCGCTTCCCGAACACAGATTTGGATGTGAGCTTCTTCATAAATCCAACTCCTTAGCCACGCGCGTCTGCTTGAAGTCGTCGGAACATAGACTGCTCTGGCTGTCTGTATCTTAGGCTGCTCTTGGTCGCGGCAAAAGAGATTAAAACAGCGCAGTCCAATTTCTTGTGTTGATTTCCGTTGTTGGGTATCGCAACTCCCAAATTTTTCCATTCTGCCACCATTTCCCTCTGAAATGCCTGCAGAACACGCACGTTCTCCGGGTCCAGCAGATCCAAACAATTCCCGAGCCGAATAATGGCGCCAACTACTGCTGGACTCTTCTTTTTCTTGAATTTTTCAGCCCACCACCACGCCTGCTTCGGCGCATACTCCCAAAAGTAAATCCCACTGCCGAACCAATCATCATCATTCTTGCTCGGGTCGAAAGCTTCACCGGCGACCAACCGTTCGGCTGTCTCTGTACTGGTTCCATGATATGCAATAACCGTGCGGTGGTAATCATGAAAGGTCACTCCCCGTTGTTGGTCCATTCCGATTACCGCCAATCAATAACAGCATCCGGGCATTCCGTCCTATCTTCGGCAAATGCGGCGCCTTCTCTTGATGAGGGGGTGAAAAATGTCTTTCGGAAAAATCCACGGCGGGACACACGCAATTAGCGAATCGCTTCCCGGCACCATTCGCCTTTCCACCACTGCCCGTCTCCCTCGAACAACCCATGGCCTGCGGCATGGGCACCTGCCAGTCCTGCATCATCCGCCACAAACCCCACGACGCCGACCCCACCGGGGGGGGGGCCGAATGGAAATACAAACTCACCTGCACCGACGGCCCCGTCTTCGACGCCCGCGATATCCTCTGGTAAATCCAATTCCTCCCTCCCTCCATATGTTATAATCCAGTGCTAAACTGGAAAGGGACGCCCACGTGAAAGCAGAAATCCTGGAGCTTGTTAACCGCGACCACTTCCGCCATTTCGCAATCATCACCGCAGCCGGCGTTCGTTACGACATCACCGATCCCAACGCACTTGCCGCCGCACGTGACAAGGTCCATTACTACTTCCCGAATTCCGATCGCGCGATTCACGTTCCCTACGACCAGATTGCCACCGTCGAAGAACTCCCCGGCACCAGATCCAAACGCTGACGCTACCGTCCCGCCGCACGCGTAGCCAAATACCCTTCTGCGTCCGCATCTCACCTGCACCGCCGCCCCCCTCTTCAACGCCCGCGATATCCTCCGGTAGAAAACTCTACCCGCAAAACATCCCGACGCCCGACGCCTCGGGCGGCGCGGGGCCATTGTGCGCCCCAACGCCCGCCCCGTCACACACCTCATCGCCGACGCCGAACTACCGCCGCACCAACGAACCCCATCAGCATCACCCCCGTCGCCGGCTCCGGCACTTCAGTACCCGCCACGAACGCATCCGACGCATCCACATACTGCACGCCCCCCGAAATCGCCTGGTACGTCGTCCCCGCCGGGAACAGCGATGCATTGTTGAAGTCCATCGCTCCGGCGCTGAACGTCCCCTGCAATGCCAGCGAATTCACCACCGCCTGACTGATCAGCGCCGCTTCCTGTGCGGCATTGGAAAACGGTGGCAGCGACGCAATGAAGCTCGATGGAAATGTGATCTCATTCAGCGCCAGCGGATTCAGCACAAACGTGATCTTCGTGCTCGTCCCGCCGTTAGCCTCCGCCGCCAGGTACCACAGCGTCTCGGCAAGCGGAGGAGCGTCCAGACCGGCGGCATTCGGGTCGTACGTGCTGAACACGGAACTGTCCCCCGCCTCGGCATCGAATCCCGCGTCGCAGTTCGCGTCCGAATGCGCGCTCCCCGTGATCGTCGGGTTGTAAATATACGACGACCCCGACGAAATCGAGAGCGGGTCCGTCGACTTCCCGAACGCCGACCCTCTGCCGCCCGCCGGAACCGTGCCGGACGCCATGGCATATTCACGCTTGTTCCCGGTCGAATTGACGTACGACGAGCCCTGTCCTTCAAAGGCCAGCGTCGTCGACGTGAGCGTGTATTGATCGGTCTTCGTATCGTCGTACGGAGTGGTCGTCTTATTCAGCAGGCCCTTGCTCAGGCCATTGGTCGTCCCCACGTTCGCCGTCTGCAGCGATATCGTGGGCAGGGCGCGATACGGGTTGTTCTGGCCGCGCGAGCGGTCAAACCAGGTGCCCGCCGCATTCGGGTTCTGCCCCCCAGTGCCGGGGAGCGTGCCGGTATAATATCCCCCCATATTCGCCGCAGGCTGCGCGGCAGCGACGTTCTGCGCGGTGCCTCCAATGATCACCACCGGCGTTAGCGTGCTGTTTTCCAATTGGTTCTGCGAACTGTAGCCGTAGACCGCCGTCGTTCCGTTCACTCTCAGGTTCCCGAAGTTGTCATCGAAACCCGTCACCACCATCTGCGCTGTGGCATTCGCGCCCATCGCTGATGACGCCGCGGCACCCAGCATGCAAGCGGAAATAACACACCCCATGACGATCGAATTACACGCGCGCATTGCCACACCTCGTAAAAATAATGAACCTAAAATGTGCACGGGGGGGCTTACGACCCACAATTCCCCACGCCCCTCTCTCCCTCGGTACTTTTACTGCCCCTGAAATCTACCTTCACCTCGACAAATTGCAATATGAAAATTGCAGATTAATTATGCCGAAGGATCGTCAACGCTCCGAACAACGCTCGCCCCCCCCACTCACTTCCCCGCCAACTGCGCCTCCATGTTCACTCGCCGTCCGCTCAATATGCACCTTCGCCTTCCCCTCCGTCCCCTCCAGCACATCCTGCTTCAACGTCCCCAGCGGCAAATACGGATTCGTAATCTCCCGCGGATGGCTGAACGTCACCCCCGCCAGCAGCTTCTCCCCCCGCGCCGCCCGCTCCTTCCCCGCATCCCCATCCGAACCCACCGCCGCAAATCCCACCGCCGAGACCGCCACCACCGACATCGCAACCCACATCCGCGCGCGTACCAAGGGCTCTCCTTTCTTATCCATGTCCACAACTCTACAACCGAAAGATGAATCCCCGATGAAAGTTCGCCAAAATCCGCCCCCGCCTTCGCTCGGGATCACCAACGCTCCTGCGAGACTTTTGCCCCACCCCGGGCTACCATGATGCACTTCTGTTCCGGCACGGACCTCCGTGCCATTTTTGTCTCTGGAGCACGCTATGCAAGTCGCCCAAAATGCCGTCGTCACCATCGATTACACCCTCACCGGCCCCGATGGAAACGTCATCGATTCCTCCGTCGGCAAGCAGCCACTCCCCTACCTCCACGGCACCGGCAACCTCATCCCCGGCCTCGAAAAAGCCCTCGAAGGAAAAGCCGCCGGCGACCAGCTCAAAGTCACCATCGCCCCCGAAGACGCCTACGGCAAACGCGACGAATCCCTCATCCAGTCCGTCCCTCGCACCGCCTTCCAGGGCGTACCCGACATCAAGCCCGGCATGCAGTTCCGCTCCCAATCCCCACAGGGCGCCATGACCGTCGTCACCGTCACCAAGGTCGATGGCGACACCGTCACCGTCGACGCCAACCACGCCCTCGCCGGCATCCCTCTCACCTTCGACGTCACCATCAAAGACGTCCGCAAAGCCTCCCAGGAAGAACTCGCCCACGGCCACGTCCACGGCCCCGGCGGCCACCACCACTAAGGGAAGGGAACCCGTAGCGTAAGCGCCGGCTCCTCTCGCTTCCGCCAACCCGGATGATGCCCTCAGCACAACCGCCATTCAATTCGCGCGCAGCAGTTCCAGCATCGCCCGATCCAACCGATGCCCATGCCACTCCGCATACGCCACATCCGCGCGCTCCGAATCCAGAATCCCAAACCCCCCACGCAAATTCCACAACGCCCAGCCAATGTTGTGCGAACGGAGAATCGCAAACGCATCCGACATCCAGCGGAGAACGACGTCGTGCGGCGTCTTGCTGAACGCCCCGCCTTCCCCGCAATGCACCCCGATCCCCCGCTTCACCAACTCCGCCCACGGCTCAAAATGCCTCTCCAGATGCTCCTGCCCCCACGTCCTCCCAAAATGATCCGCCCCCGGCCACGCCGGCGCCTTCCGCCACGCATAACTCACCCAGTGCGCCTGATAATGCGAAATCCCGAACGGCGCATACATCCGGCACGACTGCCCCAAATTCGGCACATCCGTCAACTCCTCGATCGGCTCCGTCCCATAGTTCAACCCGTTCGCCATGATCAGCCGATGCGGATCCGCACTGTGAATCGCACCCACCGCCGCACGTATCACCCGCTCGTGTGCCCCCCTCGTCATCCCGCTCCCCGTCACAAACCCCGTCATCCCCGCCGCCGGCGGCTCATTCACCAGATCAAAACTCAACCGCGACGACGGCACCCCACGATACCGCACCGCAAACGCATTCCACTGCGCCGCGAACATCCCCTGCATCCCCGCATCCGTCCACAGACTCCGCGCCTCCGCCGGCGCATTCACGCAATACCCCGGCGCTCGATGAAAACTCAAACTCACATGCACCGAATACTTTTCAGCGAGCGACACCACCCGATCAATCCGCTGCATCACATTCTCGCGGAACTTCCACCCACCCCCGGAATCGCCGCTAAACTCCGTCCAATACCGGTAGTCCATCGGTATCCGCAAAAAATCAAAACCCCAATCCCGCACCCACTCAAACTCCTCCTCCCGAAAATCCCCTTCCCCGCCGCCAAAAGTATTTCCACCGATGGGCGTGCTGTCGCCGGGGTTTATTTTTTCGCGGCCCGGCTCGTAGATGTACATGTCGAGGAGGTTGAAGCCGCGCCAACGAGGAAGAGGATTCATGAGACCTCCGAATTGAATCATTGATTCATCGGATCATCGGGGCATTGTTCCAATGAATCAATGACCCGATGACTCAATCTCTCAATCAATATAGCCGCCACTCCGTCTTCGATCCCACGCCATCATGATTCACCAGCGCGTATCGCAGCGCATCAATCGGATGATCATGCACTCCATCCTTGATCGGCTGCCCATCCTTCCCGCGCTCGTACGATTCCATCGCCGCAATCAAATGCTGGCAGCGCGGGTCGATGAGCAGCCGGGGAAAGCCGACCGCCGGGTTCAACAGATCGTTGATCACCCCGATGCCCTCATCAATCTTCATCTCCCTGCACCGCGTCAGAAACCCCTCATCGCGCAGCACCCGCTCATCGCTCCGCCCCGTCTGCGAATTCACTCCCTTTCCAGCGACATCGCAGTACACGCGCACGACATCCCACTTCCGATCGCGCATCGCCATCACGTTCCGAACCAGCGTCTGCTCCCGCACCAGCATTTCATCGAGGACCCACACCGCCCGCGGGGAATCCGGTTTCGACCCTTCACGCAGCATCGCCATCCACAAACAAACGAACGGCCCGCGATACCCAAAATCGACGCCGCCATAAATCCCCTCCACAACGAACAGCCGCCCCTCGTGAATGATTCTCGCCCCAGGACCAAACACTTGCCCCTCCGCACTCCGCACGTGCATCTCCCGACGAAACGCCGGAAATACCCCATGCTCCACCCGCGGCGGATGACACAACATCTCGTGCTCCCACGTCGCCTGCGACACGCGCGATTTCATCGCGATCACATCCTCGATCGGCACAAAGCCGTTGCCATTCTTCGCCCGGCCCTGGCACCCCTCCCACAACGCACACCCCTCGCACTTCCGCTCCTCCGGACACCTCTCCATCACATCCCACACACACCACGAAAACCGCTTCCGTCCTTCCCCCTTCTCCTCCTCCTTCAATATCCGCCGCATCAACCCGTCCGGCTTATGCATCGTCGAAAACGCCTCCACACTCCCCCGCACCACAATCCCCTCCCCGTTTTGCGTTTTGTGTTTTGCGTTTTGCGTTTTCCCACTCCGCGTCGTCAATTGCGCCGCTTGCCACACCCCCTCATCAAACAACTCCACCTCATCGCACCGCAGCTTCTGCACCCGCTGCCCACGCACGCTCCGATCCGACTGCGCCAGCACCTCCACCCGCGACCCGTTCACCAACTCCAGCCGCCGCTGCGTCGGACTCCCCTTCAGCATCTCCGGAAATCTCCCCTGCACCAGCCCCAGCAGATACCCATACATCTTCTCCGACTGCTCCAGACTCCCCCCCAATATCCGCACCTGTATCCCCGGCTTGAACAACAAATCCAGCAGCGTCGCCACCGCCCCCACCATCGTCTTCCCTCCTCCCCGGCACGCCCACACCACCGCATCCCCCTTCTCCTCAAAAAAACTATGACACAAATAATCCAGCGGCGTCCCATGCCCCTCACACACCCCACGCTCCGGCATCTCCATCCCCACAAATAGCTTCAGCCACGACACCAGCGACGCTCGATCCCACGGCCGAAATCCCCGAGCTTCCTTCGACGCCATCTCCACATAATTCACAACTTTCTTGCCCATGACATCTTCCCCCTAAAGGCCCACCCCTTCCACCGGGGCGGGCAACAATGTGCATTCGCCAACAATCGTTTCAATCATTCCTTCATTGAACATTTGAACTTGCTTCGCCATTTATCATTTGTCATTCGTCATTCGCTCGCGCTCCTTCTCCGCCGCCATCCCCAATTCCATAAGCGCCATCACCCGCCTGATTTCCTCCCGCGAAAACAAAACCCCCTCCTCCTCCTTCTCCGCAACCCCCTTCCTCGCGCTCCGCTTCTCCCCCTTCACCGCATCCAATATCTCCGCCGCTGCCTTCAACCAAAGCTCCGGCTTCTCCTCCTGTTTCAATACCCCGCAGATCCTCTGCACCGCAAACGCCGAAAACCGGCTCGCCAGCAGCTCCCGATGTATCTTCGCCAGCCGACGCCGCGCCTTCAGCACATCCCTGCCACGCTTCGACTGCATCAACTGCATCGCCTTGATCGGCGACATCGCGTGACTCTCCATCACCCGCTGCAAATCACCCCCATCTGCCAACTCCCGAATCACCTTCTCCACCACATACTTCAATTTCCCCGACTCATTCTTCGACATAACCCACCTCCAACAAAATAAACCCGTTTCAAAACCCGTAACTAACCACAGAGAACACAGAGTTCACAGAGCACTACACGAAATCCCCGGTCATCCGCGCTAATCCCCCTCGTCGTCCTCTGTGCTCTCTGTGCTCTCTGTGCCCTCTGTGGTTCCATTTCGTCTTTCATCATCTGTCATTCGCTCCACCCATTTCATCAGCGCATCCCCCATCCTCACTCCCTCCTTCTCCAGCGCCGCCACCAGCCGCCTCTTCTCCTCATGTTTCAAAAACACCGTAAACGCCTCCTCCATCTCCCCCATCACCGGCGGATCGAACCGCACGTCCACCTCCCCTCGCTCCAACAATTTCCCCAGCATCTCCGCATCCTCCGGCAACCAGTTCGCCAATTCCGGCGCGCTCATCTGCTCCGACATCGCCTCCAGCAACGCCAGCCGCTTCCCCGGCGCATCTTCGCCCCCCAATCGATTAATCGTCGCCAGCAGCATCAGCGTCTCCGCATCATCCAGCTCCCACACCACGCACGCCGCCCGCTCATGACCCAACTCCTCCAGCACGCGCTTGCGATGATGCCCATTGATCAGCTCATAACTCCCCGCCACCGTCGGATGCCGCCGCACCACCAGCGGCTCATACCGCCCCGTCTTCTCAATATGCCGCCGCAACTTCCTCATCACGGCAGGCGGCATCACATTCGCATTCTTCGGATGCGCCAACAACTTCGAAACCTCAATCTCCACAATCTGCTGCTGAAACACCGTCATGAGAATTCCTCCTGTGAGAATTGAATCATTGAATCATCGGGTCATTGAGCCATTGAAGGGGGAGCGATCGGGCACATTGCACAATGACTCAATGACCCGATGGCTCAATCTCTCAATTCGTCGATGCCCACACGTAATACACCGGCTGCGACAACAACCGCCCCCGCGCCTCGGCAATCATCTCCTCCCAGGTTTGTGACTTGCGGCAGAATCGGCGAAGTTCCGCTTCAAGAAACGGCGTGCGCGTAACGCGCCCGGGATCCGCCAGATCAATCGCCCGCAACCCCTCGCGCTCCAGCGCCGCCACCATCCGCACCACATCCCCCAGCGCCGGCCGATCAAACGCGCGCATCCCCGCCCGCTCAAAGAACGGATTCACCCGCCCCATCGCCGCGAGCGCCTCCACATACGGCGTCTCCGCATGCACCAGCGCGTACCGCACCAGCTCCACCGCCAACCCCACCGAACGAAACATCGGATGAACGATGACGCGGGAAATCGTCCGCATGTCGCGATTCAACTTCGCCGCATCGAGGCTGCGGTCGCCGGTCTGGAAGACACCGGGCAGCGCGATCGAGCGCAGCGCACATCCCAGCGCCGGCAGAGATTCCACGAGCACGCCGGCAAGCATGCCGTCCGTGGCATCTGATCCACCCAGCCCAGGGCCGGCGTAGCGGGCGACAAAGACGCGCTTGATCCCGCCGGGATGTCCCGATCGATAGTGAAATTCCTTGAGCGCCGCATAATCGGCTTGCGTACCGGTTTCGATCTTCAGGTGATTCCACAGCGTGCAGCGAGCGGTGTTCATGATTCCCCTCCCAAGGAATTTTTAAACCACAGAGGACACAGAGAACACAGAGAGCCGAACGGAACCGCCGATGAACGCAGCTCTCTATCCACAAACATCATCCGCGTTCATCCGCATTCATCTGCGGCTCCCTCCCCCCCCCCCCCCCTTCCCCCCGCGTCGTCGTCGTTCTCTGTGTCCTCTGTGCTCTCTGTGGTTTAATCCGTCTTCGTGGTCCTTTGTGCTCTCGGTGTCCTTCGTGTTTAACGTCGTTGACCGAACCTCCACGCGCATCCCCAGCCCCTTCCACACATGCACCGCCGGCCGCAAATCCTCCGCCAGATCCTCATGCGTCGTCGCCACCACCACCGCCCGCCCCCGATCGCTCCGCACACTCCCTCGCACAAACCGCCCAAGCTGATGCGCGACCGCACGCGCCGTCACCCGATCCAGCGTCGCCGCAAATTCATCCGCAATCAGGACATCATCCTCCGACGCAAAGAACTGAGCCAGCCGATACCGAAACCGCTGCCCCTCCGAAAGCTCCGACGGCGCGCGAAGAAAGATGTGCGCCTCCGCCAGCCCCGCCCGCCCAAGACACGCCGCCGCCTGATCCACCGATCCCGAAAAACAATCAATCACCGACCGATCCGCCGCCAGCGCAATCTCCTCCAACCGCACCACCCGAACATCCCCCCGCACCGCCAGCGCCGCACCAATGCGGTTCACCAATGTACTCTTCCCCGCCCCCGACGGCCCGGTAATCAGAACCACACCCCCCACCTCCACGCGCACCGTCAGCGGCTCAAACAACACCCGCCTCGCCCCGCGCTCAATCGGCAACCCAAAGAGCGCCGCAATCGTCAGCGTCCGCTCGCTCAGATGCGCGGCGCCACCGTCGATGGTTCCGTCGATGGTGAATTCAATCGGATTCTGCATAGTTTCCCCTCCCAGGAAAAGAAGCCTTTATGAAACCACAGAGGACACAGAGTTCACAGAGAGCGAAGACGCCGGCGAACGAAAAGGCCATTCGCTCCCAATATGGCATCGCCCAGCCCCGGTTTTGCGTTTTGCGTTTTGCGTTTTGAGTTTTGTGTTTTGTGTTTTGAGTTCTGTGTTTTGTGTTTTCCGGCCCTCGTCCTCTGTGCTCTCTGTGACCTCTGTGGTAAAACCTCCTCATGCTGTTGCTCAAACGTCATCTCGTTGAACTCGTGCGGCGGGGGAAGAAGCGGCAGACGATTCGGCTGTGGTCCCGGCCCGTCGTGCGCGTGGGGCAGATCTCGTACACGCCGGGGCTGGGGCGGATGAAGATCACCGCCGTCGATCAGTTGGCGAACCTCAATGCCCTGACCGAAGCGGACGCCCAGGCGGATGGGTTTGACACCCTCGCGGCGCTCAAAGCCGAGATTCGGAAAATCTACGGCGGAGCATCGCAGATCGGCGGACGCGCCATTTTTCGGATCAAGTTTGAGTGGCCGATCGATGAGGCGGGGAGGAAACTGGTGATGGAGTCGAAGGGGCGAGGGGGCGAATCGGCGAATGGGCGAAAGCCGTGTCCGTCGCCCGCTCGCCCGCTCGCCGTTTCGCCCGCTCGGGGTCGTGGCATGAGCCGGGCGCAGCGGGAGATGTTGCGGGATTTTGTGGTAGCGAAACGTCCCCATCGATAGCCCCCCGGTTTAGAACTCAGAACTCAGAACTCAAAACGCAAAACACAAAACACAAAACACAAAACGTCGGGTGTGAGCGGCTACTCAAGTTCATCGTCGCTGTTGGTGTGCGAGTGACTCGTGCGGTCGTGGCTGGCGAGGAAGAGCATCTGGGAGTGGATGGCGGCGAGTTGCTGGCGGAGTTGGTGGAGGGTTTCGTGTCGCTCGGCGGCGAGGGTGCGGAGGGGGCGGTTGTCGATCCAGCGGGCGGTGGCGAGGGATTGGAATTCGGCGCGGAGGTGCTGGGCGTAGCGGATGGTGAGGCCGAAGGCGGGGTGGGAGATTTTGCGGCGGAGGGCTTCGAGGCGGCGGCGGAGCCGGCGTTCGGTGACGCGGTGGAGGATGGCGAGTTCATGGAGCGGGATGCCATGGGAGAAATGCGCGACGAGGAGGGCTTGTTCTGTTTCGGGCAGGTGGGCGGCGCGTTCGAGGAGGAGTTCGCGGGCGAGACGTTCGGAGGTGTTGCGTTCCAAGGAGCGGCGGCGGCGTTGGGCTAGGGGGCTGTGGGGGTTTGGGGCGAGCATGCGGATCCTCCTGTGCGAGCGGGCTGCCGCGGTCCAGCGGGTTTTGGTGCAATTCCATTGCAGGGTGACGGCCGCGTGCGTATGATTATAATGCAACAAACAGACAGTGCAAGAAAAAACCGTACTTAATACGAACAACAATGTATAATGGTTTTGCGGTGGTTGTAAAGAGACGGTGTTTTAGAATTTGTAAATGGATGTCGTTAATTGAGTTAAATAAGTTAATTAGGTTAATTCCGGTGTATGGAGAGGGGGGATTTTGGAGATGGTTTATGGATAGCGGATTGCGGCGGCCGGGGTCGTTGGAGGCGCTTGGACGAGCGTTGCGCGGTGTGCGCGAGGGGTTGGGGTTGACGCTGGATGAGGTGGCGGGGAAGACGGGGATCAGCAAGCCGTACTTGTCGAACATAGAGACGGGGCGTGCGCCGGGGGTGGCGTCGGAGGAGAAGCTGCGGAAAATTGCCAAGGCGCTGGGGGTGGCGGAGGAGGTGCTGGTGGCGGCGGGGGATTGGTTGCGGACGCCGGAATCGGTACGGCGGATGATTGAAGAGGGGGAGGGGCCGCGGCGTGGGGATGGGACGCGGGATTTGGATGCGGCGTTTAAAAAAGGAAAGCAGATTGGGCATGCCCAGCGGGGCCCCCGCCCCACAGGCCATGGCACCCGGGAGGGGGAGATTGCGGTGCGGGAGGTGCCGGTGATTAATCGGGTGGCGGCGGGAGGGGCGAAGGAGCATGGGGATTTGGATTATCCGGCGGGCGTGGCGGACGAGTATGTGCCTGTGCCGGATTTGCCGGAGGCACCGGTGAAGAGTGCGTTTGCGGTGCGGGTGAGCGGGGATTCGATGATGCCGGAGTATGGGGAGGGGGAGATCATTATTGTTGGTCCTGGGGATGCGGCGGATGGGGATGATTGCGTGGTGCGGCTGGGGGAAGGGGAGAATTATGCGACGACGTTCAAGCGGGTGTTTTTTTTGCGGGATGATGCGGGGGAGGTGAGGGGGGTGCGGCTGGTGGCGTTGAATCCGAAGTATGCGGAGCGGGTGGTGCGTGTGGAGGAGGTGAGCGGGGTGTATCCGTTGATGTATCGGGTGGTGGCGGCGAAGCGCGCACAGGCGACGAGGAGCCCCGCGCCGCCCGAGGCGGCGGGCGTCAGGGTGCAGGAGGGGGAGGGGCGGGAGATTACGTCGCGGGTTTCGATTGAGCACGATTGAAGCGGGGAGTGGAAGGGGAGGCGAGAGTTCTGCGGATGCATAAGGCCGGTGGGCGCCGGACGAAAAAAGGCCGATCTTGCGATCGGCCTTTTGTGTTGCGGGAGTTGATTGAGGGGTGGATCAGTGGCCGGCGACTTTGAAGCCGGGGTCGACGCCGTTGCCTTCGGTCATGGAGGGGCCGGCGGGGTTGGTGGGGAGTCCGGTGGGGCGATCGTAACCGGGTCCGAAGAGGTTCTGCTCGATTTCGGACTGGATGAGGATCTTGGGACGGACGAGAACGAGGAGAGTCTTTTCGTCTTTTTCCATGGCGCGGTTGGTGAAGAGGCGGTTGAGGCCGGGGATTTTGGAGAGGATGGGGACGCCGATTTCGACTTCGGAGTTGCCGAGGATTTTTTCACCGCCGACGAGGAGAGTTCCGCCATCGGGGACGGCGACGGTGGCGTTGACCTGAGTGACGTCGATGTTGGGCAACTGGAGGAAAATGCCGGCGAGGGTTCCGCCGGAGGTGGAGGAGCCGAGAGTACCGATGTTGGTGAAGCCTTCGTTGCTGGCAAGAGTGGGACGGACGTTCATGATGACATATCGGCGATCGGCGGAGACGGCGGCAGTGACTTCGAGGGTGACGCCAGTGTTCAAAGCAGCGGTGGTGAGAGTGGTGGCGGTGGTGACGCCGCCGAGGATGCCGCCGGTGGAGTTGATTTGCTGGTTGAAGTTGGAGATGTAACCCTGTTCGCGTGTGACGAGGATGTTTGCGGTCTGGCCGTTGAAGAGGGTGACGCGTGGTGCGGCGACGGAGACAGCGCGGGTGTCGTACTGGGTAGCCTGAAGGAAGAGGCTGAGCTGGAAGTTGTCCATGATGGTGCCGAAGGTGCCAGTCATGTTGAGTGCACCAGTGCCAAGGAAGCTGGACTGGCTGGTGGAGAGGGTACCGCCGACCGCGCCGAGGGCGGCCTGATTGGCGCCGGTACCGGAGAGGCCGTTATTGATGCTGATGGCGCCGGCCGAGGGTCCGAGAGCGCCTGCGGGGATGGTGAGGCCCCAGTTGATGCCGAACTGTTCGAAGAATTCATTGGTGACGAACATGATTCGGGATTCGACGGAGATCTGGACGGCGTGAGCTTCGCGGAGTTTCTGGAGGATGTCGTGTTCGATTTTGTAGTGATTTTCGGGGGTCTGGCGGATGAGGAGCATGCCGGAGAATTCCTGGATGTCGCCGACGCTGCCGCCGTTGTCGACCCAGGAGGTGGGGTCGATGGTTTTGATGGCGGTCTTGATGGCGGTGACGATGGCGTCGCGGCTCTGCTGGGGGGTAGCGGCATTGTTGCCGGTGTCGGTGAAGAGGCCGCTGCCGCCGCCGCCGCCGGATGAGCCTTGCTGGGTGGCCTGGGTAAGACTGAGGGTGGGTGGCTGGGTGTTGGAGGGCTGGATCAGGAGATCGCGGACGTCGTAGGTGAGGAGGACTGGGTGGACGTTGGCGGTAAGATCATCGTGGGTGCTGATGGTGACGACGCCGTCGTCAACGGTGTATTCGAGTGGGGTGGTACCGCCGACGGAGGCGAGGATGGTGCTGAGGGCCTTGCCGATGGGGACCTCGTGGAGGTTGACGGTGACGGAGGTATTTTTGTCGATGCCGGCGTTGAGGAGGACGGGCCAGCGGACATCCATATTAATGCCGGTGTTGTCGCGGATGAAGTTGAGGATTTTTTCGAGGCCCTGACCGTCGGCGATGAGTTCCTTGATATTGTCAGCGAGGCGAGCACGGACGACGCGGCTGGCGGAGGATTCCTGTTCGGACTGGCCGCTGAGGCGTGTGCGGCTGAGTTCGACCCAGTTTTCGGGGTAGATCATGAGGTCGGCGTAGGGGATGATGGTTTCGGCGTTCTGGATCTCGAGCTTCTGGAAGTCGCTCGAGCCCTGATTGACGAGCCGGTTGTAGGAGCGATAAGCGATGCGATCCGTGACCAGGCTGAGCATGAACTCCGCGTTGGCATTGTGCGGATCGATGACGAGGATCTGGCGGAGAGTGTCAGCGGATTCATGGTATTGCTGGGTATCGTAGAAGTGCTTGGCATCGCGCATGAGGGCGTCGACGCGGCGTTCGCGTTCGGCGCGGTGCTGATCGGCGATCGCCTGCTCGTTTTTCTTGGCGTTTTCCGCGGCGATCCTGGCCTGCTGAGCGTCGTAGGTGGTCTTGAGGGTGGTGGCGGCCTGCTCCTGGGTGGAGGCCTGGAGGCGGAGGCTGTTGGCTTCAGTGTCGGAGAAGTAGCGGCGATTGTCGTCGATGGTGGTGGTGGCGTCGTGAGCGCGCTGGATGGCGGTAGCGTACTGTGGTGGGTTGGCATGCATCGCGGCATCGGAGTCATGCATGGCGAGGTTGTAGAGGGTCAGAGCGCGTTGACGGGAGATTTCGTCAGCGGCGATGGTCTGGCTCATGGCGGTGTTGGCGTCGGCAGCGGGAGCGGCGGCTACGGAGGCAACGGCGGCGGGAGCGGGAGCGGTGGCGGGTTCCGGTGCGGGGGCCGGCGCGGCAGGAGCAGCAGCGGTGTTTTGCGCCGGCGCGGAGGCTGCAGGAGCGGCGGTCGCTTCGGCGGTGGCGGGAGCTGGTGTGGGAGCGGGGGCAGCGGCGACAGCAGCGGGAGCGGCGGCAGCACTGGCCATGGCGGCGCGCTTGTCAGCGATCTTCTGCTGGAGTTGTGCGGGCTTGGCGTTGTCCTGCCAGCCGAGGTCGGAACCGGTGGCGAGGATGGTGTTGACGGCGTTCTGGGCTTCGTCGAGCTTGCCGGCGTCGAAGAGATTTTGGGCCTGGGCGAGAAGCTCCTTCATCTGGGGAGCCTTGTCAGCCTGTACTTTCTTGACGAGTGCCTGCTGGATTTTGGCCTTGTCCTTGAGGTCGGCGGAGGCGGTGGTGTCGTCGATGACGTTCTGGAAGGCGGCGTTGGCGGCGACGAGCTTGCCGGCATCGAGATCGGCCTGGGCCTGATCGAAGGTGGCGGAGGCGCCCTGGGCCTTGGAGAGGGCGACATCGGTATTCTTGATCAGGTCGGCGAGCTTGGTGCGCTGATCCTCGGGGAGCTGTGCGGGATCGATGTCGAGGAGGACCTTCTTAGCCTCAGCGTACTGCTTGTCATCATAAAGGCGGGAGGCACGATCGAGTTGATCGGCAGCAGTGGGCTTATCCTGTGCGAGGAGGGCCTGCTGGAGGAAGGGGAAACCGCCGAGGCCGAGGACAGTCGAAGAGACCATACCCGCCGCGAGGACACGAGAGCGAATACGCTTGTTCAAGGCGTTACTCCTATACCGCACGAACCCGAAGCAAACTGACAACATCGAACGGTGAGCGACTTGATCCTGAGGGGTCCCGCACTGAGTGTGCAAAGGCGCGGCACGCAGACTTGCCATCGTGCGCCACGCCGCCTAGAGCATCAGGAGTTAGCCACCACAACCACCCGTTTCGTTAACTTGACCTTGCCATCCACGGAGTTGAGAAGCCCGCGTTGTCGGCTTTCGCCTAAGCTGGGCTGTAACAAGGGGACATACTAAGAGCGACCGGCAAAGCCCGCAAGCGTTTCTTGAGCAAAATCCTGCATAAGCCGAGACGCAGTGCGGGGCATGGAATTTCAGGGGTTGTTCTCTTCGGGAATATTACCGTGCTGAGCAGGCGGACGGTTCACTGGAAGCGGCGGTCCGCCTGGGGTACCGGGGGTTGGGAGGACGCGCGGTTTACCGATGGGCTTGGTGAGATCGAGGAGCTTCTGGCGTTGAGGATCCTGGCGATCGATGTTGGAGTTACGGGTGATGAGTTCGCCGGAAGGAGAGAGGAGAGTGGCGGTGATATCGCCGCCGGTGCCGATCTGGGAATCGACGAGTGTGAAGCCGGTGTCGACCGGGACGCCCCTGTTGGAGTCAGGGATGTGGACCTGACCGGCGACGTGATTGGCAAGATCGACATTCGCGGGCCCGTTGGTGCGGCACCATGAACCGTTAGTCCACTTGAAGATGAGGAAGGGGACCTTCTGGGCACTGCCGCCGCCGCCGAAATTATTTTCGACGAAGAAGCAGAGATCGCCGCTGACGGAAACGGTTCCTGGGACGACGAACCAATTGGAGGCGACGGTGGCGATTTTGGCGGAACCGGGGTCCTTGAGGTCCTGAACGTTGGGATAGCGAAAGAGGGGATTGTACATAATGATGGAGGTGCGGTACTGGTAATCGTGCCCGGCATCAACGGTCTCGTCCCAGAACCAGAAGGGGACGTCGCCCTGCTGCTTGAGGGTGTTGACGTCGACGGTGAGACCGGGGACAGGTTGGGGCGCGACGGGATTCACGGGTTCGTCGGGCACGACCGTGCCGGCGGCGACAGGTGGATTGCGAGAATCCTGGTGGAATCCGGGGGGAACGGCGCCGTGCGGGGGCATGGGGGGGTGTCCGGGAATGGCGCCCGGGGGCGGCATGATGGGCGCGGCGCCTGGGGCGGGAGCGGTGGTGGTGGGGGCGGTTTTGATGATCGGCGGGATGATGGGCGTCGGGGGCTGGGTGGGATCTTTCGGGGCGAGGTAATAGAAGATCGGTTCGGCGATTCGCTGGAAGCTGGCGTCGAACTGGGAGACGGTGGTGCTCCAGTCGGTGTCGCTGAGGGTGTTCCAGTCGATGTCGGGGATGCGGGCTCCGCCGGCAGCGCTGGGGGTGACTTCCTGCCAGTCGGACCAGCCGTTGCCGGTGCGGGTGCGGCGCTGGACGTCGATGCGATAAAGGACGTTGTGCTGGTCGGCGGGGGCAAGTTTCTGGTCGGAGCTGAGGCTGTTGTAGGCGTCGACGTAGTCCTTCCACGGGATGCTGCCGGAGACGCAGACCCAGTTTTTATCGAGGGGTTGAGCCGGGGGAGCGCCGGAAGCGGCGTTGAGGTCGGAGGGCGGCGGGACGACGGAGCCGCGGTCGGCGACGGCGGTGACGTTCTTCGGCGACGGGACGGTCGGCAAGGCGAGCCGCAGGTGGCCGACGGGTCCGCCCTCGGCGCTGATGGAGGCCTGAATGGGCGCGAAGCGTGGGATGTCGGTGGCGACGAGGGCCTCAGAGAGGGGGTGTCGCAGCATGAGGTTGTTGTACTCGGCGACGTAGTCCTTGAGGCTGGAGGTGAGATCGCGCTCCGAGACTTTGGAAGTTCTCTCTTTCGCGTCTTCCAGTTTCTGAACGGCTTCGCTCACCTTTTCCTCGACTCCGGTGGCGCTCAGGGTGCCCGAGGGATTGGAGGGATCCGGGATGGTGGTGGGCTGCATGCCGCTGTAAGCGATAAAGCCTGCGCCGGCGACGGCGACGGCGAGCACGATTTTTTCCAAGTGGCGTTCGAGGAGGTTTACGATTTTGGCGTTCATGGGATTTCTCCAGCGGACGAAACCGGGGGACTGGAAGAGGAAGAGAGAAGGACGCTACGAAGATGGTTGGCGCTCATGGGGAGACCGGAGCGCCGGGAGTGCCGGGGGCGGGCGTGGAGCCCGGCGGCGGGAGGGCCGTAATTCCGAGCATCGTGCGGATGTCGTTGGGCATGATGGGAGTTGTCCAACTGCGATAGAGCATTCCCTCGACGAGGATGTCGAGGTGAACGACCTGCGTGGGGCCGTAGAGATAACCGGAACCTGCGGCATCGAAGGGATCGACGATGTCGGTCTTGATGTTGAGGACGGTGTAGCCGTTGTTCTGGCGATAGAGTGCGTCGAGGAATCTGTTCTGGTAGGCGGGGTCGAGGTCGAGGACGATTTCCATGAGGCAGACGTCGTAATCGGCGTTTCCGACGCGGCCGGTCATGGTGCGGGAGTAGTCGGGGCCGGTGGGCGTGGGGGTGCCGGGCGCACCGGGGGATGCGGTGGTGAGGAAGGGACCGGCGGTGCTTCCGCCCTGAGCGCCGCCGGGGCCGACGCCGACGCGGACGGATTCGAGTCGCTTGATGGGGGAGGTGCCGACGTTGGAGGAGCCCCTGTTGACATCGAGGATGGCGTTGACGAGATCCTGCTGGAGCCAGCAGTCGACGAGGGCTTCAAACATCTGACCTTCGGTGGGGGCGGCGGCGCCGCTCCACCAGGCGCGGCGATGGAGCGCCATGGGATCGACATACATGTGGATGCTGCCGGCGCGGATGGCGAGCTGATTGCGTTGGTACTTGAGGAGATCGGCCTGATCGGCGGCGCCGACGTTCGGGGCTGCGCCGAACATTCCGCCGGGGGCCGGCTGCTTGGCGCGTTGTTCGTTCTGATAGGCGTTGCTGAGGTCGGTCTGGCTGGGGGGAACGGCGAGGATGTCCTTGCCGACGAGCTGGATGTTCCATCTGTTGAAGAGGCTGACGTAGTGTGCTTTGAAGCGGAGCGGGACGGCAGCGACAAGGTTGGTCATCATGGGGAGGTAGTTGGGTTCGGCGACGCCGCCGAGGAGGGGGATTTCGGTGGCGCCGTTGACGATCTGGGTGTGGGGATTGGTGAGGAGGTATTCGGGAATGCTGAGGACGCGGCCCTTGCGGTTCTGGTCGGCGGCGCGGGTGACGAGTTCCTTGGACTGATCATCCATGGCCTTCACGGCCTTCATGCCGGCGTCGATGATTTTCTGATCGTAGGTGGCCTTGGGGAGGGTTTTTCCGCCGGGGATGGTGATGTCGCTGATGAGACCGTTGGCCTGTCCGACGGCGGCGGCGCGCGCTTCCATGTCGGACTGCAGGGCGGACTGCCACGAGCCGATGGGCCAGAAGTAGGCGCCGATGAAGAGCAGCACGACGGCGCCGCAGATCAGCGGGATGAGGTTTTTCTTGACGAAGTTCATGAGCATCTCCCGGGAAGGGGTGATTACTGAATCGGGTGCGGGCGAGACGCCCGCGTTACCGGGGTTTGGTGCGGGCAGGATGCCCGCGGTACGTTGCCGGCGTTACTTCACGTGGACTTTGAACTGGATGGTGAACTGGTAGTAGTTGTACATGTAGGTGATTCCTTTGGAGGGGTCGCGGGTGAAGGCGTCGATTGGCCCGCCGAAATTGCCGGTGGCGATGGTGTCCTGCTGGGAGGCGGCGTTGGGGTCGTTGGGGTTAATGATTTTGGCGGCATCGGGTTTAGCGCCGGAGAGCTCGCGGTTGTAGATATCGCGGAAGGAACCGGAGCCTTTGGCCCAGGGGCCGATGCTCGTCTCGGCGCCGGTGTTCGGCCCGGCGCCGGGGATCGGCGGTGGGATGGTGGCGCCGCTGAGGGTGAAATCGGTGAAGTAGTAGAGGCAGTTGGGATCGGCGGCCTGGGAGACGGGGTGCCTGCTGGCGAGCGTCTGCATGTATTGCTGTGCGATGTCGTAGGGTTCAAGGCCGGGGACGTTGGGGCAATAGCCGATGATGGTGACGACGAAGCCGTGATCGGAGGGGCCTTCAACGGCGGTGTTGATGGCTGGGTTGATGGAGGAAGGGGCGGCGGAGGGAGGGGGCTGTTCGCCGTTTTCGGGGTTCTCGGGGGTGACGGTGACGGGTGCGGGCGTTCCCGGGGTGGCGACGCCGGTGGTGACATTCACGCTCGAGAGAACGCCGTTGTAATCGGAGAGGATGTGGGTGAGGACGACGGTGTGTGGCTGGGCGGGCTGAGAGTCGGCGGCCTGAGTGGTGGGCTGCGTTGCGGCGGCGGTCAGGGCCTGGGGGAGGGTCTGGTAGATATCGAGGGTGAGCTGCGGCCAGATCTGGCGGGCCCTGGCGAGGGTGAGCGACTGCTCGACCTGGGTTTTCTGGGCATCGAACTGACCCTGGTTGACGTTGGAATTCCAATTGCTTTTGAGGATATTTTCCTGGCCGATGACGGAGTCATTGTGCTGGCGGCGTTCGCTGGACTGAGAGGAAGCGAAGGCGCTCCGTTCATTCCAGACGTAACCGCCGACGGCGGCGACGGAGAGGCCGACGCAGGCAGCCGCGCCGATGAACCAGGGCTGCTTGCGGCGCCAGGCCATGGCGCGGGCGATTTCGGGGGGCAAGAGGTTGGTCTTGATCGGAGCGTGGCCCAGACCCTGGACCGCGAGGCCGTAGGCTGTGGCCATGCCGAGGGCTTGCTCGTTGAAAGCGGCGGCGAGTTTGGGATCGATCTTCACCTTGCGGAAGCCGTCGATGCGGACGACTTCCATCTTGAGTTCCTGCTGGAGGTATTTCTGGAGGTTGGGGAGCTTGAAGGGGTTGCCCATGCCGACGATGCGTTCGAGCTTGGAATCGCGGTGGGAGGAGTTGTAGTGGCCGACGGAGCGTTGAATTTCGGCGACGAGGTCGGCGAAGATGGGGCGCATCGCCTGGAAGATCTGCTTCTGGTATTTGGAGGTGGCGGCCTGTTTCTTGAGGGCCTCAGCGCGGGAGAAGGATTGCTTGAAGGATTTGGCGAGGGCGTCGGTGAAGTGGTTGCCGCCGATGTTGATGGTGCGGAGCCAGAGGCGGCCCTGGTCCATGATGACGAGGTCGGTGTGCTCGGCGCCCATGTCGATGAGGACGGTGCCCTTGTCGTCGCTGAGGCCGTCGTAGGCGGCGGCGTTGTAGACGGCGAGTGGGGACATCTGGACGCCGTGGACGGTGAGGTTGAGTGCCTGGAAGTTGGAGAGGACCTGGGCGACGAGTTCCTTCTTCATCGCGAAGATGCCGACCTCGACGTCTGGGGAGTCGGGTGATTGGAATGTGTGGTAGTCCCAGTTCACCTGATCGAGGGGGAAGGGGATCTGCTGGATGGCTTCGAATTTGACGATTTCGGGGACTTTTTTGGGTTCGACGGGCGGGAGCTTGACGAAGCGGGCGAAGGTGGAGGAACCGGGGACGCCGATGAAGAGGTGCTCGCGGCGCATCGGGTGGTGGGCGATGAATTTTTCGAGGGTGGCGCGAATGGTGGCATCGCGATCGACATCCGGATCGGAGAGGAACTTGTCGTGCTCGACGACTTCGAACTGTTCAACCGAGACCTGATCGCCATCGCGCTGCAGTTTGATTGCCTTGAGGCTGGTGACGCCAATGTCAAAACCCCATGCAGAAGGTGCGCCTGCCATAAGAAACCTCCAGTACCCTGTCGAGTTGAGAGAGCAGGGAGCGTAAACCGGGTGAGGGAAAACGGCAACCAGTTTTAAGACGGAAGCGTGGTGGGAACCGGTCCACCGGCGGAGGAGGGTCAGGTGCGGATTCAAAAGGGTCTGGAAGAGCGGTCGGTCGATACGTGCAGGAAGAAGGAATGATGAGAGAGCTGCGCGCGTCGATTAAAAGGGACACACTTCCGCCAGGCCGGTCACCACGCGATACATCGTAAAAAGGGGACGACAGGAGATGCCTGCCAGAGAATCTCGATGTCGGCCATCTCTACTAAAGCGATCTTGATGCGTGCAGTCAAGGGAAAATTGTGCGGAGAACGCGAGATTTTGGCGATTCGGTTTAGCGGAGTCGTCACGCGACGCGGGTCGCGGCCTTTGAAAAAAGCGTCGCGTTGCGACGCCGTTGAACTTTTGCTTCAATTTCATCCGGCCGGCCGGCCTTTTATACTGTCTCTTCTCGACTCCTCGCAATAAAGGCGGACATTCGTCGATGGCCAATCCAATCCAGACCGTACCCCCACCCGATATGCGCGAATCCACCCCGCTGGAAGAGTTTCTGCAAAAACCCGCCGTGCGCCGCTGGGGTCCCTTCCTCGCCATTGCCGTGATCACCTTCCTCTTCCTCATGCCCTCCATCCGCGGCATGTACATCTGGGACGACTCCCAGTGGCTTACCAGCAACCCTACCATCCCAAAATCCGACGGCCTGGTTTACATCTGGACCAAGCCCGCCGAGTCCCCCCACTATTACCCCCTCGTCTTCAGCACCTACTGGCTCGAATACCGCCTCTGGGGTTATGGCTCCGCTGACGCCAACGGCATTTTCCGCGGTATCGGCTATCACGCCGACAACCTCCTGCTCCACATCGGCTCCGCGCTTCTCATCTTCGCCATTCTCAAACGGCTCAAGCTGCCCGGCGGAGAACTGGGCGCGTGGCTCGCGGCCGTTATTTTCGGCATCCATCCCGTCAACGTGGAATCGGTCGCCTGGGTCGCGGAACGCAAGAACTGCCTCTGTGGCGTTTTTTTCTTCGCCGCCATGTATTTCGGTCTGCGCTTCTTCGCGGTGACCAAAGAGGAAGCCGACGCTCTCGACGCGGGCAAGTTCCGCCACCACGGGTGGGGGTGGGGCTGGTACGCCGCCACGCTTCTGTTTTTCCTGTGCGCGATGCTCTCCAAAACGGTCGCCTGCATCTTTCCGCCGGCGCTACTCGTGCTGATCTGGTGGCGCCGCGGGAAAATCACCCTCAAGGAAATCGCCCTGACGCTTCCCATCTTCGCGATCGCCATCCTCATGAGCGCCGTCACCGTCAGCAACGAGGCCGCTACTGTCGGCGCCGTCGGGCCGGAATTCCACTACTCCCTCCTCCAGCGCATCCTCATCGCCGGCAACGCGCTGTGGTTCTATGTCCAGAAGCTCCTCGTCCCCACACCCGTCATGCAGATTTATCCGCGTTTCCCCATCGTCGCCGGCCAACCGATCACGGCCTCGTGGCTCTACATCGCCCCGATCCTCTTCCCCCTGTTCCTCATCGTGCTCTTCCTGCTTCGGAAGCGCATCACCCGCGGGCCCATCGCCGCCATGCTGTTCTTCGCCGGCGTCCTTTTCCCCGCGCTGGGATTCCTGAACTTCTACACGATGGTCTTCACCTTCGTCGCCGATCACTACCAGTACCTGGCCTGCATCGGTGTGATCGTCCTCGCCGTGGAGACTCTCCTCTGGATTATCCGTCGCCTGCCGAAAATCATCCCCACCGAAGATCCCGTCCGCTTCCAGCGGCTGACCACCGGGCTCATCATCGGCGGCATCGTTCTGAGCTTCGGCACTCTCACGTACGGCGTCAGCAACCTCTACACCGACAGCGTGGCCCTCTGGGTCTATAACGCCGACAACAATCCCAACAACTTCTACGTTTGGGACAACATCGGGACTGAACGCATGCACCAGGTTCCGCCTGATGAAGAGGGAGCCCGAACGGCCTACCTCAAGGCGATCGAAATCGCCCCCAACGACTGGCGTGCGTATCACCAGTTGGGTCTGATGTACCTGAATGCCAACAATCCCGAAAGGGCCGCCGAATACCTCGACAAGGGCGAAGCCCTCATGCCCGAATTCGTTCGCAACGGCCGGGCCAATTTCTTCGAGAAGCAGGATTACAACTATCGCTCGCGCGACCCCCGGTCCGAGGAAAGCGGCGATTGGGACCAAGTCCACTCGCGTGACTACCTCCTCGCCCGCAACTACGAAGACCACGCCCAATGGGACAAGGCCATCGCCTCCTACAGCGCCGGCCTCCAGAAACACCCCGACGATGCCCAGGCCTGGTTCGGCCTCGGCAACTGCTACATCGGCAAGAACGACTTCGCGTCCGCCGTCGCCGCGTATCAGAAAGCCATCGCCCAGAAACCCACCTACTCGATGGCCTATGTGAACATGGGCCTTGCGCTCCGCGCCCTGCACCGCGACAAGGAAGCCCTCGACGCTCTCCAGACCGCGCGCCGTCTCGACCCCATGGTCCTCAGCCACATCCCCGGCCTGATGCAGCAGGCCGCCGAACAGATGCGCAACGCCGCCACGCAAAAATAATGGAGCATCGGCGTCCCGCGTTACAATGCACACATGACCACCCACACCGATCCACCCCCACCCGCACCCATCCCGACCTCCGATGCCGATTTCCTCCTCGCCTTCCTCAAAGACCGCGACGCCCTCTGCCCCCTCTGCAAATACAACCTCCGCAACGCCGTCTCCCCCCGCTGCCCCGAGTGCGGCCGCGAGATCAAACTCTCCGTCGGCATGGCCGAACCCTATATCCTCCCCTGGGCCCTCACAACCATCTTCGTCGCCATGGCCGCCAGTGTCGGCATCATCTACCTCAGCATCTGCATCCGCTTCGGCGTGCCCCCCTTCAAAGGCGCCCGCCTCAGAGATATGCCCGCAGTGCTGGCCCTCGGCTACGGGGTTATCGCAATTCCCGTCCTCATCCTGCTCATCACCATGCGCCGCAGATTCCTGCGACACCGCCACGGCACTCAACGGGTTCTCGCCGCGATCGCCTTTCTGCTGGACGCCCTTCTCACCATCGCGGTCCTCATGAGCCTCGATTGATCTCCATCAGGTCGCGGCAAAACCGCCACGCCTTACTCCTCCGTCTCCCGCAACTTCGCCAGCACCGAATAATCCTCCAGCGTCGTTGTATCCCCGATGCTCTCCTTCCCCGCCGCAATATCCCGCAGCAACCGCCGCATGATCTTCCCCGACCGCGTCTTGGGCAGCGAATCCGTAAACCGAATATCGTCCGGCTTGGCAATCGACCCGATCTCCTTCGCCACCCACGTCTTCAGTTCCTCCTTCAGCGCATCGTCCGCCTTGATCCCCGAGCAGACCGTCACAAACGCCGAGAGCGCCTGCCCCTTGAAATCGTCCGGCCGCCCCACCACGGCCGCCTCCGCCACTTTCGGATGCGCCACCAGCGCGCTCTCCACCTCCATCGTTCCCAGCCGATGCCCCGCCACATTCACGACATCATCCACGCGTCCCATGACCCAGAAATAGCCATCCTGATCCTTGCGTGCACCATCCCCCGTGAAATAAATCGCCCCGATCTTCCCCGACGCATCCGGTATCTCCCCAAAGTACGTCTGCTTGAACCGCGCATCATCTCCATACACCGTCCGCAGCATGCTCGGCCACGGCTTGCGAATCACGAAATACCCGCCCGCATTCGCCGGCACCTCGTGCCCCTGCCGATCCACCACCGCCGCATCCACCCCGAAGAACGGCCGCGTGCATGAGCCCGGCTTCGTCGGCATCACGCCCGGCAGCGGCGTGCACATGATCGCCCCCGTCTCCGTCTGCCACCACGTATCCACGATCGGACAACGCCCCCCGCCGATCACCTCGTGATACCACATCCACGCCTCCGGATTGATCGGCTCCCCCACCGTTCCCAGCAGCCGCAGACTGGACAAATCATGCTTCTTGGGATGCTCATCCCCCCACTTGATAAACGCGCGAATCGCGGTCGGCGCCGTATAGAAAACCGTCACCCCATACTTCTCAATGATCTCCCAGAACCGATCCTCCCGCGGCTGATTCGGCGCCCCCTCGTACATCACCACCGTCGCCCCATTCGCCAGCGGCCCGTAGACAATATACGAGTGCCCCGTCACCCAGCCGATGTCCGCCGTGCACCAGTACACATCCGAATCCTTCAGATCAAACACGTACTTGCCCGTCAGATACGAACCGAGCAGATACCCGCCCGTCGTGTGCACAACGCCCTTCGGCTTGCCCGTGGTCCCCGAGGTATACAAAATGAAGCACAACTGCTCCGAATCGAGCTCCGCCGCCTCATTCACCGGCGAGGCCTTCGCCATCTCCTCGTGATACCACACATCCCGCCCCGCCTGCATCGCCACTTCCGTGTTCGTCCGCTTCACCACGATGCACTTCTGAATCGACGGCGTCTTCGCCAGCGCGACATCCACATTCTTCTTCAGCTCAATGACCTTCCCGCGCCGATATCCCCCATCCGCCGTGATCACGGCCACCGCCTTCGCATCATTGATGCGATCCGACAGCGCCTCCGACGAGAACCCGCCGAACACCACCGTGTGCGCGGCACCGATTCGCGTGCACGCCAGCATCGCCACCACGGCCTCCGGAATCATCGGCATATAGATCGCCACCCGATCCCCCAACTTCACCCCCTGCACTGTGAGCACATTGGCAAACTTGCAGACCTCGCGATGCAGTTGCGCATACGTCATGACGCGAGAGTCCCCCGCCCCCCCCGGCTCCCCTTCAAATATCAACGCCGCCTTGTTCTTCCGAGACGTCGAAAGATGCCGATCCAGGCAGTTGTACGAAATATTGATTTTCCCCCCGACAAACCACTTCGCAAAGGGGGGATTCGTCCAATCAAGCACCTTGTCCCACTTCTTGAACCACGTCAGCTCCGACGCCATCCGCGCCCAGAACCCCTCCGGGGGAGGGGGCGACTCCAGCGACTCCTTATAAAGCGCCTCATACTCCGCCATCGTCTTGATATGCGACTGCTTGGCAAACTCCGCTGGCGGCTGAAAAAGACGCCGCTCCGTCAACACCGACTCAATATTCTTTTCCGTCATGACCATCGGCTCCTGCGCGCACAATTAAAACGTTCACCAAGAAATGCCCCCCTACTATAAATCCCCCCACAATCCGCGAAAAGCCTGTTTGGAGTTCCGCTGTTGGAGTTCCGCCTTTAGGCGGCGGTCGGCGTGCCGCCTGACTGGGGAACCGCCTAAAGGCGGAACTCCAACCGCCATCCTTGCGCAACCTTAACGCCCCCCAAGTAACATCCCCTCCCTTCACCCCAACACGGAGCCCCCATGCGGAACCGTCTTCTCACCACCGCCCTCCTCACCGCCGCACTCTCCACCCAGGCCCACGCCGCCACCACCTACCTCGGCAACCTCCTCATCGACGGCCAGGGCACCGACCTCTCCAACCTCCACTTCACCCTCGAAGACGGCTCCCGCGCCAACGCCCTCGACGGCTTCGGCTCCGGCCTCGCCTACGCCGGCCTCTCCCCCAAACCCAACACCTATCGCTTCGTCTCCATCACCGACCGCGGCCCCAACCGCGCCCAGACCACCCACGATGAAAACGTCGACAATACCACCTCCTACCCCACCCGCGCCCAAACCTGGGACATCACCCTCAACCCTGCTCCCGCCGGCAAGTACGCCCTCTCCATCCAGCTCGTCAAGACCACCCTCTTCACGACCGAAGCCGGCGAACGCCTCGTCGGACGCTCCGATCAGTTCACCTCCACCGACCCCAGCAAAAACCTCCGCTTCGATCCCGAATCCATCCGCGTCGCACCCGATGGCTCTCTATGGGTCTCTGACGAGTACGGCCCAAGCGTCTTCCACTTCGACCCCAACGGCAAACGCATCGGCATCATGAAAGTCCCCCCCTACTACCAGATCACCAACCTCAGCGGCAAGGCCGAAGTCGAAATCCAGAACAACAACATCGGCCGCGTCACCAACAAGGGCTTCGAAGGTCTCGCCATCTCCCCCGACGGCTCCAAACTCATCGCCGCCATGCAGGCCCCGCTCCTCCAGGACGGCGGCGACAAAACCCGCTTCACCCGCTTCGCCATCTTCGACGCCCACACCGGCAATCTCCTCAAGGAAGTCGTCTACGCTCTCGACGCCTCCCCCAATGACCCCGACGACAATTCCTCCAAGAACTCCATCTCCGACATCGTCGCCATCAACGACCACGAAATGCTCGTCGATGAACGCGACGGCAAAAAGAACAAGACCAAGCTCGCCTACATCGCCGACCTCAACGCCGCCACCGACATCGCCGGCCGCACCACCATCCTCAAGAACAACGACCTCGACACTGCCATCACCCCCACGCCGAAAAAACTCTTCATCGACGTCAAAAAAACCATCCTCGCCACCGACCCCCTCACCCACGTCCCCTCCGGCTACACCACCGGCATCCCCGACAAACTCGAAGGCTTTGCCTTCGGCCCGCTCCTCCCCGACGGCAAACGCCTCCTCGTCATCACCAACGACAACGACTTCCTCCTCCCCTCCTTCGCCAACGGCCAATCCAAAACCAACCAATCCCCCGACGGCACCGCCGGCTACCCCAACTACTTCTTCATCCTCGAAACCGACGTCACCGACCTCACCACCTTCACCGAGGAACAATTCACAACACACACCACTGCCAGCGCCGCCGCCAAATAACCACCATCTCAATCCCCAAATGACGCCCGCCTTCAGGCGGCCCGCGCTGGAGTTCCGCCTTTAGGCGGCTTCCCGGCCACGCGAAACGCCGCCCAGCCTACATCTCAGGACGATCCCACTCCTCCCCATAATCCCCAACCGGATAGTCCCGCCAAATTCTCTCTGCCTCCCCTCTCCCCACTCGCTCCAAATACGCCGCCGCACTACTCCACGGCCACTCCTGCCACCGCTCCACATACCCATGCCGGACCGGATTGTGATGCACATAATTCAGCGTCGCCCAAAAGTGCCCCTCAGACTTCATCCGCGTTTCTACCGCACGATAAAACACCTTCCGCCCCTTGGCCTCCTCCTCCAGATTCCATCCATACGAGGTCCTGCCGTGCAGCCGCCCAATGCGCGTAAGCAGCCCGGAGATATCGCCCGTTTGCAATAAAACATGGTAATGGTTCGGCAATACACACCACGCATAAATATGCGTTTCAGAATCCTGACCGCACTCGCCGAGTAGGTCATCGGAAAACTGCGACATCCGCTCGCCCGTCACCCCGATGATCGGCGAGTGCTCGTAACACGCAGCAGTGATATGAAACCGCGCCCTCCCCTCGACATCCCAATGTGGTGGCGAGTGCCAGGGCCGCCCGCGCTCCCGCCGCTCCGCCAGCACTTCCTCGCGCTGCTCCTCCGTAAGTCTTCTCCAGATGTATCCGCGTCCCGCCATGCCCGCGAAGTATACCAAACTTGGAGTCCCGCCCGTTGGAGTTCCGCCTTTAGGCGGGTTCCCGGCCAGGCGGAACGCCGAC
>Ga0335069_10001896_pt1 | contig 32948 bp, 27 predicted proteins | sample Lox_Sample_11_FD_206714 | JGI IMG/M metagenome (GOLD analysis project Ga0335069, IMG submission 206714) | Soil microbial communities from Loxahatchee National Wildlife Refuge, Florida, United States - Lox_Sample_1.1 | ecosystem: Environmental > Terrestrial > Soil > Wetlands | place: USA...
GTCGAAGGAAACCCCTATCTCGTCGGCCGAGTCATCGTCCGCGGAAATCCCTACATCCAGGACCGCGTCATCCGCCGACAGATTCGCATCTACCCCGACCAGACCTACGACAAGGTCCTCGTCAACAAGTCCATCGAACGCCTCAAGGCCATCCGCATCTTCTCCGACGTGAAGATCACCCCCATCGATTCCCCGGGCAATCCCGCCGACGTCAAGGACGCACTTGTCGAAGTCGGTGAGGGCCAGACCGGTAAATTCCTCATCGGCGCCGGCGTCTCCACCAACTCCGGTCTCGTCGGCCAGATCAGCCTCGAACAGCAGAACTTCGACATCGGCAATCCGCCTCACTCCCTCGGCGAATTCCTCAGCGGACAGTCCTTCAAGGGCGCCGGACAGTACTTCCGCATCCTGCTCGAGCCCGGCACCGAGTTCCAACGCTACCGCGTCACCTTTGAAGAGCCCTTCCTCTTCGATTCCCCTTACTCTTTCTCCAACGACATCTACTACTTCACCCGCGGCCGCGAATCCTGGGATGAACGCCGCATCGGCGACATCGTCACCCTCGGACGCCGCTTCGGTGATGTCTACTCCGCCTCACTCGCCTTCCGCGCCGAACAGGTCACCATCACCAATGCCATCGACCGCCTCCAAAAAAACTTCTCCGATGTCAACTACCCCATCTACGACGGCCTCGGCAACCAGATCGGCACCGCCTCCGACTCCGCCCAGCAAATCCTCGACCAGGATGGCTCACACTTCATTACCTCCATCAAGCCCGGCATCGTCCGCGATACCACCGACTCCCGCATCTTCCCCACCACCGGCACCCGCTCCGTCCTCGCCTGGGAGCAGTACGGCGCTATGGGTGGCGATGCCACCTTCTCCAAACTTACCCTGCGCTTCGACTGGTACACCCCTCTCTGGGAAGACATCTTCGAACGCAAAACCGTCTTCGCACTCCGCAACCAGCTTGGCTTTGACTTCCTCGGCGACTCCCCCTTCTACGAGCGCTTCTACGGCGGCGGCATCGGCGACCTCCGCGGCTTCAAGTACCGCGGCGTTGGGCCCGTCGCCGGCGAGTTGAACGACCCGGTCGGCGCCGACTTCTCCTGGGTCACCACCGCCGAAGTCAACTTCCCCATCTACGAGAACCTCCTCCGCGGCGTCGTCTTCACCGATGTCGGCGACTACGAAAGCGATATCAAGATCGGCACCGTCCGTTCCGATGTCGGCGCCGGTGTCCGCATCACCATCCCCTTCTTTGGTCAGCTCCCCCTCGCCCTCGACTTCGCCATCCCCGTCACCAAGGCCAATCACGACAAAACCCAGATCGTCAGCTTCTCGCTCGGCATCCCGTTCTAATAGGAATGACACCCAGGCTCCAACCAATTACTATTTACCAATTACCAATTACCAGTTACGGAGTTCCCATATGCGTCCCACCACCAAACTTCTCCTCACCACACCCGCGCTGATCCTCATCGCCGCCCTCCCTCGGTCAGACCGCCACCCCCGCCCCCCGCGTCCTCGCCGTCATCAACATCAACAAGGTCTTCTCTTCGCTCAATGAAAAGATCGATGGCGACGCCTCCATCAAGCAGATGGCCGACCAGTTTCAGGCCGACCAGCAGAAGCGCGAACAGGAGCTCGAAAAGATCGCCGGACAGCTCCGCGACGACACCCTCTTCAAGACCGATTCCCCCGAATACCGCAATCTTCAGGACAAAGCCCTGCAGATGAAGTCCGAATACGACGCCAACGCCAACATGGCCCAGCAGAAACTCCTCATCGAGCAGCGCCTCAAGACCATCCAGATCTATCGCCGCATGAATGACGCCATCAAGCAGTACGCCGAATCCAAAGGCATCGGCCTCGTCCTCGTCGCCGATGACATCAACTTCGACGCCGCCCAGACCATCGAAGGCGTCACCCAGCGCATCGCCAACCGCAAAGTCATCTACGCCCACCCCGACTACGACATCACCCAGCAGATCATCGAAAAGATGAACGCCGACTACAAACTCGGCAACAAATAAATAACCCGGATCCCAATAGATACTCATCCGCAAGCAAAATGTTTATTGATCTTCACCATGCCAATATCTCCCACAACAATTGTGGCCACACCAACGCTTGCGTCGTCGCGGCCCGTACATATAACCCGTTGCATCCGTCCAACATCACCCACGCCCCCAACTCACGGACATTAAAAACGTGAGCCTCAATAGCCGTCGCTCGAAGATCGACGCGTGCTCGGCGCGAGTTTCAATTGGGAGCCGGATAACCCCAAACACGCCCCCCAAAACGACCGCCTCTGTGTGCCTGTCCCTCCGCGACTTAGTGCTTCCCGTCTTCCCCGTTTCGTCATTCAGTCATTCGTCATTCGAATTTGCTTCGTCATTCGTCATTCGTCATTCGTCATTCCTTCGTGACTTCGTCTCTTGGTTCCAACTCCACCGCGCCATCCCCATTTGTGTCCATTTGTGTTCATTTGTGGGCAATTTACGTCGTCGGGCGGAAGGGGGGGGACGGTAAACAGTTACGTGCCCGCTCCATTTTCCCTTGACGTTCGCATTTCGTAAGGTATAATCCACGCAGCCCGCAATCGGGCAAAAAGGGGGGAAACCATGCGCACTACCACTCACACTCCATCGCAATCCCGTAAAAACCCCGTCGCTTCCACTCTCACACCAAATCTTGCAACGTACCCCCATTTCGCAGCAGATCGACGCCATATCGCGGCGGAACGACGCGGAACGCCCCCCATTTCTCCCCGAATCCCCACCCCCGAACCCCTCAAAAACCTCATTTTCACCCCCAAAAACCCCATTTCCCTCCGCAAAAACTTTTCCCGCCCGCAAAAAAGCGCGCAACTCCTTATTTCTCGTCCCCACGTTCCCGCTCCACCAATGCGCTCATTCTCCGACGCGCTGACTCGCTTCCCCGCCCGTTGCATCTTCCCCCGCCTCCCCGCATACTCTTTGGTCCTTTTAGTGATGTTTTTGCGAGACCCCCACATGTCATTATTCGGCGCCAGAATCGCGGGCACCGGCTCCGCTCTCCCCGAACGACGCCTCACCAACGCCGACCTCGAACGCATGGTCGAAACCTCCGACGAATGGATCGTCCAACGCACCGGCATGCGCGAACGCCGCCTCGCCGGCCCCCAGGAATCCACCGCCACCCTCGCCACCGCCGCCGCCCGCAACGCCCTCGATGATGCCAATATCTCCCCCCAGGACATCGACCTCATCATCCTCGCCACCCTCACCCCCGACATGCTCTCCCCCGGCACCGCCTGCCTCGTCCAGCACAACCTCGGCATCAAAAAACACATCGGCGCCTTCGACCTCAACGCCGCCTGCTCCGGTTTCGTCTACGCCCTCTCCACCGCCGCCCAGTTCTTACGGACGGGCGCCTACAAGAATATCCTGGTCATCGGCGCGGAAACCCTCTCCCGCGTCGTCGATTACACCGACCGCAACACCTGCATCCTCTTCGGCGATGGCGCCGGCGCAGCCGTCCTCACACGCGACGACAATCCCGCCGTCGGCCTCCAGTCCTTCCATCTCGGCGCCAATGGCGATGGCGCACCTTTCATCAGCATCCCCGCCGGCGGCTCGCTCCATCCCGCTTCCGCGACCACGCTTGCCGAGAAGATGCATTACCTCAAGATGAACGGCCGCGAGGTTTACAAATTCGCCGTCCACCAGATGACCGAATCCCTCCGCGCCGCCATGGAATCCTGCAACCTCACCCCCGACACCGTGAAACTCGTCGTTCCCCACCAGGTCAACCAGCGCATCATCGACTCCGCCACCGAAAAAATGGGCTTCCCCAAGGACAAGGTCTTCCTCAACATCGACAGGTATGGCAACACCAGCGCCGCCAGCGTGCCCATCGCCCTCGATGAAGCCCGCAAGTCCGGCCGCTGTGGCAAGGGCGACTGGATCATCATGGTCGCATTCGGCGCCGGCCTCACCTGGGCCGCCGCAACCGTCAAGCTGTAAATGGAAATCGTTATGACTCTCGCACTTTTGTGTCCGGGCCAGGGCGCCCAGCATGTTGGCATGGGCAGGGATTTTTACAACGCCTTCGGCGTCGCGCGCCGCATCTACGATCAGGCCGACAAACACCTCGGCTTCTCGCTCTCCAAGCTCTGCTTCGAAGGCCCGGAAGAAGAACTCAATAAAACCAACATCGCCCAGCTCGGCATCTTCGTCACCTCTGTCGCCATCTACGAAACGCTCCTCGAACTCGGCAAAACCAGCGCCCCCGATTTCGCCGCCGGCCTCTCCCTCGGCGAATACACCGCACTCCACGCCGCCGGCGTCATTTCCTTCTTCGACGCCCTTACCATCGTCAAGGCCCGCGGCACCCTGATGCAGGCCGCGGCCGAGGCGGCACCCTCCACGATGCTTGCCCTCCTCGGCGGCGATGAAGCCACCGCCGACGCCATCTGCGCAGAAGCCGCCCATGGCGAAGTGCTCGTCCCCGCCAATTTCAACACGCCGGGACAAATTGTTCTATCCGGCGCCATTCCCGCCTGCGAACGGGCCGCCAAGGTCGCTGAAACCAAAGGCTGCAAGGCGATCCCGCTCAAAGTAGCCGGCGCTTTCCACTCTCCATTCATGCAGTCCGCCGCCGACGAAATGGCCCAGGTGCTCGCCCCCATCCTCTTCAACGCGCCCAAGTTCCCCGTCATCAGCAACGTCACCGCGCAGCCCCACACCGACGGCCAGGCCACGAAGGACCTTCTCGTCCGCCAGGTCGTTGCCCCGGTCCGCTGGTACCAGAGCATCGAAACCCTTCGCGGCAAGGGCGTGACCAACTGGCTCGAGGTCGGACCCGGCCGCACGCTGACCGGTATGATGAAGAAGATTGACCGCAAGGCCCCGGTGCAGAACTACTCAACGACCGAAGGCCTCGCTATTCCGGCGGCTTAAAAAGAGACCTTATTCACAGGATCCCACACAATGCCCACTGAAAAACGCGTCGCATACGTCACCGGCGGTTCCCGCGGCATCGGCGAGGCGATTGTTCTCGCCCTCGCCGCCGATGGCCATCACGTCGTTGCCGTCGCCCGCAACAAGGAAAAGCTCGATGCCGTCGTGAAAGCCGCCGCCGACAAAGGCCATTCCGTCGAAGCCGTCTCCGTCGACATCGCCGACTCCGCCGCCCTGACGGCCTCGATTGAGCAGACGATTGAAAAGCACGGCCGGCTCGACATCCTCGTAAACAACGCCGGCATCACCCGCGACGGCCTCTTCATGCGCATGGACGACAAGGACTTCGATGACGTGATCAACACGAATCTCAAGTCCGCATTTGTCGCCTGCCGCGCTGCCGCGCGAACGATGATTCGCGCCAAGTGGGGCCGCATCATCAACATCTCCAGCGTCTCCGGGATCATCGGTAACGCCGGTCAGGTGAACTATGCCGCGTCGAAAGCCGGCGTCATCGGGATGACGAAATCGATCGCCCGGGAGCTCGCCGGCAAGCAGGTGACGGCCAACTGCGTCGCCCCCGGCTTCATCACGACGGACATGACGGACGTGCTGCCCCAGCAGATCAAGGACAAGGTGGTGGAACTGATTCCGCTCCGCCGGTTCGGGAACGTCAACGACATCGCCGCGACCGTTGCCTTCCTCGCCAGCGAGAAGTCGGGCTACATTACGGGCCAGGTGCTCGCGGTCGACGGCGGCATGACCATGTAAAACCGCGCCGAGAGGTGCGCGATGGATAGAAAAACGCGGTTCCAAGCTCCGCCCTCCGGGGGGTTTTTGCGAAGAGCGAACCGATCAACTCAAGGCCCGTCATGATTGCCAATTGGACCCGGTTTCGTTACGCTACCGTGTCTATCGCTCCCGTAATCCCGGCATTTCGCGGCTTATCCGGGGCGACGGAACTTCTTGTTGTTGTCCAATGTTGCCGTGTGTATTCGGTAGGATCCCTTTAGGTCTCAGGAGGCCATAACGTGGCTGAAATCGACGAAATTGAACAGAAGGTCATTGACATCGTGGCGGAGCAGATGGGGGTCGACAAGGCCGAAATCACCCGCGACACGAGCTTCATCAACGACCTCAACGCCGACAGCCTCGATACCGTCGAGCTGGTGATGGAGTTCGAAGACGAGTTCGAAATGTCCATTCCCGACGAGGAAGCCGAGAAGATCCAAACCGTCGGCCAGGCCATTGATTACATCAAATCGGTCGCCGCGAAACAGAAGCCTCAGGAGTAAGGGAGAAGCAGGCCACAGGAAACAGAAGCAGGAAGTCATCTTCCTGCTTCTTGATTCTTGTTTCCTGCTTCAATTGTCGTCATGTCCAAACGTCGCGTTGTTATTACAGGCCTCGGTGTCGTGACCCCTTTGGGGGAGGAGCTGGATTCGTTCTGGAATCGGCTTCTGGAAGGGCATTCCGGCATCAAGCCGCTGACCCGGATCGCGAACATCGAGACTTACCCGGTGCGCTTCGGCGGGGAAATCACTCCGGCCGATTTTGATCCCCTCAAGACCATCGACCACAAGACCGCCAAGCGGATGGATCCGTTTTCGATCTATGGTCTCTGCGCCGCCATTCACGCGGTGAAGGATTCCGGACTGGATTTCACGAAGGAAAATCCGCATCGCGCGGGGGTCATCGTGGGTTCGGGCATCGGCGGCATCACCACGATGGAAGAGGAATACGACGTTCTGCTTGCCAAGGGCGTGCGCCGCATCTCCCCGTTCACCGTGCCGAAGCTGATGGTGAATGCGGCTGCGGGCAACATCTCGATTCAATACGGCATCAAGGGGCCGGTGAGCGCGACGGCCACGGCCTGCGCCACGGCGGGGAACGCCATTATTGATGCGTATAAGACAATTCAGTACGAAGACGCAGATATCATGATCGCCGGCGGTTCCGAAGCAGCCATGACCAAGCTTGGCCTAGGCGCTTTTTGTGCTCTCCGCGCGCTCTCCACCCGCAACGAAGAACCGACGAAGGCTTCCCGCCCATTCGAAAAGAACCGCAACGGGTTTGTCATGGCGGAAGGGGCCGGGGTTGTCGTGCTGGAAGAATACGAACGAGCCAAAGCCCGCGGGGCGCGCATTTACGGCGAACTCGTCGGCGTGGGCGCAACGGGTGATGGCTGTCACATCACGGCGCCGGATGAAAACGGCGCCGGTGCCGCTGCGGCCATGGAGAAGGCGATCCGCGAAGCGAAGATCAATCCCGAGCAGATCGGCTACATCAACGCGCACGGCACTTCGACCGAGCTGGGCGACCTGGCGGAAACGAAGGCCGTCAAAACGGTTTTCGGTGCCGCCGCCAAAAAGGTGCAGATCAGTTCGACCAAATCCGCCATCGGGCACTCACTTGGGGCTTCCGGCGGGATCGAAATGGTGATTACCGCTTTAGCGTTGACCCGGTCCCATCTTCCGCCGACGATTAACTATGACGAGCCGGATCCGGAATGCGATCTGGATTACGTCCCCAACGTCGCGCGCCGCAGCGTTTTGCAGTACGCGATGTCCAATTCCTTCGGTTTCGGCGGTCACAACACCAGTCTGCTCATCGCCAAGGTGTGAGCCTTCGCGTATTTCATCTGGCCTCACCGGGCTGCTACAATGGCCCCACTGGTTTTTCTTTTACCGGGTCAGGGTCCGGCTTGGGTGAAGCTGAAGAAAGGCCAAGGCTGGAAGGATTCTGACGGCAACATCTGGAAGAAAGACAAGCTCCACAAGGACCATTGGGATGTATCGGATTCAGTGGGAAAGAAGATAAGAGAAGTAGACTTCTTTGGCCGCCAAATCTGGCCTTCCGGTCGGAAGAACAGGAATAAGAAATGAATACCCGGCATCCATACAAATCGCTCGAGCGCCACAAGGCGTGGAAGATCACAGAGAAAGCGATCAAAGACCTCGTTTCCAATGGAGACGTCGAGGAGTTTACCGATCGCTCCCACATCGTTGGATATATCCTGAAGAAGCTGCAGGACGCCAAGGCACTTGCGCCTCTGGTAATGGAAGTTAACGGCGTGCCGAATCACGCCAAGCAGGCACAGCACGCCTGACGGATATCACTTTTGAGCGTAGGAGGAACCCGCGATACGGAAGTCGCGGGTTCTTTTATTTGGGGGTGAGAGGGGGGCGGGCACATTCATGCAAAATTTAATTCGGTTTTTTTCGCACCTTCCAAATTCCGGGGTATATTCCTTTTTGGACACGAAGCGTTTAGTGAATACCGAGAGGATTGATGGGAATTGGTCGTAACTCTCCCCGCTCCGCCCGCGCGCGGCAAGCCATCGTATGCCTGCTTTGCACCTTGGTCTCGACAAACGCTTTTGCCGCTTACGAAGCGCCAGATCCCGCCTTCAATCCTCCCGCTGGCTACTATGCCGGCGCCACCGGCACCGGCGACACCCTCCGCCTCAATCTCCACACGATCATCTCCGCCAACTTCACCGGCATCAGCTACGGCGATGCCCGCGCCGACCTGCCCATCATGTGGACCGATCCCGCGAACAGCCTCAACATGATTCTCGTTTACGACCACACCTCCATCGTCAAACCCACCGGCGGATCCATTCCCGGCTGGGAGTACAGCAACAACGTCCTGGTCTGGAATCGCGAACACATTTGGCCGCAGTCCTGGCTTGGCGTCTCCGTCGGCAACTCCTACGTCGGCCCCGCCAGTGACCTCTTCGAGCTTGCCCCCGCGAATCCAAACACCAACGGCGGTCGCGGCAACGACGGCTACGGCAGCGTCACCTCCTCCGGCGCTCCCGCCGTCAACGGCAGTTACTACTACCCCGGTGATACCGACAAAGGGGACATCGCCCGCTCCCTCTTCTACATGGCGACCCGCTACTACACCGGCTCGGGCACCCTCTCCATTCAGAACCTGCAACTCGTCAACGGCTCCGCCTACAGCACATTCCAGATGGGCGACCTGCAGTCGCTCCTCAAATACAACTACACCGATGGCGTCGACAACTTTGAACGTGCCCGCAATGAGATCAACTACAACCAGTTCCAGCACAACCGGAACCCCTTCATCGATCATCCCGAGTACGTCTGGGCCATTTTCGGATATGACGCCAACGGCGTGAAACTGAACAACACGTCGCAACTCTCCGTCTCCACGCCCGATGCCGGCGGCGCTTCTTCCACCACCGTCAACCTCGGCCGGATTTTCGTTGGCGGCACGCTGGGCACCGCGAACGTCACCTTCACAAAGACCGGCACGACCCCCACCACCTTCGACATCATCACCGGCGGGAATGCGACCACGGGCACACCCATCGGCAACACGACTCTTGGCGCCGGCACCGGTCAGGTCATCGACTACAACAACCAGACCCGCACGATCGTTGCCGGTCTTAATGCTTCGACGGCAACGTCCGGCGTAAAGACCGGCACGATCACGATTCACAACACAGATCTTACCTCTGCCGGCACTGGCCAAGGCTCCGCGGATGGCGACGACACGATCAGTGTCTCGGCCACCGTCTACCAGCACGCATCCCCCTCCTTCACGGTCGGCCCGGTCACTCCCGCTCTCACCATTGATTTCGGCATCATTCCGCTGAACGCTGCCGCACCGTCTCACACGTTCACCATCGCCAACCGCCAGTCCACCGCACTGGCCGCGGGTCTTGACCTAACTGGCTCATCGCTTACCGGATCGACCGCCTTTTCGACGAATGCAGCCGCGTTTCAGAATCTCGCGGCCGGTGCGTTCCAGACGTTCAGCGCCACGCTGGATACAAGCACGTTTGGCAGCTTCTCCGCCACCGATATTTTCCATCTCTCCGACGACCACACGATTCCCGGCGCGCTCTCGTCCGATTTCACCCTCACCCTCACCGGCATCGTCGCGATGCCGGGCGATGCCAATGTGGACGGCCACATCGACCTCACCGATCTCTCCGTTGTTCTCAACAATTTCGGCCAGGCGACTTCCGACTGGACGGCCGGCAACTTCGACGGAAGCAGTTCGATCAATCTGACCGACCTGAGCGATGTGCTGAACAACTTCGGGTTCGCAAGCAGTGCTCCGTCAGCGGTGCTGAATTCATCGGTGGCCACATCCGCTCCGGAACCCGCTTCCATCGTTCTATTCGCGCTGGGCGCAATGTCGCTCACTGCACGGAACCCCACCCGCCTTCGCAAGCTCCGGTTCTGATCAGGCTTCCGCGGCGACGGCGGCGGACTTGTAGTGATGCAGTTCCACCCGCCCTGAGGAGATGGTCAGGTAGGTCGAGGGGTTTTCCGTCCAGGAACCGGAATTGAAGTATCCCACGGGCTCTTCCGGGGACGGTTCGATTGCTTCCGGATGATGGGTGTGGCCGCAGATCGCGATCTGGCATCCGTTGCGCGCCGCCAGCTCCCGCGCGCCTCTGCGGATTTTATCGATGCACCGGATGAAGATTTTCGACTTTCGCTTCGCAAGCCGGGCCACGTAATGGGTGTTGTCCAGCTTTTGCAGAATCAGATAAATGCAGTCGGCGAACCAGGTGAGGATGGGGTGGTCCTCGATGAAGTCGTCGTAGCGGTGGCCGTGGATGACGAGGATATCGCGGCCGCCGGAATGGAGGATGTACTCTTCGACGACGGTGACGCCGAGGAGATGGGAGACGATTTCCGCGGGGCCGTCGTGGTTTCCGACGATCCAGACGACGTCGATCTTGTCGGAGAGATGGCGGATCTGCGAAAGGACTTTCCAGTGCGTTTTTTTGAGCCTGCGGAAGTCGATGGAGTCGAAAACGTCTCCATTGATGATGAGCTGGCGGGTGTTGATTTCGCCATCGAGGATTTGCTGCAGGAAAGAGGTGATCGCCTTGGCCTGACAGTTTTCGCTGCCGAGGTGTAAGTCGGAGATAATGACGGCCTCGAGGAGGTCGTCGCGCTGGCGATCTTCCATCGGCGGGGGTGAAAGGTCTTCGGGCGGGATACTGTCGGGGAGCAGCGGAAAGCGAGGCGCAAAGACGGTTTCGGCGGAATGATCGAGTTCTTGGGTCGTGGTCACATGATCCTCCGGGCGTCCTGCCCTCGTACACTATCCTGTAAGCATCATCGGTTCAGCGAGTTGTGGCTGGGTTTATTTCGTGTGAAGAATTTGTGAATGTGCGGCCTTGGCCCGAGAAAAGTGCAATCCGGACGAAAACCGGCAAGTTCCATCAAAACTCGCGGGCTTTGAAGGATTTCGCTCCTTGCGGTACACTTGGGTTCCCAGCGACGACCGGAGGATTTCATGCCCGCCCAGTTCAAGGCCAGTCTCATCACACCCGAGGCCATCGTCCTCGAAACCGACATCACCAGCGCCAAGATTCCGGCTTTTGACGGTCTCGTGGGCATCCTGACCCACCGGGCTCCGCTTCTTGCCAAGCTGGGTACCGGCGTGCTGACACTCGGTACCACTTCGGGCGCGCAGCGCTTTCTGGTGACGGGGGGTTATGCCCAGATGAAGGATGAGGAACTCACGATTCTCACCACGGAAGCCATTCCAGCCGCCCAGATCAATGCACAGACGATCGCTGCTGAACAGGCGAAACTGGGCAACATCACCGGCATCGATCTGTCGGCGATGGAGAAGCGGCAGGCGATCGAGGCGCGCATTTCGGCAATGCGCAGCCTGAGTGCTTAAAAGCCCCTTTTGAATGTGATTGTGGATCAGGTCGCCGCGATTGCGGCGTTCGTCGGCGTTTCGCTGTCGGCGTGGATGCGCGCGTATTCCTCGAGCAGGCGCGATGTGGGAAACGAACTTTCCACCCTCACCCGTGCGCGCGCTGACAAGGCGTTCTGCATTGTCGCGTCGTTCAGCAGTAGTTCGAGTTTGGCGGCAATGGCGCGAGGCGCGACCGATTCTGCGAGCAGGCCGTTCTCGCCATCCTGAATGATTTCCGCCATGCAGGGGACCGGCGTGCCTACGACGGGGACGCCTGCGGCCATGGCGTGCAGGAGGCTTCCGGTCCCGCAACCGTGGTCTGGGGTGAGGAGAAACGCGTCCGCAATGGAAAGAAGCTGGCGAAAGGGAAGCTCCGGGCGGGCGACGGCGATGATGTGTTCCTCGGGGAGAGCGTTGAGGAAGCGATCCAGTCCGGAGTCGGGGCAGCCGCGCGGATCTTCGCGCACGATGACGCGGGTCCTGGGAAAAAGCTGCTGGAAGATGGCGGCCGCCCATAGGCCGAAATCGTGGCGCGCCGCGGGACCTTCTCCTCCCAGCAGGAGGATGGGGCCGTCGGACGGGTCGATCTCCAACTCGTTGCGGAGCGTTGCAACTTCCGCTCGATTCAGCGGCATCGATCCGCCGACCGCAGGCCGAATGCAGGTGACGTTCTCTGTTTTCAGCGGAAATTCGAGCAGGGTCTTCTGGATCGTTGCGGAGGAGGCCACCCAGCGCCATGGCGCAGCGCGCATTTCGAGCCACCGCAGCATTCGCAACTGCCCGCGAGTTGGCGGGTTGGTGAATGTGGCGATCCGCATCGCTGGTGAGCCGGAGAATGCAGTCGCCACTATTGCCGGGAATCCCCAAGCATGGATGTGCGTCGGTTGCCATTGCGTCACGATCCGGCGCAGCGCCCGCCAGCCGGTCGGATCTGCCCACCCGACGGACGGCAGCCATTCGATGGGCTGGGTGATCGCCGCGTGTTCCGCCAGCAGTTGGGTGCTTCGATGGCCAAGGGCGAAGAGTCGGTGTTCGGTGGGAGCGTCGGCTCCGCGAAGAATCGCGGCGAGCATGTCGAAGGAGTCAACGGGAGTGGACGCATCGGTCAAATGGAGGATACGGCGGTGGGGGGTGGGCATAGGTGGGCGATTATAGCGGCTGCGCAGATGCATGGCGCGAAAGGAGGGGCGGGTGGGAATGCATCAGGTGGAGAAGCGGCTACCGAAGCCGAAGCCGCGATGTTTGGCGCGACCGAATTCCCGAGCAACGCCGAGGAGGATGCGGACCTTGTCGAGATTGCCCCGCAGATCGTACGAGAGCTTCACGACTCGCGCCAAGCTTCCGCACGGCTGAGCGCGCACGACCCAGGAGTTGAGGATAAAGCAATGGTGGTCCGCCAAGGTTTGCAGGAAGTCGCAGTCAGTGACTTCGCAGGGGATGAGGCCGCGTGCGACAGCACGGAGTTCGTTGACGGACAGTTCACTGATGGACGTTGTGAAACGCATAAATACCCCTGAGTAGGTCCCCTCCAGGACCCTTGGGAACACAGCGGAGCATTGCTGCCGTGATTTACGGCCAGGCGCGGAGTCTGGGCGCGGAATCTCCCGTCTCTCAATTTCCAATGCAAACCCGGTTATGGAGTTTCCATTGCGAGATGCCTTGTGTCATCCCGCGTCCCGCCTGACACCCGCCTACTTCAATATAAATCACCAATGAAGATTGGCAAATCTTTCCTTATCGATTCCTTGTTTTTTTTGCGCAAGGGGGATTGTTATCACGCCCGCATGGGGAATGGGGTCTCCCAAGAGCGACAAACGGCTGTAATCGACGCACTTGTGTGCGGTTTGGAGCCATAGCGCCATTTTTGCCTGCGTTGGCTCCCCATCGTTGGGTTTTCTCCGGCGTCTCTTCGACACACTTTCGCCACTTGTTTACGTCACAAATCGCTACAATGATTCTCATGTTGGCTCATAATCGACTACGCCTGATACGCGCCGGCAAGCAGTTCCTCGCGGGAGTTGCCGCGCTGGTTTTTGTCGTCGGCGCGATTCGAATGGTGTGGGGTTGGGAAGCGTCATCGCGGCTGGAGAAAGCCCGGGCGCAAGTCGCGGCGAATCATTTTGAGCTCGATCCCCGGAAGCTTCTGCCAGCCCCGGTGCCCGACGATCAGAACGGCGCCGTCGCCATGATGGAATGTTTTGGGCGCGAGCATGTCGACCTGCCCGATCCGAGCCGGCGCGGCGATGGCCGCTTCTTTGGGTTCGGACGTTTCTTCGGCCCGATGAACGCGGTGCGAATGAAGAGGCAGATCGAGGATAACGCCGAAGCGCTTGCGTGGCTCGATCGCGCCGGGAAGATGCCTCGGGTGGAATGGGAAATAAATGCCGACGGCACACCCCGGCAAATTGACGAAGAGCATCTCTACGCGGCGTCATTTGATGTCCAGGCTCTGCTGCGGGGTGCGGCGGAGGTGGCTCACGTTGAGAGAAATGACGTGGCTGCGATCGGCTGCCTCGAGCGGCTGCTCGTGCTTGCCCGGGTGGTGGGGGCGCGCGAATCGTTGCTGAGCAAACAATTCGCAAGCAACATGAGGTCGGAAGCGGCTCTCGCCCTCGACCGCTGGGAACCGGAACTGCAGTTTCGCGGGGAGACGGGGCGGGCAGTGCAGCAGATCGTCGGGGAGCTTGTTGTTTCCGCGCGCGATTCCGACGAGATCAGGAGAGCGTTCCAGTACGAGACGGCCACCTACAGCGATCTGGTTCTCCAGAAGTGCCCGGCCCTGGATGAGTGGTGGATTCGGCCGTTGATGATCGATTCATTCGCCCGCCGGCTCACGCGGCAGATGGAGCTTCTGCCGATTGTGGAAGCCACGAGTTGGCAGCAGGTCGGGCTGGTTCCGATCGAGCGCAAGACCGACGTATCGAATTTGAACAACATTGTCCTTTCCATTTCTGTTCCACGATACATGGCTGCTGACGTGATGCGGGCGCGTTTCCATGCAATGAGCGATGCGTGCGGAATCGCTGAGACGCTCGCCGCGTACCTGTACCACGAAGACAAAGGGGCATTTCCGGACCGGGCGGCACAGTTGGTTCCGGATTATCTTCGCGCCCTTCCGTTGGATCCTTTTGCCGCCGATGGGCGCGTGTTGCGTTATCGGCGCGATGCCGGCGGGCCTACCGTCTGGAGCGTGGGCGAGAATGGAAAGGACGAGGGCGGCTTGGTCAGCATGACCGGCCTGCCGATGTTCGGGAATAGCCGGCGTTACAACCAGCCGGACATTGTGTACGGCGCCGCATGGCGGGCCGCTGCCACCACGATGCCGGTCCGTTGAGGGGGAATGAGGATTCGCGTGCGGCAGTTGGAGGAAGGGCATGGGGCGGGATTAATGCGTCATAGACCAGATGGCAATGGTGACGTAACCAAGCGTCCAGAAGATGGTGATGATCGAGAAGATCAGCGCGAGAAGAGAGAGGGCGGGGAACAGCACCACCATCGCGATCTTGCGACCCGGAGAGGCGTTTCCGGCGACGCTCAAGAGCGTAAGTGTAGGGTAGTAAAATACGATCGGCGTGAGCAGCAGCAGAATGAACCACGTGAGCCGGATCACCGTCGTCCACGCGCCCACCGCCCACATCCATTCTTCGCCCTGCAGCGTGTGCAACAACACAAGAATGCCGAAGATCGATACGAGGACCGGGGCGAGTCCCGAGCCGTAGTAGGCGAGGCGCGCGGCACGGCGCCGGGCATTTTGGGATTTTGCAGCGCCGATGCGGAAGAACAGGCGATAGCACCAGGCACTCATGCGCAGCGTCAGGTAGATCACCGGCAACACGGGGATGAGGATGCTCAGCCGGTCGGTCCAGACATACATCGGCAGGCGATACAGCACGGCCGGGATTGGAATGGAAATGGAAATATGATCGGAGAAGAGATAGACCTGCACCCAGGAGACCAGGTGCGGCTGCGATTGAAACAAGGATTCGACTGTCGGAGACAGGAGGGCGTCCCACCTGGCGCCGCGGAGCAGGAAATCGATGGCAAACAGGCCTGCGCCGAGGAATGTCGCGAGCGCCATGGATTCGAGATGGAATCGCCGCGCGGGTTGACGCCGGACGCGATGGCGGACTTCGGCCGCGAGTTCTCGCGGCTTGAACAGGAGAAGGGCAACGGTTTGAGCATACGCCCGGATTCCGCCGCGTGCTCTTTGATAGATCCACGGAAGGCGGGAACTGGCGGCGCCAAGGATGGGCGTACCGCATTCGGGGCAGCGGCCGGACGTATTGCCCCGGAGATCATATTCGCAGGCCGGACAGCGACGGTGTTCGCTCAGGTTGGCCGCTTTCTCGTTCATGAATCGAGTTTACGATGTGCGTCGCCGGCATGGAAGTCCGCAAGAGCAGCGGCGTACGCGTCAGCGCACCTTTCAGAGCGCTTGTAGCGCGTCAAAGCATGTTCTATTCTTTATGGTTTGCTGGAGAAAAACGCGCAATGAACAATCAGGAACTCATCGCTCGGCATCAGGCGGCCCTTACTCTCAATTATGGGAAACTCCCTGTTGCCCTTGTCCGGGGTGAAGGCAGCCGCCTCTGGGATGCCGACGGCAAGGAATACATCGATTTCTTCGCGGGCTTCGGCGGCACGATTCTCGGCCATTGCCATCCGGTGCTCGTCGATGCGGTCGCCAGGCAGGCCCACACGCTCTGGGCCACAGGCAACCAGTTCTACACTGAACCACAGATCCGGCTGGCGGAGCATCTCAAGGCCAAAGCGTTCGACGGTCGCGCGTTTTTCTGCCATTCGGGCGCGGAAGCGAACGAGGCGGCGATCAAGCTGGCGCGGCTCGCGGGAAGCCAAGGGGGGGGCGGGCGCTACAAAATCATTTCGATGGAGCGCGGATTCCACGGCCGGACGCTGGGAGCGCTCTCGGCCACGCCGACTCCTGAATACCAGAAGGGCTTTTATCCGCTTGTCCCGGGTTTCTCGGCCGTTCCGTATAACGATCTCGCCGCGCTGGAAGCGGCAATCGATAAGGAAACATGCGCGGTCATCGTGGAGCCGATTCAGGGCGAAGGCGGCGTGAACGTGCCGGCGGAGAATTATCTGCGCGGCGTTCGCGAACTCTGCACCCGGAACAGCCTGACCATGATCGTCGACGAAGTCTGGACCGGCGTGGGGCGCTCGGGCAAATACTTCGGCCATCAGCATGCGGGAATCACCCCCGACATCATGACCTTGGGCAAGGCGCTCGGTGGCGGCGTTTCCGTTGGGTGCATGTTCGCTGTGCCGGAGAAGGCGGCGCTTCTGAAGCCTGGAACGCATGGGTGTACGCTTGGCGGGAATCCGCTCTGCGCCGCGGTGGGGGCTGCGGTGCTCGAGGTGATCGAGAAGGACAATCTTTGTGCTTCGGCCACAAAACTGGGTGAGATGGCCATCCATCGCATTCGCAACTTCAAAAATGCCGGCCAGCGGATCAAGGACGTGCGCGGCCGCGCGTTCATGCTTGGTGTCGAGCTGACGATTCCCGATGCGGCGCCGGTCGTCAGTCACGCCCTCGCCAACGGCCTGATTATCAACGCCACGCGCAAAAACGTCCTGCGGCTCTGCCCCGCGCTCACGATGACAGAGCAGACGCTGAATCGCGCGCTGGATATGCTGGAACAGGCCATCAACGCATAGCGACTAACCTCGGCAATTGCGACACTTGCATTGCACCCCGTCCCTCTCGCTATACTGTTTGCATTCCCGAGAGGACCACTGATGAAGTGCCAGAAGTGTTCGAAGCCTGCGGTCATTCACCTGACCGAGATCATCACCGATTCGGCGGGAGCCAAGCGCGCCGTCGAGATTCATTTGTGCCTTGGGCACGCTGCAGAAGCGGGGCTCGTGGCGCCGGGTTCTGAAATTTTGCCGCAGGGGATGGCGGGGATGGGGACGAAAAAGTCCGAGCCGATCAAACCCACGTCGGCGGCCGACACCGGATTACCCACGGCGATCGTCCCTGCTGCTCCGACCTCCAGCGGCGGCCTCGTGGTGACGCGGGAAAAGGGCGGCAGCAGCGATCCCTCCGCCTGCCCGGTCTGCGGCACAAGCTGGTCACATTTCAAGCAGTCCGGCCTCATGGGCTGTTCGCACGATTACGAACTGTACGAAGGCAAGTTGCTTCCATTGCTCAAGCGCGCGCAGGAGGGGAGCACCCAGCATGTCGGGAAAGTTCCGCATGCGAGGAAGACGCCGGACACGGATCGCCAGTTGGCAACGCTGCGTCTCAGGCGCGAGCTGCAGAAGGCAATCGATGCGGAGAATTACGAGCAGGCCGCCAAGTACCGCGATGAGCTGCGCAAGCTCGAGAACTGAGCATCTCCTTCGGGCATCCCCTCCAAGCCACTTCCCCATTGAATGTCACCCCCAGGTTGCAATCCCCTTTTATATTTTCTGATTGTCACCGCTACATGTCTGCACGACAATGCTCCCCAAGTCACTTCTTGACCGTAGCGGAGACTGAACATGTTCTATCTCGGCGCCAACGACCAGCGCGTCACCCTCGTCGACGAGGAGGGGCACGAGGTCTATTCCACGGACTTTCGGCAATTCACCACGGTCCTCACCCACCTGCGTCCGATGATCCGCGCGATCGCCATCGCCAATCCCGTCGGAGACGTCGATAAGAACCTGCTCGCCGTCTTCCAGGACCAGATGCACCGGGAAAAGAACTTCCATTCGTTGACAGCGCTTTCCATGGCCCCTCTCGACAGCCGCTTCCTCGCCCTGATCGCCCTCACGAAGGCCAGGACGGAGAAGGCCGCCCCGCCCCCGAAAGTCAAAAAGAAGCGGAAGTAAGCCTCCGTCTTGCGGCGCTCATTGCCAGCCGGGGAATTTCGTCTCTCCTGCAATTTAAGCGTTGACTTTCGCCCAGCCCCCGGCGATGTTAAGACTGGCTCGTGCATCCGGCATCACGAACGTCTTCCTTCGGGAAGTACCATGTCCAAGCGTCGGAAAAAGAAGATAAGTAAATAACCGTCGGCAGTTCTCTATTGGCGGCTTCAGGAGAAATGCATGTTGACGTACCCCCCCCCGCAACCCCGCAGCACGCTGTGGTCGCGCCTCACGCTCGGCCAACCCCGTCTCCTTCTGCTCGCGATCGCGCTTCTGGCGGTCTGCATCTTTATGCCCGACCTCTCGAGAGCCCAAACCGCTCCGTCGGCCCGCCCCGGCATCACCCTTGGCGGCCCCGCAAACACGCCGACACCCACCGGCCGGCCGTTTACTCCGTTCGGCTTCCTCTCCGATCCAAGCTTCAGCGGCATCGAGCGCGTCGCCCTGTTTGTCGTGCTCGGCGTTTCGCTGCTCGGCCTCTCCTACGCCGCGTTCCTTGTCGGCCAGGTGAAGTCGGCCAACAAGGGAACGCCGCAGATGCAAGCCGTTGCCCAGGCGATTCGCGAAGGGGCCATTGCCTACCTCGCCCGCCAGCGCGCCGCACTTGCGCCCATGATCGGCATCATCACGATCATCCTGCTCGTCACCGCCGATCACACCTCGCCCGCGGCCTGGCACGTGCCGATCGGAAGGGCAATCGCGTTTCTCATGGGCTCCATCTTCTCGATGCTTGTGGGCACGATCGGCATGCGGATGGCCACGATCGGCAACCTCGCCGTCGCCTCCGCCGCGCCCAGGGGTTTCGGAAAAGCCATGCAACTCGGATACCGCACCGGCACGGTCACCGGCATGCTCACCGACGGCCTCGGACTCCTCGGCTCAACGCTCATCTTCATGTACTTCGGCGAGATGGCCCCCGCCGCGCTCCTGGGCTTCGGCTTCGGCGGAACGCTCCTCGCCCTCTTCATGCGTGTTGGCGGCGGCATCTACACCAAGGCCGCGGACGTCGGGGCCGATCTCGTCGGCAAAATCGAAAAGGACATTCCCGAAGATGACCCCCGCAACGCCGCCACGATCGCTGATAACGTCGGCGACAACGTCGGCGATTGCGCCGGCATGGCTGCTGACATTTTTGAATCCTACGAAGTCACCATGGTCGCCGCGATGATCCTCGGCTACGCCTCCTTCGGACACGAAGGCGTCATCTTCCCCCTCCTCGTCCGCGCCATTGGCTGCTGCTCCGACATGATCTCCACCTTCTCCGTCCGCGCCGACAAGAAGGGCGGCGTCAAAGAAGCCATGGCCTCTCTCAACAATGGCTTCCGCCTCGGGGCCATCCTCTCCACCACCGGCTTCCTGATCATCGGATTCCTTTATCTGCGATTCGATACCACCGATCCCCTCCACAGCTTTGCCCGCGATCTTCCCGGATGGGTGACCCTTGGCCAGACCAATCCCGCCGCCATGCTCGACATGCGCCCCGCCTGGGCCTGCCTCGTCGGCATCATCCTCGCGCTCGTCCTGAACTTCTGCACCGAGTATTTCACGAGCACCGAGTTTTCCCCCGTGAAGTCGCTGGTCAAAGCGTGCGGCACCGGCCACGCCACCAACATCATCCAGGGGCTCGCCGTCGGCCTCGAGTCCTCCGTCTGGGCCGTCATCATCATCGCTTCCGCCATCTTCGCCTCCATCTTCATCTTCACCGGCGCCTCGCCGATCTTCGTCGCTTACGGCGTCGCCATGACCGGCATCGGCATGCTGACTCTCACGGGCAACACGATCTCGATGGATGTCTTTGGCCCCGTCGCGGACAACGCCAACGGCATCGGCGAAATGGGCTATGACCGTGCCGCCATGGGCGAAGCCGAATACAAGAACGCCCGCCAGATCCTCGCCGATCTTGATGCTGTCGGTAACACGACGAAGGCCGTCACCAAGGGAATCGCCATAGGCTCCGCGGTTATCGCCGCCGTCTCTCTCTTCGCCAGTTTCATCACCGTGATCGCCACCGGCACCGAGCACGCGGTCATCTCCGAATCCGTCTACAACCTTGTCGCCGGCATGCTCACCCTCGCCAATCCGCGTCTCTTCATCGGGCTCCTTCTCGGCGGCGCTGCACCTTTCCTCTTCAGCTCCATGACCATCCGCGCGGTCGGCCGCGCGGCGTTTCTCATCGTCAAGGAATGCCGCATCCAGTTCCGCGACAAGGAAATCTGGGCCGGCACGAAGAAGCCCGATTACGGCCGCGTCGTCAACATCTGCACCGCCACCGCCCAGCGCGAACTGATCGGACCCGGACTCCTCGCCATCCTTGCCCCCACCCTCGTCGGCTTTTCGCTCGGCACTTTCGCCCTCGCCGGTTTCCTCGCCGGGGCGATCATTACCGGCCAGCTCCTCGCCGTCTTCATGGCCAATGCCGGCGGCGCCTGGGACAACGCCAAGAAACTCGTCGAGGATGAACCTCGCGAGCCGGAAAGAAACCTCGGCAAAGGCTCCGAACGCCACAAGGCCTCCGTCACCGGCGACACCGTCGGCGACCCGCTCAAGGACACCGCCGGTCCCGCCCTTAATCCGCTGATCAAAGTCATGAACATGGTCGCGCTGCTCGTCGTCCCGCTGGTCATGCCTTACGACGAACACCTGCGCGCCAAAGCCCAGGAGCTGAACCTTCCAACGGTCGGCACTATCCTCGCGGGATCACACGAGCCATGGGTACGCTGGGTTGTCGTGGTGGTCTGCCTCGTTGCGCTGATATGGGCAGTTGCGCGCAGCAAGAATGAGACTGCCGAAATGAAATCGGTCGAAACCGAACTGACATCCGAGCCCGTCGGCGTGTGAGTTGCGGATGGCGGCATGCCTTCGGTATGCCGCAGATCAGCGAGGAATGCGCACCTCGCCGGTCGCTCCGAACGGAGCAGCGACAGCCTGCCCGCGGTCCAAATCGACACTCGTAACCGATATGCTCTGGAAAACGTCTTTGCCCGCATAGGAACCCTCCCGCTTCCATCTCAACGTGCGGCTTGCATCATTCCAAGTGAAAGTGGTTCGGCGGCTCTTCCCCCGAAGATACGCTGTGGTGCATCCATCATCTTCGACCAGCGTGAACGACGCATCTTTCCCTGGATAAACGCGCAGATCGAGGGGTCCTCCCGGCAGATCGTCGGTATGTTCCAGCGTGGCCGGCCCCAGTGGAACAATCGAGCCCGCGCGAACATAGACGGGAATCTCGTTGTGTGCGGCACCGATCTGGAGCGATTGGTTCCCAGGCAGCGGCCCCGCCGACGAATTAAACCGGTACCAGGACGCCCCGCCGGGCAGGTACACCGAGCGGCTGTCCGATTCGCTCAGGATCGGCGCCGCCAACAGAGAATCGCCCATGAGCCACTCGTCGGAAAGATACGTGCAGTGCGGATCACCCGGGAACTCCATTACCAGCGGCCGCATCAGGGGCAGACCGGACTCGTGCGCCTGGTGAGCCAACGAGTAGTAGTAAGGAATCAACTCGTATCGAAGCTGCAGTGCGGACTTGATATCGGCCTGCGCTTCCGCACCGAATAGCCACGGAAAATGCGGCGTCGCCTCCAGCGTGGAATGCGTACGCATGATGGGAAAGAACACCCCCGCCTGCATCCACCGCGTGAGCAGCTTCGGGTTCGTCTCCGGAGAAAACCCGCCGATGTCGCACGCCGTCCACGGCATTCCCGCAAGCGACCAGTTCAGAAGCGTGGTCGGCGTCTGCTGCAGGTCGTCCCACGTGGCATGAATATCCCCGGTCCACGCCGCCGCGCCCGTGCGCTGGAGGCCGGGGGAGAAGGCGCGGTTGAGGGACCAGTGGCGGGCGGTGGGGCGGACTTCGGCGAGGGATTGGATTTCAGCGAGATTCCAGTAGTGGTAGAGGGTGTAGGTGAGCTCGCCTTCATCATTCCACCAGCCGTCGACGCCCTGAGAGAGGAGCGGTTCTGTGTGTTCAGCGTAGTAGTTGCGGACAGCGGGGAGGGCGAAGTTGAGGACGCGGGAGTCGATATCGGAGTTGCCAGCGGGCAGGATCCAGTGGTAGGTGCGGGCGTATTCGAGTTCGCCGAAGTTGCCGAGTCGAGGTTTGCGGATGCCTACGACGTGGATGCCTTGCTGATGGAATTCGTCGAAGGCGGAGCGGGGCTGAGGGAGGAGTGTGGGGTTGAAGGAGAAGTCGTGGAAGTCGGGGAGGCCTTGAGATTTGACGGTGTAGTCGGGGGTGGGGGTGTACCATTCGAAGTCGAAGATGAAGGCGTCGACGGGGAGGTGGCGGGCTTTGAATTCTCTGGCGGTGTCTTGGAGGTAGGCGGAATTCTTCCAGCCCCACCGGCTTTGCAGATAGCCGAGCGTCCACCGTGGCGGCACCGGCGCGTGCCCGGTGAGTTGCGCCAGCGCCGCAGCCGCCGCCTTCAGGTCCCGCGCCGGCATCAGATACAGGTTGGCCGAGGTTCCGTGAAAGTACCAAGTGATAGGCGAGTCACTCGTCAGCGATTTGAAATAATCCGGAGGCGTGTTGTCGTCGCCGGAAGTGCCGAAGGCCGCGTAGCCCGTGGTGGAGAAATAATACGGAATCGTGGCGTGCCCATTGCCCAGGTAGGGAACCGCACTGATGTGAAGGAGCGAACTCGCAACATCCCCGGATCCATAGAAGTCCGCGGGCCCGTTCGCATGGATCGGAAGCGCAATCGGAGAGGTTGTCGCCGGCTGCGCGGGAAGCGGGCTTGGCGGAATCACCGTGCCGCCCGAAGCATTGCGAAGCGTCCACTGCGACTTCGCCGGATCGATCAAAAGTTGCCCCGCCGACGTGCGGATGCCCACCCAGTTGCCATCACGAAATTGCGAGCAATCGTCCGCAACGCGATCCGGGTCAAGAAAAATGCTCCGCGGCGTATGCGGCTCCCCATTCGTAGAAACGTGCAGGCAAAGAACGCCGCCACACGGCGCACTCAATTCAATCACCGCACCGCTGAGCTTGGCGTCGACGGTCGCCGAGGGGACCGCACGCGGAGCGGGATTGCGAAAAGTGCAGCCGCTCAGCAGAAGCGTTGCCAGGGCAATAGGAACAGCCGTTGCTTTCATCGTCGTTTCTCGCAGGAAGCGTGCGGAGCCGGAAGCTTACTGGATTTCGCGAAGGGGTGTATAATCCAGTGCTTTCATTGGGCTCTTTCGAAAGCGATTCATGCCTGTATATCGGATTGAAGTTCGGGCGGTTCATGCCGCGGATGACCCCTCGGGCGCCGGCGTTCTTGGCGAAATTCGCCAACTCGGGATCAACGAAGCGACCGACGTGCGCTCCTCGCGGCTCTTCCTGCTCCAAGGGTCCAGCGACCTCCTCACCGCCGAAAACCTCGAAAAGATCGCCCGCGAAGTGCTCATCGATCCCGTCACCGAAACTTTCGCCATCGGCGCAGAACCCAGCCATACTGCCGAAGGCGCCAGAATCATCGAAGTGCACCTGAAGCCCGGCGTCATGGACCCCGTCGCCGCCTCCTGCGAAATGGCCATCTCCGATCTCCTTGGGCAGCCCAACGCCGTCCAGGTCCGCACCGGCAGAAAATACACGCTCCTCGGTCACGTAAACGAAGATCTTCTCCGCGTCATCGCCAAACGCCTGCTCGTGAACGAATCGATCGAGACCGGCCACTTTGAACCCTTCACGCCCAGCGAGTTCCCCACCGGTCACCCATACTCCTTCCAATTAACCCACGTCGCCATCCGCGACCTCACCGACGAACAACTCCTCGAACTCTCCCGCAAAGGCCATCTCTTCCTCGACCTCCGCGAAATGCAGGCCATCCAGAACTACTTCCGCGAACTCGGCCGCGACCCCACCGATGCCGAACTCGAAACCCTCGCCCAGACCTGGAGCGAGCACTGCGTCCACAAAACCCTCAAGGCCACAGTCGAATTCACCGAAGCCGGCAAGAGCGAACCCGCCATCATCGACAACCTCGTCAAGCAAACCGTCTTCAAAGCCACCATGGACCTCAACAAGCCCTGGACGATCTCCGTCTTCAAAGACAACGCCGGCGTCATCGAATTCGACGACACCACCGCCGTTTGCATGAAGGTCGAAACCCACAACCGCCCCTCCGCCATCGAACCCTACGGCGGCGCCGCCACCGGCATCGGCGGCTGCATCCGCGATGTCATGGGCACCGGCCTGGGCGCAAAACCGGTCGCCAACACCGACATCTTCTGCTTCGCCGATCCGTCCACCCCCGTCGAAAACCTCCCCAACGGCGTCATCCATCCCCGCCGCACCATGCAGCGCGTCGTCGCCGGCGTCCGCGACTACGGCAACCGCATGGGCATCCCCACCGTCAACGGCGCCGTCTTCTTCGACGAACGCTACGTCGGCAACCCTCTCGTCTTCTGCGGCACCGTCGGCGTTATGCCCCGCAAATTCGCCGAAAAAGGCAAGGCCCAGCCCGGTGATCATATCGTCGTCATCGGCGGCCGCACCGGCCGCGACGGCATCCACGGCGCCACCTTCTCCTCCGACGTCGTCACCAACACCCACGCCGACGAATTCTCCCACGCCGTTCAGATCGGCAACGCCATCACCGAAAAGAAAATGCTCGACGTCATCCTCCAGGCCCGCGATCATCAGGGCGGCCCCCTCTTCCACGCCATCACTGACTGCGGCGCCGGCGGACTCTCCAGCGCCATCGGCGAAATGGGCGAAAAAGTCGGCGCCACCGTCGAACTCCACACCGTCCCCCTGAAATACGAAGGCCTCTCCTACGCCGAAATCTGGATCTCCGAGGCCCAGGAACGCATGGTCCTCGCCGTCCCCGCCGAAAAAGTCCAGACCCTCCTCGACCTCTGTGCCGGCGAAGATGTCGAAGCCACCGACATCGGCCTCTTCGATGGCTCCGGCAAACTCACCCTCCACTTCCACGAGCACACCGTCGCCCAGATGGACATGGCCTTCATCCACGACGGCATTCCCAAGCCCACCCGCAAAGCCGTCTGGACCAAACCCCAGCGCACCGAGCCCCATCTCCCCGCCCCGAAAGATTTCGCCGCCACCTTCCACGCGCTCCTGAAGATGCCGACCATCGCCAGCAAACACTGGATCATCCGCCAGTACGACCACGAAGTGCAGGGCGGCACCGCCATCAAGCCCCTCGTCGGCCCCGCCCACGATGGCCCCGGTGATGCCTCCGTCGTCCGCCCCTCCCTCGATTCCAAAAAAGCCGTCGCCCTCGCCAATGGCTGCCAGCCCCGCTTCGGCGACATCGATCCCTACCAGATGGCCCTCAACGGCATCGACGAGGCCGTGCGCAACATCGTCTGCGTCGGCGGAGATCCCGCCCGCACCGCCATTCTCGATAATTTCTGCTGGCCCAAGTGCACCGATCCGCAGAATCTCGGCGCCCTCGTCAAAGCTTGCCAGGCATGCTACGACGGCGCAATCGCCTACGGGACGCCCTTCGTGTCGGGCAAGGATTCCCTCTCCAACGAGTTCATCACCGACAAAGGCGAGCGAATTCAGATTCCCTACACGCTCTTGATCAGCGCCATGAGCGTCGTGCCGGACGTCTCTCGCTGCATCACCATGGATGCGAGGAAGGCGGGAAATCACCTCGTGCTCGTCGGCCTGACGAAGCGCGAACTCGGCGGCTCGCATTACTACGCGTTGAAGGGGCACGTGGGAAGCAGTGTGCCGGTGGTGGACCTGAAGATGGGCCCGGCAACAGCCAGGACGGTCGCAGGATTGATCGGTGCCGGCCTGATCGCGTCCTCCCACGATCTGTCGGAAGGCGGCTTGGCCGTGGCGCTCGCCGAGATGCTCTTCGCCGGCGGGCTCGGGGCGAGCGTGGATGTGGCCGGCGCGGCGCGCACTGAGGACGTAACGGACGATGCCGCCATTCTCTTCGCCGAGTCGGCCTCGCGCTATCTCCTCGAAGTCTCGCCCGAGAAATTCGATGCCGTGGCGCGGACCCTCAAGGCCGCGGGAATCCGATTTGGCGCGATCGGCACGGTGACCGACGGCGGCCCGGGCGCCGTGTTGAAAGTGCGATCCCTCAAGGGCGGCGCGCTCATGGATGAGCCGGTGGCGGGGCTGAAGAAAAGTTGGCTTGGGACGTTGGATTGGTAGTCCACGCGGCATCACGAATCGCCTGAGAATGTCTGATATGCCGCGGGGAATTCGCCGCCCTGCTGTGCCTCTCCGGTTCTCTGGTCATGGGCCGCTGATCTTCCGACGAGTCCGGCGATCATCCTCTGCGGACGGGGGAGTTTGAAGAGAGTTGAATCGCTATAATGATCGGTCCAGTCGCGGCTGCGCTCTGAGTGCGTCCAATAGGTTTCCAATCGGAGCCAATGGTTCACATGAGTACAGATATTGGTGCTGTTTCCAATGGGTCCAATGAAGGGCCCGCGCTGGGTAGTGGCCGGGTCATTCCGAATTCCCAGATGATTTTCTGGTCCTGCCTCGTGGGGTTTGTCGGTGGACTTCTCGCAATCGTGTATTACTTCCTGCTCAACGGAGCAATTCATCTCGTCTGGACCAAACTCGCGGGGCTCGACTGGCTCAATATGCCCCTGACGTCCGGCTTTTATCCACGTGTGCTCATCATCACGACCGTCGGCGGATTCTTCGTCGGGCTCGTCCTCAAGTTTATCGGTTCCCCGGGCGAAATCGCCGCCGTGGTCAATAACATTCACATGGAACGCGGCCGCATTGACGTCCGCCAGACCCCCTCCATGGTCGCCGCCTCCCTGGTCTCCATCACCGCTGGAGGCTCCGCAGGTCCCGAGGCCCCGCTCGTCCAGATCCTCGGCTCCTTCGGCTCCTGGGTCGGTGATCGCCTGAAACTCCGCGGCGATCTCGTGCGCACCCTCACCTTCTGCGGAATGGGAACAGCCCTCGGCGCATTCTTCGGTGCACCCCTGGGCGGCGCGCTTTTCGCCCTGGAGATCCCCCACCGCCGCGGACTCGAATATTTTGAGGCCCTCGTCCCGTCGATCATTGCCGCCCTGATTGGCTTCTTCGTCTTTCGCTCGGCCGTCGGATATGAAGGCGCTATTTATCACATGGCCGCGCTCAAGGAGTTGACCTTGGGCACGGTCGCCTGGGGAGTCCTGTTCGGCCTCCTCGGCGGAGCCGTCGGTACGCTATTCATCCTTCTCTTCAGCCTCACTGAGCATCTTTTTCGCCCCCTGCACAAGCACACCATCCTGCTGGCTACCCTCGGCGGACTCCTCATCGGATTGATCGCACAGATCGCACCGGTCTCCCTCTTCTGGAGCGAACTCCAGTTGCCGGGCCTCTTGAACGCGGCGCCGGATTACGTGGCGCACCACGGCGTGCGCGCCGCCGTCTGGCTCCTGCTCTTCATCGCGCTCAGCAAAATGATCGCCGTGGGTGTCACCCTCCACACCGGATTCCGCGGCGGATTCATCTTCCCCCTCTTCTTCATCGGAGCCGCCATCGGCCTCGCGATCACCCTCGCCTTTCCGGCACTTCCCGCCGCCGTCGTGGTTCTCTGCATGATGGCCGCCGTCAACGTGGCGGTGACCAAGACCCCCATCTCAACAGCCGTGATCCTGACAACTCTCTCCGGCACCTCCTATATGCCGGCGCTCGTGGGCGCCTGCTTCGCCAGCTTCCTGCTCACCACACGAGTCTCGTTGATCCGAACCCAGCGCTCCCGGGCCTCCGTCCCGTCAACCTTGGCGACCAGCGGAAGCTAAAAGTCAGATTGACCGTGGAAAACTCGACTCGCGCGGAGAGCGAAAGGGGAGGGTCAACCCCGCGCGTCCCGATACCTGACATTCAACGTGATGCCCTCCTTCGAGAGGTTCGTCATCAGCGGACTCATGAAACGCGTCACCGCCTCCTGACCCGCCTCGCGCGCCTCTTTCTGCATCAACGGCACGCTCGCCTCGATAATGATCTTCGGCCGGAGTTCCGTGATCGCATTGTCGCGTGTCTCTTCCTTGTTCCAGCGCATCCACCCCCCCCGCAAATCCAGCGTCTGTATCTGCCCCGGATCAATGCTCACCATCGACGTATCCAGCCGCGGCGGCGGCAGCGTGACCGTCAACGTCTTCGCCGGCGCATCATAAATAAAATCCCCCGTGCTCAGCGTCGTCAGATCAATGTAATACTGCACATGCGCCCCATGCACCGCCACCCGCGCCACATTCGTCCCCCAGTACATTCCCCAGCTCGTCGACCCCTCCTCCCGCGTCACATCCGCATCCACCGTCGTCTGCAGTACCACCAGTTTCTGCTGCCGCTGCATGTCCTGCACGCTCGCAAAAACAAATTCGTTCACCGTCGTCCGCGGCTGCAGCACATCCGCCGCCAGATCCCGCATCGCATTTCCCAACTGCGTCGGCGCATTCATCGCCGCCCGGCTCCACAGGATGAACGTGATCCCCAGCGGTATCCCCACGATCAAGAACGCCGCAATGAACACCGCCGCCACCGCCCACGCCGTGCTCGCCTTCTTCACGATGATCGGCATCGGCTGAAACGCCCCCTCCGCCGCTGGCGGCGGAGCAGGAAGAGGCGGGGGCGGAACATTGCTGATCTGCTGGCTCATACCTGTCTCAAAATACGTGCGGACTTCCTCTTCGCAAAACGCGCTTTCCCCCCCTCAGCCGCACCTCTTTCCCTTTCGGGCTTCTATAATCCCGGCAATGAATAATAGCACTGAAATCCTCTACACGCCCGCCTCCCCCGAAGATCTCCCCGCAGTTGTGGATCTCTGCATGCAGGTCGAGGCCCAGCACGAAGCCTACTGGCCCCTCCGCTGGCAACGCCGCCCCGGCCTCCACGAAGGCTACCTTGGCTGGCTCTCCCGCCGCCTCAGCGAGCCCCGCATGCTCATCCGCGTCGCCAAGGACCCCACCCTCCCCGGCCCGCGCGACCTCTTCGGCGAGGGTGGCGCCGTCGTCGGCATGGTCCTCGTCACCATCGAAAAAGAAATCCCCATCTACACCTACACCGAATACGCCTTCATCCAGGACCTCGCCGTCCGCGAATCCCACCGCCGCCGCGGAATCGCCCAACAACTCCTCGCCGACGCCGCCGCCTGGGCAAAACAACACGACCTCACCCAGCTCCGCCTCCTCGTCGCCAATCAGAACCCCGCCGCCCGCGCCGCCTTCGCCAAAGCCGGCTTCCGCGACACATATCAAGAAATGGTCCTCCCCCTCTAAATAAATGAAAGGAAAAAAGACACCTTTCGTGTCTTTAGTGTCTTTCGTGGCCACTTATGAGTCTTGGTTCGTCATTTATCATTCGTCATTCTCAGCCGGGCGCTCCCGTCCTCAACGTATGCAGCAGCGAATGCAGCGGCGTCGTCGTGGTGTGAAGACTCGTGGGGCGGTTGTGGGCGTCGAGGGCGACAAGCGTCGGCATGTGGTGTTCATCACGCAGGACGATCTTCATCGGGCCCGTCATCTCCTTCTTAAACGTCGTGTGCACCCCGCCGATCGAGACGGTGACTTCCGGGTACACCCGGCCCCTGATCTCGACGACCCCGTTCATGACGCGATCCAGCTCCTTCCGTGCGGCATCCAGTGATTTGTGCAGCTCCTCCGATTTTTTCTCAAACTCCGCCGCCGTGCACAGCAACTCCGTCGCCTTCTCCTTCTGCTGATTCGTCAGCCGCTTCGTATCTTTCATCAACGGCTCGATCGCCGCCCGAATTTGCTCCGACTTCTGCCGCAACGCCTTCAGCTCCCCCAGCACCGGCTCAATCCGCTCAATCTCCTCGGGCGACAGCGACAGCTCCAGCAGCACCTTCACCGCCGATTCCGATCCCGCCGTCTCGCAACTGATCTTCGAGATCGCCGCAATCCGCCCCGACAGCAGCGACGCTCGCTCCGCTGCGATCATCCCCCGGCAGAACAGATCCGAATTCGTCACATCCTTCCCGATCTCAATATTCCCCCCAGCCCGAATCTTCGCGTTCGATGCGAACCGCACCGACACGTTCCCCTCCGCCGCCACCAGCCCCCTTTCCTTCCCGCACACACCGTGATGAATGGTGATGTTCGTCCTGCTCCGAATCGTCGCCGCTTCCACCGAACCATGCACCGTGATCGCCGCCTCCGAATCCAAATGAACAAGATCGAGCACGTTCTTGTTCAGATGCGCCTCGCACGCAAGCTCAATTGGCCCCGACGATGCATCCAGGTCTTCGTTGAGCGTCCACACATCCTCCACCTCCAGCAGGTCCTTCCTCAGATTAATGTGCCCCGTCTTCTTCGCGACGACCTCCGTTCTATCTTCATTCCAGTCCGCGTGCTTCCCCAGCCGCACCGCCTCCAGCGGAATCGCAAGCTCTCCCTGCGAATCCAGCGGCGCCTGCTCGCGCGGAAGCACCCGCGCAATCACCTCGCCCTCCCGGCACGGCCACACAATCCGCCGCGACCACGGAATCCCCGCCTCCGCTCCCTCCGAACCGGACGGAAACACCACGCACAGATAATGCGTGGGTGACACCAGTTCCGGCTTCCCCGTTTCCACTCCAACTGCCGTCGTCGTCATGCCACCCTTCCTGCCCCTGAAGAGGGGAATCGATGAATAGAGGCTGCAACTGTGTCGAATATCTAGACGTGTGAATCTAAATAAACCTATCGACTTTTCGTCTTGAGGCCTTTTGTCACACGTTCTTGCGTAAATAGGGTTTTCTCGTATCCCCACCTTGCGGTTGTCGCGGAGCACAAAGCGCACCCCATACTTACGCCATTCCTGGCGAAATCTCGGCCATTCCTCTTCTCTTTCCTGACCTGCGCATCCCGCAACTCCCCCAAAAAGGGGTGCAATCAGCTCCCCCGCCATCCGCCTCACATGAACGCACAATCATACGCTCACGTTTTTTGAAGCCCCCAATTGCGCTACCGGCTCCGGCCGGCCTTCGCGCCGATGTCCTTCCGGTACTGCATCCCCGCAAAATGAATCTTCCCGATTGCCTCGTGCGCTTTGCCCCGCGCATCCTCGACCGAACTCCCCAGCGCCGTCACCGATAGCACCCGCCCTCCGCTCGTCACCAGCTTCCCCCCCGCATCCCGCGCCGTACCCCCATGAAAAATCATCACGTCCTGCACCTTCCCCGCCTCCTCCAACCCCGTGATCTCCACCCCCTTCTTCATCTGGTCGTCCGGCTTCCACCCGTACCCTTCGCTCGCCAGCACCACCGTCACCGCCGTCCGCGGATCCCACTTCAGCGTGATCTGGTCCAGCTTCTGATCCACCGTCGCCAGCATCACCTCCACCAGATCGCTCTGCAGCCGCATCATCAATGCCTGGCACTCCGGATCCCCGAACCGCGCATTGAACTCCAGCACCTTCGGCCCGCCCGCCGTCAACATCAACCCCGTGTACAATACCCCCCGAAAATCAATCTCATTCCGCTTCAGCGAGTCCATCAGCGGAACAATCACCTCCCGCTGCACTTTCTCGATGATCGAATCCGTCAGCAGCGGCGCCGGCGAATACGCCCCCATCCCCCCCGTGTTCGGACCCGTATCATTCTCCCCGATCCGCTTGTGATCCTGTGCCCCCTCCATCAGATACGCATTCGCCCCATCCACAAACGCCAGCAGCGAAATCTCCGCCCCTTCCAGCCGCTCCTCGATCACCACCGTGTTCCCCGCATCCCCGAAAATCTTCTTCTCCATGATGTTCCGCACCGCATCCAGCGCCTCCACCGGATCGCTGCACACCAGCACCCCCTTCCCCTTCGCCAGACCCGCCGCCTTCACCACCAGCGGCTCTGTCCGCGTCTCAATAAACGCAATCGCCGACTTCAAACTCGTAAACGTCCGCCCCTCCGCCGTCGGTATCGACGCATCCCGCATCATCTTCTTCGAAAACGCCTTATCCGCCTCCAGCGCCGCCCCCGCCCGCGTCGGCCCAAACGCCCGGATCTTCTTCTCCGCCAGCGCATCCACCAGCCCCAGCGCCAACGGATCCTCCGGCCCAACCACCACCAGCCCCACCTCCCGCTCCACCGCCGCCTTCACCAACCCCGCCACATCATTCGCCTTCACGGGCAAAAGCTCCCCCAACCCCTCCATCCCCGGATTCCCCGGCGCCATAAACAGTTTCTCGCACAACGGCGACTGCCGAATCTTCCACGCCAACGCATGTTCCCGTGCACCCGACCCAACCAGAAGAATTTTCATCGCATTTCCCGATTACCAGATTCCAAATCCCCGCAGCCCAAAAAACCGCCGCGGGGGAATCGAGCATTCTAACCGCTCGCCACGACAAATATCTATTCGCGCGCTTTCTCCGAGGCCCGACGGTAGGGCGATTGCATCGCCGCTGCTCCATGCGACACATTCGCGCCTGCGAACTTGCGCAATCAGTAATAGGAATGTAAAGTCCGCGGTGTCGGGTGCTTCGCGCGAATCCCGCTGAAAAACAAGTGT
>Ga0335069_10001897_pt1 | contig 32947 bp, 33 predicted proteins | sample Lox_Sample_11_FD_206714 | JGI IMG/M metagenome (GOLD analysis project Ga0335069, IMG submission 206714) | Soil microbial communities from Loxahatchee National Wildlife Refuge, Florida, United States - Lox_Sample_1.1 | ecosystem: Environmental > Terrestrial > Soil > Wetlands | place: USA...
CTATCGACGGCCGGAGGAATTAGCAATATGGTCAACAGCACTTCCTTTGTTTATACCGCTGGAGCGGCAACCGGCACTTACAATTTTCCGACAGCCGTAGCCAACTGCTTGGTGACTTATACCGCGGCAACAGGGTTGGCAATTGCGACAACCACCGGATGTTAGTGGATACAAATTGTTGTAGTGCCACTTGGCCCTGAAAGGCCTTTTGCTTATGCAGACAGGGAGTACGACGGCACGATAGCGCAACCGCTCCCTGTTTTTCGGGGGGGGGGGCGGAATTGAAATCAATGAGAGCAGCTGGTTTTACGCTGGTCGAATTGATCACGACGATGATCGTGGTCGGCATCATCGCCGCGGTCGCCATTCCGCAGTTGGTCGACCGCACCAACTTCGATTCGCGCGCTTTTTACGATCAGGCGCAGGCGACCGTGCGCTACGCGCAAAAAATCGCGATCGCACAACGCCGCTCCCCGCCGACCGCCCCCATCTATGTGGTAGTTACCGCCACGCAAATCCGGGTCTGCTATGACGCCGCCTGCGCGTCACCGGTTTCCGACGTCGGCGGCGTGATACAGACCCCAGCTGCACCGAATGGCGTGACGCTGGCGCCGGCATCCACGTTCAGTTTCGACGGCTCCGGCGCGCCGAGCGCGGGACAGGTGATCAGTGTCAACAGCAGTGGCGTCGGCGATGTCAATCGCACATTCACCGTTGAGGCGACCACCGGCTATGTGCATCCGTAGCGGCAATCGGATGCGGCGCATGCAACGAATGGCGTACGGCTTCACGCTGATCGAACTGGTGGTTTTCATCGTGGTTGTTGGCGCCGCGGTGGCCGGCGTGCTGGGCGCCATTGATTTCGCAGCGCGCAATACTGCCGATCCCGTGGTTCAGAAGCAGGCGCTGGCAATCGCCGAATCGCTGTTGCAGGAAATCGAGTCGATGCCGTTTACCTATTGCGATCCCAATGATACGGCCGTCTATACGGCGACCAGTGCCGCAGGGTGTGCGACGCCGGAAGTGATGGGGCCGGAGCTCGGTGAAACGCGCACCAGTCCGACCAACCCGTTCAACAACGTCAACGATTACAACGGCTACACCATGAGCCCGATCGTCGATATTTCCGGTAACCCGATCACCGGGCTCGGCGGCTATGGCGCAACGGTGCAAATAACGCAGACCGCATTCGGCGCGGTGCCGAACGCCGGCGGTTTGTTGATTGCGGTGACGGCCACCGGGCCGGGCAATGTGTCGGTGACGGTTGAAGGCTACCGTGCCGAATACGCCCCCAATTCGCCCTAGGAAAAAGGTCTGCGATGCGCAACGGCTTCACCCTGATCGAGATGATTACCGTGATCGCGATTCTCGCGATCATCGCTGCCGCAGTCGCGATATTTCTGCAGTACCCGTTGCAGAGTTATCAGGATGCGCAGCGGCGCGCCGAAATCACCGACGCCGCCGACACCCTGTTCAAGCGCATCAGCCGCGACTTGCAGACCGCGTTGCCGAACAGCGTGCGCGTTACCAATGCCGGCGCAGTCTACTATCTTGAATTTTTGCAGACCCGCACCGGCGGACGCTACCGCGCCGCGCACGGCGGCGAAACCGCGGTTTGTCCCACGGCTTCGGGCGATGGCGATGTGATGGCGTTCGGCATTGCCGATACCTGTTTCCGTTCCATCGGCGATGTGCCGAATCTGACATCGATCGCGGCGGGCAGCGATTTCCTGGTGATCTACAATCTGGGCCCCGGATTCACCAACGCCAACGCTTATGCGGCCGGCGCTGCGACCGGCGGCAACAAGAGTCTGATCACCGCAGTCGCGGCGGCCACTGGCAGCGAAAACCAGATCACATTTCAGTCCAATACCTTTGCGCTGGCTTCGCCGGGCAACCGTTTCCAGGTGGTGTCCGGGCCGGTCAGTTACGTATGCACTCCCGGCGCCGGCGCGGCGGGCACCGTACAGCGCTATTCGGGCTATGCGATTTCCGCGGCGCAGCCCACTCCGCCGGCGGGAGGCACAGTGGCGCTGGTCGCGCAGAATATCGTCAACTGTACTTTCACCTACAACACCACCAATCAACGAACCGGCGTGGTGTCGATGTGGCTGAGTTTCGCCGATCCGGGCGGTGGAAGCGCAGTCAATCTGTCCGAGCAGGTCCAGGTGAGCAACGTGCCATGATCGAATTGCGTAAAATCTGCCGCCATCGTGAGGCACAGAAGGGATTTACCATGGTTACCGCGGTATTTCTGGTGGTGATCCTGGCGTTGCTGGGCGCGGCCATTATCGGGATCAGCGTGTATCAGGAGAGAAGCGTATCGATCGATACGCTGGGCGCCCGCGCATATCAGGCGGCGCAGGCGGGTATCGAGGCCGGCACCTATAATTCATTGCGCAACAATACCTGCGTGCCACAAACCATCAATTTTGGCGGTACTCTGACCGGATTTTCCGCAGCCGTTAGTTGCAGCTCCACCAGCCATACCGAGGGCGCCACAACCGTCAATGTCGATACCATCACCTCGACCGCCTGCAACCAGCCGCCGTGCCCCAATGCCGCTCCCGGAACCAACTATGTCGAACGCCAGCTTGCCGTCAGTGTCAGCCGGTAATCATCATGATTCCGAATGCGCGAGTGGAATGGAGGATTCGATGAGCCCGGACTATGGTCATTCCGCCAGCGCCGGCCGCGATCGCTTCTTGTCGGCGATGGCGATTCGTCCGCTCGGAATCGCGCTTCGTCTGTGTTTGCCCGCGTTTCTGGCATGCTGGATCACGCTGCCGGCGCACGCGGCTTCCTATACTTATACCACCACGACTTTTGCCTGGCACGATCCGATTGCGTCCGGGGATATCCGAATCGCCAACTGGAACAATCCCTGCACCGGCTATTGCGATGCGATCGGCGATGATTCGATCAGCCCACTGCTCAATCTCGGGTTCACCTTCAATTTTGCCGGCACCAATTTCACGCAGCTATACGTCCAGACCGACGGCCGCGTGATGTTCAACAACAATTACAGCTATTACGGAACAACCAGTATCGGTGTTTACAACGCCAATCCCAGCCCGCCCCCACCTTTTATATGGGACGGTGCCAATCCCCGCGTTTATACACTGACACCACTCCCGCAAGGTGTCCTGAACAATGCCATGGTGGTGTACGGGACCGATGTCGATGTGAGTCCGGGTGGTTCTGGCGGGGGGCCCAGCGCGACGGGGTGCAGCGCAAGCGCGAGCATACCCACTGCGGGTAACGGGTACACTCAGGGACCTTGCGGCATCTACTACGCACAAATCCCGAATGGTTGCGGTGCCGGTTGCGGTCAGTTTGTCGTAACCTGGCTCAACGTGCCGGATTGGGGCGACGCCACCAGTTCCTATAATTTTCAGGTCATCATCAATCAGAACGGCACGTTCGTTTATCAATTCAATACCAGCGTCAATCCTGAATTTGGCCAGGCCGAAGTCGGCTATCAGGGCGCATCAGTCGCTGATTATGTCAATGTCAATTACCCTGCGCCGACTTCGCCCTATGCGGGGGGTATTTCCGCGCTCGCCGGCACCGCGCTTTTGTGGAGCGCCGTTCCCGCCAGCACAGTCGGCAAGTTCAATGCGTTCGAAACCACGACAGCCGCTGGTGCGGTCACCGGTTTGATCAATACCAAGGTTGCCGGATCGACATTCACGCTGGCCTTGGTGGCGGTAAATGCCGGGGCGCAGGACAACACGTTCTCCGGCACGGTTGGAGTAGACCTGATCGGCAATGCCAGTCCGGGCGTAGCGCTTAATGCCAACAACTGCCCGGTCAGCTCTTCTTCGGTGCTTGGTTCGGTGAACGCCACATTTACAGCCGGTCCCGGAAGCGGTCGCCAAAACCTCACTTTCGCCGCTGTCCCCAACGTGTGGAAAGACGCGCGGGTGCGGTTCCAGTTTCCCGCCGGCACCTACGTTTGTTCCACCGACAATTTCGCGGTCAGGCCCGCTGCGCTTTCAGTGGCGGCCTACGATCTTAACTGGAAAACCGCGGGCAGTAGCGCGCGCGCCTTGTCGAACGTTGCGGCAACGGGCGGCAACGTGCATCAGGCGGACTATGTCTCCGTTTCCAGCCCGGCGGTACCTTTCCGCATTGCTGTAACCGCGTTGAATGCTTCCGGGGTTGCAGGAGGAATCACGCAGTACAATGGCGCCCCCACCATAGTGTCTACAGCGTGCATAGTGATCGCCGGTATGGGCTCCTGCAATCCCGGTGCGCTTTATTTGCCCGGGTCATCGTGGGCGGCCGGGAACCCGGTCATCAACGATAGCGCGGCATACAGCGAAGCGGGAGCCTTTGGCCTGGTGGTCCAGGACCTCACCTTTGCCGGCGTGGACGCGCCGGACAACGAACCGGCGGCGACCTTCAACGTGCCGAACAGCGCGTCATCGCAAATCGGCCGCTTTGTGCCGGCAAGCTTTACCGTATCTATATCCGGAGCGGCACCGCAGTTCAGTACGTTCAATACCACGGATTTGGCGTGTAATGCGGGGGCGGCGGCACCGAAACGGTCATTCACCTATATCGGGCAGCCATTCGGTTATGTCACGGTGCCCACGGCATTGATAACGGCAGTCGATGCATCCGGGACAAACACGACAACCAATTACCGTGGAACGCTATGGAAAATTGCCGGGGCTGCTGCTGCCGCCTCTTGTTCACCGGCAACTGTTTGCACGGCGGTTACCGGCGGTGTTACCCAAGTCTATACCAGTGCCGGTGGACAGGGTTTCGACAGCAGCAAGGTAGGTACGTTGACAACCCCGGGTTCCTTCGCGGCGCCTACCGTCACATCGTTAAACAACGGCACGGGTACGGTCACGGTAAATACGGCAGACGTGCTTGCATTTTCGCGGACTACAACAACTCCGTTGACGGCACCCTTCAATGCGAACATATCGTTCAACTTGACGGCTCAGGACGCCAATGAAAATGCCGTCACGAATAATGGGATTATCGTCACGACAGGCGCTGGCGCGACCTTTAACGGCAGCGGAGCAGGGATAATATTTGATGGCGGTGGCGCTTCCGCCGGCACAGAAATGCGGTATGGACGGTTGCATCTGCAGAACGCGGCCGGTTCGCAGTTGATCTCGATGCCGATCCCGATCACGACCGAGTACTGGAACGGCACCGCCTTTGTCACCAATAGCGCGGACGATTGCACGACGATCTCTGCCAACAATATCGCGATCGGCAATCCGCAGGGCGGATTGACGGCAGCGGCGGTGTCGCCGCCGACCGTGGGCGGCGCTTTCCTTGCGGGTGTCGGCAGTCTGCGGTTACCGAAGCCGAGCACCGGCAACAGCGGCAGCGTGGATGTCGCGGTGAATTTGACCAACACCACATCAAGCGCTTCGTGCGCTGCGGGCCTGACCAGTGCTGCCGGGGCTAACATGGCGTATCTGCAAAGTCTGTGGTGCACTCCGCCCGGAAATTACACCAGCGATCCGACTGCGCGTGCGACGTTCGGCGTGCGCGGCGGCGCCAATCAGTTCATTTATCAGCGCGAAAATTACTGATGCGGGACGGGAATATGTCAAAATCGCGACTGGTGCTTTCCAGTGCGCACAGTTCACACAGGATCCGGCGATGATCGGCTTCAACAAGGTACGGAAACAACCCGGCTGGCTGGCGCTGGGCTTGGGCGCGGATCAGATTGATCTGGTGCATGTCCGGCGCAACGCCGGCGGGCGTCCTGAAATCGCGCTGTGTGACTCCTACCGCAATGAAGGTTCGGTGACCGACGCACTGGTTCGCCTGCGCAAGGAACTGAAGCTCGACCGCTTCCACTGTACGACCCTGCTCGGCAGCGGCGATTATCAGATGCACCAGCTGGAGGCGCCGAATGTGCCGGCCGCCGAATTGAAGACCGCGGTGCGCTGGCGCGTCAAGGACGTGCTGGACTATTCGCTGGAGACGGCAACCATAGACGTGCTCGACGTTCCGACCGACGGCGCCGCGCCGACGCGCAATCACCAGGTTTACGCGGTCGCTGCGCGCAATAGCGTGATCGAGGCCTGCATCAGGCCTTTCAATGAGGCCGACATTCCGCTCGAGGCGATCGACATCCCGGACCTCGCGCAACGCAATATCGCGACGCTGTTCGAGCCGGCGGGACGCGGCGTTGCCGCCCTCGCGTTTTACGCGGACGGCGGATTGCTGACCTTCAGCGGCGGCGGCGAGCTCTACCTGGTGCGGCGCATCGAGGTCACGCTGCCGCAGCTGCTCGATACCAATGAAGAGCAGCGCAACCAGCAATTCGAGCGCATCGCGCTCGAATTGCAGCGCTCGCTCGATCATTTCGACCGCCAGTATCACTATCTGCCGCTCGCCAAGCTGCTGCTGACACCGCTGCCGCGCGATATCGGGCTGCAGCAGTATCTGGCATCGAACCTCTATCTGCCGGTCGAGACCATCGATCTGGGCAAGGCCATGGATTTCGTGGCGGCGCCGGAGCTCAGGCATCCCGAACGGCAGGCGCAGTGCCTGCTGATGATCGGCGCCGCATTGCGCGACGAAGCGAAGGCCGCGGCATGAGCCAGCAGATCAACCTGTTCAATCCGGTGTTCCGCAAGCCGGTTTTTTCGTTGACTTCGGCGGACGCGATGCTGTACGGCGTCGGCATCGTGATCGCTGTTGCTGCGCTGTATTCGGCTTATCTGAGCTATCGCCTGCAGGTCGTGCGGCGCGCGGCGGCGGCGGTTGCGCAGCAATATCAGGATGAAACCGCGCGCCGCGACCAGCTGCAGGCCGCCCAGACGCAACACAAACCCGACGCCGCACTGACTACGGAAGTCGCTGCGCTCGAAGCCAAGCTGGCGGCGCGTCAGCAGATCGTCGAAATCCTGAACAGCGGCGCGTTGGGCACCACCGGCGGATTTTCCGAATACATGCGGGCGTTTTCGCGACAGACGGTCAGCGGATTGTGGCTGACCGGTTTCGACATCAAGAGCGACGGGTTGTCGATCGCAGGACGGACGTTGAGCCCCGATTTGCTGCCGGATTATCTGAAGCGATTGAACCAGGAGCCGGCGCTGCAGGGCAAACAGTTTGCGGCGCTTCAGATCAGCCGGCCTGGCGCCGATACAACGGCTGCGACCGCGACGCCGGCAGCAGCTGTAACGACAGCCCCCGCGGTGGCGGCAACGACAGCGTCGTCAACGCCGCCGGCGGCGGGCGCGAGCAGCGGCCAGAAATCTCCGCCTCTCCCGCGTTTCCTTGAGTTCACCATTTCCACCAGCGAAACGGCTGAAGGCGCCGCGCCGCTGCCGGCCCCGGGCACCACCAGCGCTGCGGCGCCGGCGCAGACCACCGGCATCGGAGCGCCGCAATGAAGTCGCTGAAAGAACTGTGGCGGAAATACGCGGCCAGAATTGACGCGCTGTCGCAACGCGAGCGCATCATCGTCTTCATCGCGGCGGTCGCGGTGGCGCTGTTTGTGATGAATGCAGTGTTTATCGCCGGCCCCGGCGCGCGCATCAACGCCCTCAAGTCCCAGATGCAGGAGCAGCAGAACGAATTGCAGGCGCTGGAGCCGCAGTTGCGGCAACTGGAACAGGCTGCCGCCGATCCCGATGCCGCGCTGCGCGCGCGCCGCGACGGCCTTGCCCGGCAGGTGGCGGCGGTCAACGAAACGATCAAGGGCGTGCAACGCGATCTGGTGCCGGCGCAGAAAATGAACGCGCTGTTGCAGGACATGCTGAGTCATAACTCGCGTTTGCAGCTGATCGCGATGCACACGCTGCCGGTGACCGGGCTGTCGCATGAACTGACGACGGCCAGACCGGTGCCCGAGGTCGGCGGATCAGCGCCGCCGGCCAGCCAGCCGGCAGCCGGCGCCAAGGCGGCCGACGACAATATTTTCAAGCACGGCGTCGAAATCACGGTGCAGGGCAGCTATGCCGACCTGCATGACTATCTGCTGCGCCTCGAGCAACTGCCCTGGCGCATGTTCTGGTCGCGCGCGCAGCTCAGCACCGAAGACTATCCGCAATTGACGTTGAAGATCACGATTTACACGATCAGCCTCGACAAGGCGTGGCTCGAAGTATGAAGCGGATAGGGACTTTTCTCGCACTGTTCCTGACGATAATGCCGGCGTGGCATGCGGCGCGGGCGCAGCAGGTGGCGACTGATCCGACGCGACCGCCGGCCGGCATCCTGTCGCCCGATACGGCGGGACCCGTCAGCGGCGGTTCATTGCTGCAGAGCGTGATGATTACGCCGACGCAGCGCGCTGCGATCATCGGCGGCGAATGGGTCAAACTGGGCGACAAGTACGGCGACGCGCGCGTGGTCAGGATTACCGAGAGTGAGGTCGTGCTGCGTTCCGCGGCCGGCGCTGAAACCCTGCGCATGTATCCGGAAGTGGAGGTAAAACCGGTAGAATCTGCAGGCGCTGCCAGGAAAGCCGGCAAGGCACGCAAGGCCGCGGCCAGGAACAGGGAAAAACGGGAATGAAGAATATCGCGCTAACCATCATCGCAACATTGTTACTCGCCGGCTGCGGCTCGCTGAATATCAAGAAGGACGAAGTGCGCAACCAGATCGACAGCGAACTCCAGCAGGCGACACAGGCGCCGGTGCGCCCGGCGTCGCCGGAAGCGGTGAACCAGGCGCTGTTGCCGCCGCTGTCGGTACAGTTGCCGCAGGGCGCCGCGCCGCCGGTCGAGCCGCGTTTCGATCTGAACGTCAACAACGCGGCCGCCAGCCAGGTCTTCATGGCGCTGGTGTCGGGCACCCGCTACAGCATGCTGGTGCATCCGGACGTCAAGGAGACGATTTCGGTCAACCTGAAGAACGTGACGTTGTTCGAGGCGCTTGACGCGATCCGCGAGCTTTACGGCTATGAATACAAGGTCGAGGGCACCCGCATTTACATCGAGCCGGTCACGCTGCAGACGCGCATCTTCCAGATCAATTACCTGGCCAGCCATCGCGTCGGCAGCGCCGATGTCCGCGTGACCTCGGGCTCCATCCAGCCCGCCAATAATACCGCGACGACGGGCGCCATGCCGGGCGGTGCGGTGCCGACGCCGGCGCCGGGCGCCAGCAGCGCGTCCGCCACTGCGGCCGAAAGCAGCCGCGTGACGACCACCACCGACAATGACCTGTGGGGCGGTCTCAGCGACGCCATCCACACCATCATCGGCAACGGCGAGGGCCGCAACGTCGTCGTCAATGCCCAGGCCGGAGTCATCCTGGTACGCGCGTTGCCGTCCGAACTGCGCTCGGTCGACGAGTATCTGAAAGCGATGTCGCTGGTGGTCGAACGCCAGGTCATGCTGGAAGCCAAGATCATCGAAGTGGATCTCAGCAACCAGTTCTCGACCGGCATCAACTGGGCCGCTTTTAAAACCGGACCCAACAGCCGCTTCGGCAGCGGTGTGATCAATCCGGGGACCGTACTGAGGCCCGACGGGAACCTGCAGACTTTCACTGCACGCGCGCCTGACGGTACGTTGTTGCAAAACTCGCAACTTACCATTGACCCGACTGCGTCCAATCCGATCAGTCCGGATCCACTGAATTCCCTGGCCGGATCCATCGGTTCTGCGACCAGTGCGGCAATCGCGAATACCAATGTACCGAGTTCGATTTTCGGACTGGCATTTCAGACCGGCAGTTTCGCCACGCTGCTCGACTTCCTCGAGTCGCAGGGTACCGTACACGTGCTGTCGAGTCCGCGCATCGCGACGCTCAACAACCAGAAAGCGGTGATCAAGGTCGGCACCGACGAATTCTTCGTCACCAATATTTCGACCACTACCACCGCTACCGGCACCACCACCACGGTATCGCCGACGATCACCGTGGCGCCGTTCTTCTCCGGCATCGCGCTCGACGTAATGCCGCAGATTTCGGAGAGCGGTGAAATCACTTTGCATATCCATCCTTCGGTCAGCTCGGTGATCGACAAGACCAAGACGCTCAACCTAGGCACGCTCGGCACCATCACGCTGCCGCTGGCGTCGAGCACCATCAACGAGAGTGACACCATTGTCCGGGTGCGCGACGGCACCATTGCCGCCATCGGCGGCCTGATGAAACAGCAGCAGGTCAGCGACAAATCCGGCCTGCCGGTTGCCAGCGATATTCCGGTGCTTGGCGGGCTGTTCGGCAGCCGCACCCAGCAACTGACCAAGAGCGAACTGGTGATTTTGCTGAAGACCACCATCATCAAGGGCGACAGCACCTGGCAGCAGCAGGCACAGGAAGTCGACCAGCGGATGCAGAACCTGCGCGGTTCCGGCGGCAAACCGGCGCAGCCTTCGTCCGGGCAGTAATGGCGTTGTCGCCGGGGGAGCCCGCCAGTCCATGTACCAGTCCCACTTCGGCCTGCAGGAGTTGCCGTTCGGCATCACGCCCGACACCAGCTTCGCCTATGGCTGCGCCAGCCATCAGGAAGCGCTGAACACGCTGCTGATTGCGGTCAAGAACGGCGAAGGCTTCATCAAGATTACCGGCGAGGTCGGCACCGGCAAGACGCTGCTGTGCCGCCGCTTCCTGTCGCTGCTGGACGACGGCTACGTTTCGGCCTACATTCCCAATCCTTATCTGGAGCCGCGCACACTGCTGCTGGCGGTGGCCGACGAAATCGGGGTCAGCCTGTCGAAGGAGTCCGACCAGCATCAACTGCTGAAGGATTTGACGCAGGCGCTGCTCGAATTCGCGCAGCAGGGAAAATCGGTGGTGCTATGCCTGGACGAGGCGCAGGCAATGCCGCTCGAAAGCATGGAGGCGCTGCGCCTGCTGACCAACCTCGAAACCGAAAAGCGCAAGCTGCTGCAAGTCGTATTGTTCGGCCAGCCCGAGCTGGAAGACCGGCTCGCCGAGGACTCGGTGCGCCAGTTGCGCCAGCGCATCGCATTTCAATCCCGGCTTGACGCGTTGCGCCCGGAAGAACTCGATTATTACCTCGCGCACCGCCTGCGCGTCGCCGGCTATCGCGGCAACCGGCTGTTCACTCCATCGGCGGTGCGCGCGCTGCATCGCGTCAGCGGCGGCATTCCGCGGTTGATCAACATCCTTGCGCACAAGACGCTGCTGCTGGCCTATGGCGAGGGTCTGCAGCAGGTGACGCCGCAGCACGTGCGGACGGCTGCGGACGATACGCCAGCCGCCGTCCGTCCGCGCCGCCGCTGGTGGCTGCTTGGGGGGACGCTGCTGCTGCTGATCGCGGGCGGGGCCAGCTGGATCGCTTTCAGATGACGGGAACGCGATGAGCATCATCAATCAGATGCTGCAGGATCTCGACCGGCGGCGCGCTTCGAATGCCGAACGCGGCGCATTGCCGAACCAGGCGCGCGCTCTGCCGTCGCGCGCGGCGCCGCGGCGCTGGCTGTGGCCTCTGGTGGCCGCCGTTGCGCTGGCGGCCATTGCGGCAGCGGCGTGGCAGGTCAGTCGGATGGTCGCGCACGTTGTGCCGCCGTCGGCGATGCCGGTACCGCGAATGACACTGGAGCTCGCCGCGCCGCCAGTCGCTGCTCCATCGCCACCACCACCAGTCAAGCCGCGCGACGTTGCGGCCGCGGCGCCACAACCGCATATCGTAAAGCCGGTTGCACGGCCGGTGGCGGCATTGGCGGCAGAGCCCGTCGCGGTTGACGCCGGTGTCAAGACGATCCAGATCGGCGCCACGCCGCCGGCGCCGGCGTCAAACCAGGTCAGCAAGCAGGTGCAGGAACTGACCCCGCAGCAAATCGCCGAGAACGATTACCGGCGTGGGGTTGAATTGCTGGGACAAGGGCAGCCGACCGCGGCGCAAAGTGCGCTGGAAGATGCGCTGCGTCTCAACCCCGCACACACCGCCGCGCGGCAGGCGCTGTTCGGTCTGTTGCTGGAAGCCAAGAAAAACGACGCCGCCGAGCAGGTACTGCAGGATGGGTTGAATCTGGATCCCAATCAGCCTGGCTTCGCGCGCGCGCTGGCGAGCCTGCAGGTTAACCGCGGCGATACTGCCGCGGCGATCGCAACGATGCAGACGAGCGCGGCGGCTGCGGCCGACAACGCCGACTATCAGGCATTCCTGGCGGGACTGCTGCAGCGCGCGCAGCGTCATGCCGAAGCGGTCGAACGCTACCAGACGGCGCTCAAGCTTGCGCCGCAATCCGGCGTGTGGTGGATGGGCCTCGGCATTTCGCTGCAGGCGCTCGACCGCAAGGCCGAGGCGCGCGACGCGTTCGCGCACGCCAGATCGAGCAATACGCTGACGCCCGAGTTGCAGGCGTTTGTCGAGCAGCGTCTGCGGCAACTGCAATAGCCGCGCCGCCGTTACGGCGGCAGCGTGCGCGCGATCACCCAGCCGTGAACTTCCGCGGCGCCCGCGCGTTTCAGCGTTTTCGCGATTTCATCGAGCGTGGCGCCGGTGGTCAGCACATCGTCGATGACCGCGATACGTTTGCCCGTCAGGTCGGCGCCGCAGGCGAACGCGCCCCGGATATTTTTCCTGCGCTCGCTCCACGGCAGCGCCGCCTGCGGCGCGCTGTCGCGTATCCGCCGGCAGCTGTTTGCGGAGAGCGGGATGCCGGTGGCGCCGCTGACGGCGCGTGCGATTTCCAGCGCCTGATTGAAACCGCGTTCGTGTAGACGCTGCCGCGACAGCGGCAGCGGCACCAGCAGGTCGGCCGTGCCGCCGGCCGTCGTTTGCAGCGTGCGCGCCAGCAGCGGCGCCAGCGCGAGCGTGCCGTGATACTTGTAGCTGCGGATCAGTTCCGCCAGCGGATGGACATAAGCGCACGCCGCGACCACGCGGTCGAAATGCGGCGGGCGTTGCAGGCATCCGCCGCAGCGCTCGCCGTCCGTGGTCGGCAGCGCGCATTGCGGACAGCATGCGGCGCCGAGCCACGGCAGCCGCGCGTAGCAGGCGTCGCACAGCGCGCGCCGGCTGTCGCTGGCGCACAGCAGGCACTGCTGCGGCAAGGCACAGCTGTTCAAAATAATGGATCGCCAGTTTGACAAGCGGGCGGCGAATGCCGATGATGCGCGGGTGAAATTCATGTCGTCAGCAAAGGCCTGTTGCGATGGACACCGTCATCCAGTTTAACGTGCCGGAGCGGCATGCCGATGACGGCAGCGCACCGCGCTGGACGGTGGACGCGGTCGCGGCGCTGTTCGATCTGCCGTTCAACGATCTGCTGTTCCGGGCGCATCAGGTGCATCGCGCGCATTTCGACCCCAATGCGGTGCAGTTGTCAACTTTGCTGTCGATCAAGACCGGCGGCTGTCCCGAGGACTGCGGTTATTGCCCGCAGTCCGCGCGCCATGCCGCCGGCGTTGGCGATGAAGACATGCTGGCCGTCGATGACGTGATCACGGCGGCGCGCGCGGCAAAGGCCGGCGGCGCGACGCGTTTCTGCATGGGCGCCGCCTGGCGCGGTCCCAAGGCGCGCGACCTCGAGCGCGTGATCGAGATGGTGCGCGCGGTGCGCGCGCTCGGCATGGAGACCTGCGCGACGCTCGGCCTGCTGAAGGACGGCCAGGCCGAACGGCTGAAAGCCGCCGGCCTCGATTACTACAACCACAACCTCGACACCGCGCCCGAGTTCTACGGCGAGATCATTTCAACGCGCGCGCAGGACGATCGGCTCGACACGCTGGCCAAGGTGCGCGCCGCCGGCATCAACGTCTGCTGCGGCGGCATCGTCGGCATGGGCGAGACGCGCCGCACCCGCGCCGCGTTGATCGCGCAACTGGCAAACCTTGATCCGCATCCGGAATCGGTGCCGATCAACAACCTGGTGCAGGTTGAAGGCACGCCGCTCTACGGCACCGCGCCGCTCGATCCGTTCGAATTCGTGCGCACCATCGCTTGCGCGCGCATCACGATGCCGCGCGCGATGGTGCGGCTGTCGGCCGGCCGCGAGCAGATGGAGGAGGGCGTCCAGGCGCTGTGCTTCTTCGCCGGCGCCAATTCGATTTTCTACGGCGACAAGCTGCTGACCACCGCCAATCCCGAAGCGGCTCGCGACCGCGCGCTGATGGACCGTCTCGGCCTGCATCCGCTGGACGAGAACTGATTTTCCCGATGTCGCCGTTCGATCTGGCCGGCGAACTGGCGGCGCTGGCCGCGGACGGGCTGCTACGCCGCAGGCGCGTGCTCGAAACGCCGCAAGGCGCGCGCGTTGCGGTTGACGGCCGCGATTATCTCGCGTTCTGCAGCAACGACTATCTCGGCCTTGCCCGCCATCCCGCGCTGGTCGCTGCGGCGCGCGAAGGCGCTGCGCGCTGCGGCGTCGGCGCCGGCGCGTCGCATCTGATCCTCGGCCATCACGCCGCGCATCACATGCTTGAAGATGCGCTCGCGCGCTTCGTGCAACTGCCGCGCGCGCTGCTGTTCTCGACCGGCTACATGGCCAATCTCGGCGTCGTCACCGCGCTCGCCGGCCGCGGCGACGCGGTGTTCGCCGACAAACTCAACCATGCGTCGTTGAACGACGCGGCGCTGCTGTCGCGCGCCGGGTTCAAACGCTATCCGCACGGCGATCTCGCCGCACTCGAGCGCCTGCTGGCGGCGAGCCGCGCGCGGCGCCGGCTCATCGTCTCCGATGCGGTATTCAGCATGGACGGCGATCTCGCGCCGGCGCCGGAATTGCTGGCATTGTGCGAGCGTTACGACGCGTGGCTGCTGCTCGACGACGCGCACGGCTTCGGTGTGCTCGGCGCCGCCGGCCGCGGCGTGCTGTCGCATTTTGCGATCGCTTCGCCGCGCATCGTCTACATGGCGACGTTGGGCAAGGCGGCCGGCGTGTGCGGCGCGTTCGTCGCCGGCGAACTGGAGATGATCGAAACGCTGGTCCAGCGCGCGCGGCCGTACATTTATACGACTGCGACGCCGCCGCTGCTCGCGCACGCGCTGTTGGCGAGTCTCGAACTGATCGCCGGCGAATCGTGGCGGCGCGAACGCCTCGCACAATTGATCGCGCTGCTGCGCGCACGGTTGCGGGACTGCCGCTGGCGGCTGCTGCCGTCGCCGACCGCGATCCAGCCGCTGATACTCGGCGACAACGCGACGGCGCTGCGCGTTTCCGGCCAGCTCGCGGAACGCGGGCTGCTGGTGCCGGCGATCCGGCCGCCGACCGTGCCGCGCGGCAGCGCGCGGCTGCGCATCTCGCTGTCGGCCGTGCACGCGCCGGAAGACGTGGAGCGGCTGGCGGCCGCGCTCGATGCGCTGCAATGAAACTGCACGTCCGCGTTGCCGGCCGCGGTCCGGACCTGGTGCTGCTGCACGGCTGGGGCATGTGCGGCAATGTCTGGCGCGCCGTCAGCGACGGTCTCGAACCGCATTTTCGCGTGCATTGCGTCGATCTGCCCGGCCATGGCCTGAGCGCTTCGTTCACGTTCGACCATGCGGTCGAACGGCTGTCCGCGCAGTTGCCGCCGCGTGCGACGGTGTGCGGCTGGTCGCTGGGCGCGCAGCTCGCGCTTCGGTGGGCGGCGGATATGCCGCAGCAGGTCGAACGCCTGATACTGGTCGCGGCCACGCCGTGTTTCGTGCAGCGCGCCGGATGGGAATACGGGATGGAAGCTGCGGCGTTCGATGATTTCGCGCGCGACGTGGCCGCCGATCCGCGCGCGGCGCTGCGGCGCTTCGCTGCGTTGCAGGCGCACGGTGACACCGCCGAACGCACCGTCGTGCGCGAACTGCGCCGACATTGCAAACAGACGCCGCCGCAGCCGGCGGCGCTGGCCGCCGGACTGCACTGGCTGAAGACGACGGACCTGCGCGCGCGGCTGCCCGCGATCGGGGAGCCGGCTCTGGTGTTGCATGGCGAGCGCGATCCCGTCGCGCCGGTATCCGCCGGCGCCTGGCTCGCGCGGTCGTTGCCGGTAGCGCGGTTGAGCGTGTTCAGCGGCGCCGCGCACGCGCCGTTTCTGTCGCAACCGTCGCGTTTCGTGGAGCAGGTATTCGAATTTCATCATGAACGATGAATTATTGCTGACGCGGCGCAGGGTGCGGCGCGCGTTCGAGCGCGCCGCACCCTGCTATGACGCGCACGCGGTGCTGCAGCGCGAGATCGGCGCGCGGATGCTGGAACGCCTCGATTACGTGAAAATCACGCCGCGCGCGGTGCTCGACGCCGGCAGCGGCACCGGCGCCGCGCTGCCGGCGCTGCGCCGCCGCTATCCGCGCAGCGCCCTGTATGCGCTCGATATCGCGCCGGCGATGCTGGCGCGCGCGCGCCGCCGCGTCTCGTGGTGGCAGCGGCTGCGTAATCGCGACGTGCGTGCGGTGTGCGGCGATTTCGAACAGCTGCCGCTGCGCGCTGCGGGCATCGGTTTGCTGTGGTCCAACCTGACGCTGCAATGGACGATAACGCCGGAGCGGGCATTTGCCGAGGCGCGGCGCGTGCTCGAACCGGGCGGGCTGTTCATGTTCAGCACCTTCGGTCCCGACACGCTGCGCGAACTGCGCGACGCCTATGCGGGAAGCGACGACTATGCGCACGTCAACCGTTTCATCGACATGCACGATCTCGGCGACCTGCTGGTGCGCGGCGGTTTTGCCGATCCGGTGATGGATATGGAATACCTGACGTTGACCTACCCCGACGTGCGTGCGCTGCTGCGCGACCTCAAGGCGCTCGGCGCGCATACCGTGATCGACAACCGCCGGCCGACCGTCGCGCCGCGCGCGCTGCTGGCGCGGGTCGAGCGCAATTACGAAGCGCTGCGCCGCGACGGCCGGCTGCCGGCGACTTTCGAAATCGTCTACGGCCACGCGTGGGCGCCGCCGCCGCGCGCCGGTCCGGGCGGGCGGCGTGTGATCGACATCAGGGCGGTGCCCTGAAATGCCGCGCGGTTTTTTCATCACCGGCACCGACACCGGCGTCGGCAAGACGCTGGTGGCGTGCGCGCTGCTGCATGCGTTGGCGCGTCGCGGCGAGCGCGCCGCCGGCATGAAGCCGGTCGCATCGGGCGCAGTGCGTACGGTCAATGGTTTGCGTAATGAAGATGTCGAAGCATTGCTCGCGGCGAGCAACGTGAAAGTGGCGCGCGAACTGGTAAATCCCTATTGTTTCGAGACGCCGATCGCGCCGCATCTGGCGGCGCAGCGCGCCGGCGTCGAAATATCTCTGGACAACATCGCCGCTGCGTTTGCCGCGCTCGCCGAACGCGCCGACCGGGTGGTGGTTGAAGGGATAGGAGGTTTTCGCGTGCCGCTGAATGCGGCGGAAGACGGCGCCGACCTGGCAGCGCGGCTCGACCTGCCGGTTATACTTGTGGTTGGCGTCCGGCTGGGCTGCCTGAACCATGCGCTGCTGACAGCGCATGCGATCGTGGAACGCGGACTGGTTTTCGCGGGATGGATCGCCAACCGGATCGATCCGCAGATGGAAGCCGCAGACCTCAACGTGGACGCGCTGGAGCAGCGATTGGCGGCGCCGTTGCTGGGAGACATCGGGCACATGTCAACGCCTGATGCGGCGATCATCGCCGCACGGCTCGATTTGTCATTGTTGCGCTGATAGAATCCGCACTCCCCATGTTGCGCTTCATCAGAATTTTCATCGTGCTGTCGATGGTGCTCGCGGGCTGCGGTGGTTCCCCGTTCGAGCTCGACAACATCACCGGCGTCAACTACGGCCACGATTTCGCGCTGACCGACCACAACGGCAGGCCGCGCACGCTCGCCGATTTCCACGGCAAGGTCGTCGCGCTTTATTTCGGCTACGTGCACTGTCCCGATTATTGCCCGACCACGCTCGCCGATCTGGCGCAGACCGCGCGCCTGCTCGGCGCCGACGCCGCGCGCTTCCAGGTGCTGTTCGTGACCGTCGATCCCGAGCGCGACACGCCGGCGGTGCTGTCCCAGTTTGTGCCGTCGTTCAACCCGGCTTTTCTCGGCTTGTACGGCGATGCCGCGGCGACCGCGCGCGTCGCGCAGGAATTCAGGATCGTCTATAAGAAATATCCGCTGCCGGGCAACGATTACACGGTCGATCATTCAGTCGGCACCTTCATCTTCGGACCCGACGGCCAGTTGCGGCTGTTCGCCCAGTACGGCGCCAGACCGCAGGCGATGGCGCACGACATCAAGTTGCTGCTGCAGGGCGCCTGAGCGGCACAACGGAGAACTCATGGCGCAATACGTATACACGATGAACCGGGTCGGCAAGGTGGTGCCGCCCAGGCGCGTGATCCTGAAGGACATCTCGCTGTCGTTTTTTCCGGGCGCCAAGATCGGCGTGCTCGGCCTGAACGGCGCCGGCAAATCGAGCCTGCTGCGGATCATGGCCGGCGTCGATACCGACATCGAGGGCGAGGCGGCGCCGATGCCCGGCATCAAGATCGGTTATCTGCCGCAGGAGCCGCAGCTCGACCCCGCCAGGACGGTGCGCGAGACGGTCGAAGAGGGACTTGGCGAAATCATCGAAGCGAAAAAGAAACTCGAGGAAATCTACGCCGCCTACGCGGAACCGGACGCCGATTACGACAGGCTCGCGGCCGAGCAGGCGAAGTACGAAGCGATCGTCAACGCCGGCGGCGCCGACGAACATCAACTCGAAATCGCCGCCGACGCGCTGCGGCTGCCGCCGTGGGACGCGAAGATCAAACCGCTGTCGGGCGGCGAGAAGCGGCGCGTCGCGCTGTGCCGGCTGCTGCTGTCGAAGCCCGACATGCTGCTGCTCGACGAGCCGACCAACCACCTCGACGCCGAAAGCGTCGAATGGCTCGAACAGTTCCTGCAGAAATTTCCAGGCACCGTGGTCGCGGTCACCCACGACCGCTACTTCCTCGACAACGCCGCCGAGTGGATACTCGAACTGGACCGCGGCCACGGCATTCCGTGGAAAGGCAATTATTCGTCGTGGCTCGAGCAGAAAGAAGAGCGGCTGAAGCAGGAAGAAGCGACCGAGTCGGCACGCCAGAAAGCGATCGAGAAGGAACTGGAATGGGTGCGCAGCAATCCGAAGGGGCGGCAGGCGAAAGCGAAGGCGCGACTGGCGCGCTTCGAAGAGCTGACCTCGTACGAATACCAGAAGCGCAACGAAACGCAGGAAATCTTCATCCCGGTCGCCGACCGTCTCGGCGACAGCGTGATCGAATTCGACGGCGTCAGCAAGGGCTACGGCGACCGCCTGCTGATCGACAACCTGTCGTTCGCGGTGCCGCCGGGCGCGATCGTCGGCATCATCGGGCCCAACGGCGCCGGCAAGTCGACGCTGTTCCGGATGATCACCGGCAAGGAAAAAGCGGACAAGGGAAAGATCACGGTCGGCCCGACGGTCAGAATGGCGGTCGTCGACCAGTCGCGCGACGCGCTCGAAGCCGACAAGACGGTGTTCGAGTTCGTGTCTGGCGGCGCCGATATCCTGAAAGTCGGCAAATTCGAGATGCCGTCGCGCGCCTATCTCGGCCGTTTCAATTTCAAGGGCAGCGACCAGCAGAAAAAGGTCGGCAATCTGTCGGGCGGCGAGCGCGGCCGGCTGCATCTGGCGAAGACGCTGCTTTCCGGCGGCAACCTGCTGCTGCTCGACGAGCCGTCGAACGACCTCGACGTCGAAACGCTGCGCGCGCTGGAGGACGCGCTGCTCGAATTCGCGGGCAGCGTGCTGGTGATCTCGCACGACCGCTGGTTCCTCGACCGCATCGCGACGCACATCCTCGCCTTCGAGGGCGACTCGAAAGCGGTGTTCTTCAACGGCAACTATCACGACTACGAAGCGGACAAGGTGAAGCGCCTCGGCGAGGAAGGCGCGCGGCCGAAACGCATCCGTTACAAGGCATTGCGGTAAACTCGCGGACGGGGCGGCGGCGGGAAAGGGAGGCGTCATGGGCTGGCTCAAACGCTGGGGCTTGATCGCGCTCGCCGTGATCGCGGCGAGCGTGGTCGCGGGCGGCATCGGACTGCACTTCGCGGCGCAGGCGCTCAAGGGCAAGGTCGAGCAGGCGCTCGGGCCGGACAGCGAGATCGGTGCGATCCGCGTCGGCTGGTCGGCGCTCGAGATCGATGACCTGCGGATCAAGGGGCCGGCAGGCTGGCCGGCGGCCGACGCGCTGCGCGCCCGGCGCATCGTCATCGTGCCCGATCTGGCCGGTTTGCTGTCGTCCCGGATCGGCGTGCATCGCATCACGGTCGAGGACGGCTATCTTTCGGTGCTGCGCGCGCGCAACGGGCGGCTGCGCCTGCTGCCGAGCCTGCTTGAAGCCAGCGCCAAGGGCGACGCGGCGAAAACCGCGGCGACGCCGGCGGTCGACATCGGCGCGGTCGAACTGCGCGGCGGCGTGCTCGAATTTTTCGACGCAACAGTGCGGCAGCCGCCGCACAAGCTGCGCCTCGAGCAGCTGCAGGCGGAGGTCGACGGCCTGCGCGTGCCCGCGCTGACCGGGCGCACCAGGATCACGCTGGACGGTGTGGTCAAGGGCGTGCAGCGCGACGGCGACATTGCGATCCACGGCTGGGCCGAGATCGCCGACAGAAACTCCCAATTGTCGACGCGGCTGCAGCACGTCGACATGAAGGCGTTCGAGCCGTACCTGATCAAGGCTTCGGAAACCGGCGTGCGCCGCGGCTCACTCGACCTCAGTCTGGAGTCGACGGTACGCAGCAACAGCCTGCATGCGCCGGGCGACCTCACGTTGAGCGGGCTCGAGCTGGAATCGAGCGGCGGCTTCGGCACTTTCATGGGCGTACCGCGCCAGGCCGTGGTGTCGGCGCTGAAGAACGGCAAGGATCAGATCGAGGTCCACTTCGTTCTTGAAGGCAATCTTGACGATCCGCAGTTTTCGCTGAACGAGAACCTCGCGATGCGCCTGGGGGCGGGGCTCGCCGGTACGCTCGGCGTCAGCATCGAGGGGCTCGCGCGCGGCGTCGGCAACGCCGCGCACGGCATCGGCAGCACGGTCAGGAAACTATTCGGAAATTAGGGCGGCCGTCGGGGTCGTCGCCGGCAACGCACCAGCGGTTTCTTCCCCCGGCCTTGGCCGTATACATTGCCTGGTCTGCGCGTTTCAGCAGTTCTTCGCTGCTGGTGCCGTTCTGCGGATAGAACGCGATGCCGATGCTCAAGCCGACCTGTACCGGGCCGGGGTCAAGCTGCAACGGCTTAACGGCCTCGGACAGCAGCTTGTCCGCGATGCGCAGCGCTTCGTTCGAGCCATGCAGGTTTTCGAGTACGATCACGAATTCGTCGCCGCCGAGGCGCGCCACGGTATCGCTTTCGCGCACCGCCTGCCGCAGCCGCTCCGCGACGCCTTTCAGCAGGTCGTCGCCGACCGCATGACCGTGGTTGTCATTGATGGCCTTGAATTTGTCGAGGTCAATGACCAGTACCGCCGTGCCGCGGCCGCCGCGTTTGGCGTGCGCAATCGCGCGTTCGAGGCGGTCATCGAGCAGCACCCGGTTGGCCAGACCGGTCAGCATGTCGTGCCGCGTCATATGTTCGAGATCCTTTTCCTTTTGCCGCAGTTGCGCGTTCGCTTCCTCCAGCTCGCGCGTGCGCTTGGCGACGCGCGATTCCAGCACCTGCTCGGAGCGGCGCAGCGTCTCGACCGCCAGTTGTTTGGCGTCGAGCGCCTCCTGCGTTGCCACATCCTTCTCGCGGCGCATCACGTTGATGCGGTCGGCGAGCGCGAATGACAGCAGCAGCATTTCGAGCGCGGAACCGATCTGCATCGAGTACAGCGTGAAAGTGTTGGTCGGCAGCCAGCTCAGATTGCGCATCGCGAGCACGGCGACGCCGACCAGCAGCAGCGCCCACGCCAGCAGGAACCAGCGCGCGCCGGGATGTCCGCGGTGCAGGCAGTAGACGCCGCTCGCGGTGATGACGGCGGAAGCAACGATGCCGGCGATCGAGGTCAGGATCGCGGCGAACTGATAGGAGGCGAACAGCGGCGACAACGCGGCGAACGCGAACACCGCGATCAGCACGATCAGCGCGTAGTCGAATCCGGGAGCGGTGCGGCGCGTATCGAGAAACAGGCGCGTGAACACCGCTCCGAACAGGCCGGTCGCCGACATGCCGGACGGCAACGCGATATTGCCCCACGCAGGCCACTCGGGCCAAGCGAACTGGTTGCCGAAACCGTTCATCGACGCCTGACCGACCGCCATGCAGGCGACGAACGCGACGTAGGCGAGAAACGCCGCATCGCCGATCGCGATGAACAACAGCAGATTGTAGAGGCCGAGCGCGAGCAGCATCCCGTAGTAGATGCTGAGACCGGCATAGGCATACTGATCGTGCCGGTAAAGCGCGTCGCGCTGCCACAGCGTCACCGGTATCGTCAGGTTGCCTTCAGACGTCACGCGCAGATAGATGGTCTGCGTCGTTCCCGGAATCAGCTTCACAGGAAACACTAGGTTGCGGTGCTGGAATGGGCGTTCGCTGAACGGCTGCAGGTCGCCGGCCGTCTGTACCATAAAGCCGTCGCGCGGTAGATGCGTATAGACCTCGACGCGGTCAAGCGACGGGTAGCCGATTTCGAGCAGCCATTGCGCCGGAGCGTCGGCGTCGAGCCTGAGCGGCAGCGCCAGCCAGTAGGCGGAATGCGAATAGCCGAAATTGACGTCGTCGATCGCCGACGCCGTCACCGGCCGGAAACGCGCCGCCGCCGCCATGTCGGTGATCGCCAGCGTGCCCTGCGGATCCTCCAGATACTGCAGGAACGGCGCCACATGATAGGAGCTGATGGTCTTTTCGACGACCAGCGTGTCTTGCCCCGCATCGGCGGCCGGCGCAGTTGCCCCCAGCATCAGGGCGATGGCGCCGAACGCTCTGCAGAGGGCGTGCCGGAAGGAGCGGACGGAGTGCACGCGCAAAATGGTAGCGCGTCGCATTACCGGAAGCCAGCGGGAAGGGGCGTAAAAATATGCCATGGTATTTTTAGCGGCAGCGGTCGGCGGTGGCGGGCGTCCCGCGCCGCCGGAATCATTTCTGCCGCAGCGCTGCGCGCGCCACGGCGTCGACAGTCAGACTCTGCGCAAAAATCGAGAACAGCACCACGCAGTACGTCATCACCACCAGCAGTTCGCGGTGTCCGCCGTGCGGCAGCGACAGCGCGAGTGCGATCGAGATGCCGCCGCGCACGCCGCCCCAGGTCAGCACCCAGTGCGATCCGCGCGGCAGCCTGAACCACCGGCGCAGGGCCAGCACCGGCAGACCGGCGGTGACGAAACGCGCGGCGAGCGTGATCGCGACCACCAGCAGCAGTCCCCATGTCGAACCGTCGGGGAAGGCGATGACCGCGATTTCCAGTCCCATCAGCATGAACAGCACCGCGTTCAGTATTTCGTCGATCAATTCCCAGAACGTATCGATGTGTTCGTGGGTGCGTCCCGGCTTCGCGCAGGTCTGCCAGTAGTTGCCGACCATGATGCCGGCCACGACCATTGCGATCGGCCCCGACACCGTGAGCGCATCGGCGAGCGAATAGCCGCCCATCACGGCGGCAACGGTGATCAGCGTCTCGATCCGGTAATTGTCGATGCTGCGCAACAGGCGGGAAGTGATGTAGCCGAGCGCCAGTCCGAGCAGGCCGCCGCCGAGCGCTTCGCGCGCGAACAGCCATGCCGCGTCGCCGACGGTCGGATTGGCGCCATGCGTCGCCAGTTCCAGCGTCATCGTGAACAGCACGATGCCGATGCCGTCGTTGAACAGCGATTCGGCGGCGATCGTGGTTTCCAGCTCGTGCGGCACCTTCATCGAGCGCAGGATCGCCAGCACTGCGATCGGGTCGGTCGGAGAAATCAGCGCGCCGAACAGCAGGCAATACCCGATCGGCAGCGCGATGCCGGCCAACGACAGCGCATACCAGCAGCCGAAGCCGACGATCAGCATCGATACCGCGGTGCCGATCAGCGCCAGCGCGCCGACCTGCCAGCGGTAGGCGCGCAACCGGCCGAGGTCCACGTGCAGCGCGCCGGCGAACAGCAGCAGCGACAGCATGCCCTGCATCAGCACCTGCGTGAAATCGATCGAGCGCAGCAGCGACGTTTCATGGTCGCGCAACAGCGGCAGGCCGAGCTTGCCGAGCACGATCAGCCACAGCGACAGCAGCAGCGCGATTGCCATCACGCCGACCGTCGTCGGCAGCCTGAGATAGCGCAGGTTGAAGTAGGCGAACGCCGCCGCTGCCACCAGCAGGATCGAAATCGTATCGAGCATGAGTTTCCGCCGCGCTCCGGCTGTCCGCAAAATGCGATTGTAATTCAGGATGCTGTGTTCGTCGGCCGGCCGGCTTTACATCCGGTTACAGACGTTTCGATACAAAGCATTACAGCATGACACGTGGCATGTCCGTAGCATCCTCCATCGAAACGCCCGTTCCCGCGCGTTGGCCGGGGCGGAGTTTCACCGTTCGAAAATTGCCTATGGAGACGATGATGAACAAATTGACAGCCATGCTGGTTACCATCGGATTTGCCGTCGCCGCGCCGCTGGCGATGGCGCAGGATATGCCGGACAAGGATGGCGCGTCCTGGCATCAGTCGCAGCGCGGCCACCACGAGAAGCGCCCGTTCTCGACGCCGGGTGAACGCATCGAGGCCAAGCTCGCTTATCTGAAGACCGCGCTCAGGATCACCCCCGCGCAGCAGCCGCAGTGGGATGCGTTCGCCAATGCGATGCGCGCGCAGGCGCGCGAGCAGGACAAGCGTATCCAGGAATGGCGCGCGCAGCGCGATCAGAACGACGGCGAGCGCGGACGGCCGACTGCGGTCGAGCGGCTCGAGCGCAGAGAGCGTTTCTACAGCGTCGCGCTGGACGATCTCAAACAGCGTATCGCCGTGGAAAAACCGCTCTACGCGGCGCTGACTCCGGAACAGCAGCAGATCGCCGACGAAGTATTTGCGGCGCACGGCGGCCATCGCGGATTCGGCCACGGCATGCGCCATAAGGTATAACCGCCGTCAGCGCCCCGCCTCTTCGCTTAGGCCAGGATCTGGGCGGGGGCGGGAGGGGTCAGGACGGCAGCGGCGGCTGCCAGTAAGTGATCAGATAGTAAATACCCCACGCCGACAGCACGATGACTACCGCCCATAGCCACGCCGGTATATGGCCGTGGCGCTCCTCGATACCTGCGTTTTCGTAGAGATAGACGGTATTCTCCGTTTCCGCTTTATCTGCGGCCGGGGCGGCTTTGTCGGGCGGGTTCATCATGGCGTGGCATGCCTTCCCTTAGCCGCGACAAGAGTCGGATTTCGCACGCGGCCAATGTCCACGATATCGGAATCTATTCGATTGTGCTGCGCGGCTTCCGATATGGCCGCCCACAGATGCCGCCGCGTCGCCGCCAGCTGCTGGTCAATCGGCAGCAGATAGCCGACCGCCGGCTGTTCCGAATCGAGGCTGCAAAACCGCACCACCGGCAGTATCATGCTGTCGCACGCCTTGTGGATCCACGGCACGTTGGAAGTGCAGAACCCGTTGAACCGCGGCAAATCCTGATCTTCGAGGCTGACTTTCCTGATCGCTTCAACTTCCGCATCGACATGCAGCGATTCCTCGAAGTGGATGATGTCCCATATCTGTTCGGGCTTGAATACGTCGGCAAACGCCGGCATCGGCGTGCCGCCGACACCGTTCATGATGGTTCGGAAAATGTGCGGACCATCGTGGCCGAGCGTAACGCCGCCCATCGCGCCGGCCGGCAGCGTGAAATTGGCGGGGCGCACCGGATTGCCCCAGTCGTCGGTGAGCGCGGCGGCGGCCGGCCCGTCGCCATGACCGTGGCACGCCGCGCAGATGCTTTCAAAAAGTTTTTCACCTCTGGCGATGGACGCCGCCGTGACCGGCGGTTCCGGCGGGACCTCGATCATCGGGCCGGGTTTTTCGGTCTGCCAGCGACCGGAAAAAGTCTTGATGAACTGGATCACCGCAAGGCGCTGTTCAGCCGGCAGGCTGTACCACGGCGGCATTGCGGTACCCCACAGGCCGTGCGTGACGGTGATGAACAGATCCTGATCCGAAGGCAGCGAATTGGCGCCCGGCGTGGAGCGGAATTTGAAAATTCCGGTGGTGAAGTTGCGCGGCTTCGGGTTCAGGAAGCGCGCCGCGGGGCCATTGCCGTCACCGTTGACGCCATGACAGCCGACGCAGCGCCGGTAGTAGACCTGACGCCCGAGATTTACCATGTCCTGCGTTTCCTGCATCGTGCTCATCTGCAATGCGGCGCCGGCGCTCAGCCGGGTTGACGCAAAAGTCTCGCGCCAGTCGCCGATTGAGGTGCCGAGCCGCTGCAGATAAGCGACCAATGCCCTGCCATCGTCATTGAGCTCGGGTGTGCCGGTCCCCTTGCCTGCGTCCTTGAACAGCCATGGAAAGCGTGGCATGATCGAGTCCGGCACCACATCGCGCGGGTTCCAGTGATGCGCGGCCTGCCAGTCATCGCCGTATTTGAGGCCGACCCGCAGCAGATCGGGGCCGATGCGCCGCGTGCTCAGCAGGTGCGGCTGATCGTAGACATATTCGCCGGCCTGCGCTACCGGCCCCCAGCGCAAATCTTCACCGGTGACCGGCCGGATGAATTGGGAATGACAGTACCAGCAGCCTTCGCGGATGTAGACCCGGCGTCCCCGCTGTTCCAGCGGCGTGTAATCGGCGACCTTGAGTATCTGCCCGGTAACTGAGGCCACTGTCGGCGTATAAGTCTGCGGCAGGATCGAGGGCAGCACGCCCTGCACGACGACAGCGAGAAAGAAAAATCCCATCCCGGCAGTAATGAATATCCCGGACGGGCGGTTGAACCAGGAAGATGCTTCGAGGGACGCAGGCCGTGTTTCAGAAACGCGTTGCTGTCCCGGCTCTATAAATGATGCGCCCTCACGTGCAGTCATGACCAGATTGATGGCCATCAACAACAAACCGATGTCCATTGTTGCGCCGGCCAGCGTGCGCACCACCCACCACGCCTTCATTTCGACCACCGTGTCCACCCAGTCCACGCCGTACTCGAGCATGCTGCCCTGGATCAGACCCTGCGCCGACAGCCCGACCAGCATGATCGTGGTGCCGGCGATCGTCAGCCACAGGTGCCAGCTCGCGAGTTTCCAGCTCCACAATTCGCGGCTGGTCACACGCGGCCACACGTAATACATCGAGCCGACCGCGGCCAGTACAAATGTGGCGAACACCGTGAAATGCGAATGCGCAATCACAAAGTCGGAAAAATGCGTCAACTCCTGCATCCGGCGCAGCGCTTCGGTCGAGCCCTGGAAGCAGCCGACCAGATAGTAGAACGTCGCCAGCAGCAGAAACTTGGCGGCGTAACTGTCGGCGTCGCGTCCGCCGGTGATCGCGCCCCAGCGCCCCTTGGCGGTGCCGAACAGATTGGTGATCACCGCCCACACCGGAATGATCAGCATCATGCTGGTTACGATCGAAACGGTCTGCGTGTGGTACGGGATCGGGCTGAACAGGTAGTGGTGGGTGCCGACAAACGGATAGAAAAATGCCAGCGTCCAGAAACCGAGCAGCGACAAGCGATGGCTGAACAGCGGATTATGGGTCGACAGCGGAATGAAGTAATACATCAACGCCAGACCGGCCGGCGTGATCCACAGCCCGACCACGTAATGAATGTAAAGGCCGTGCAACGCGGCATTGCTGATGCCAGACATCGGCAGATACGGCAGTATCACGTTGCCCAGCACCAGATTCATTACCGTCCATACCAGGGCCGCCAATGCGTACCACAGGGCCACATAGAAACCCGGCTCCTTGCGCGTAAACATCGTGACTACCACCTGTCCGCAGATCACGGCCAGCACCAGGCCGCGCAGGATGTTGAACGGCCACTGGAACTCGTCGGCCTCGTAGCCGAGGTTGTAGCCCATCAGCAGCGATATCGAACCGGTGATCAGAAATATGTTCCAGACCGCGAGCAGCCACCAGCCCCATGCCTCCTTCGCCATGCGGCGCCCGCACAGGCGCGGCACCAGGTAGTAAAGCAGCCCGAGCACCGGCGTCGAGAATGCGCCGAATATGACGCCGTTGACGTGCACCGGCCGCATCCGGCCGAACGTCAGCCATGATGTTTCGCCGAGAAAATCCGGATTGTGAAACTTGATGGATACGAGAAGACCGACCAGCGGGAAAACCGTCAGCCAGACAATGGCCCACCACAACCAGGCCCGCACCAGATCCCTGTTAACCAGATCTCCGGTATCCGCCTGAACCAAAGCCGCCATCGCATTCCTTCCTTTCTGCGATCGTCTGCCTCTGGTGCCTGCCCGCGTTTACTGCATGATCCATTTGTAACGCTTGTTGGGAAATTGGAGCGTCATACGCCATCCAGGTTCAATTATTAATAAAATTTAATTAAACACCCGTGTAGTTCAAACTACTCTCCGATCAGCGCTGAAGCAGAAAGCCTGATCGGCAATTTGCGTGCCGCGGCGGACCCCGCCGTCAATATTGCGCCGGCAACGGCATCGGGTCAGTCGTCTTCGAGAATGGCAATCGCGCGTACCCGCTTCGGACCCACGTATTTTTCCATCCGGGTCAAGACCGGAAACATTTCGTCAAGTTTGCGGTGTGCCTCTTCCGAGTTCTCGAACAGCAGCGGTTTGCCGTCAGTACCTTTGACGTCATGCCAGATGCCATCGTCGCCATCGTCGACTTGTATCTTGAACATGGCCGGAGGGCGGTCAGTCAGGCTGACGCGGGTTTGCGCGGCACCTTGGCGCCGGCGCGTCGCGCTTCCGACAGCCCGATCGCGATCGCCTGTTTGCGGCTGGTCACCTTCTTGTGGGAGCGGCCGCTTCTCAACGTGCTGTGTTTGCGCTCATGCAGCGCCCGTTCCACTTTTTTCTGCGCTGTTTTTCCGTATCTGGTCATCGGTTGGTTCCCTTCGTCGGGCAATCTTCCCGGATTTCATAATGAAATTGTGTAGGTGAAATCCTATTTGAGCGTAGGACAACGGGCGATGTCGGCGTGCGCCGACACCGGCGATGATGATTGTCCGATTACGTCGAAGACACATATCGCCGATCCTGACGGTGCACTACTCAGCGCTTTATTTTTCGATCTTTCCAGAAGGAGCACATACCATGTCGGACGAACAAGATACCCAGGGCGGTCAGAAAGACCGCGACTTCGAGAAAAATCGCCAGCAGCAGGGTGGCGGGGGCAGCAGCGGCGGCCAACACAGCCAGACCCCTTCGCGCGATCGCGACAATGAGCGCAATCAGGATTCTGGCGGCAAGAACCGGTAGCGATCAAAATGCCGGAACCGGCCGTGACAGCAGCCGCGGCGGCAACAAATAACAAAAATCCGCAACGCGACAGCCGGGGAAGCCGTCGCGTTGCACTCTTGGGAGGAGCGCCGGCATGAAACGATCATCACCACATTGGTGCTCACCGCCACCGAAGAGCGATGCGATTCCTTGAGCGGGCCCGCCGGGGATCAATGCGTTTCCGACGCCAGGATGCGGTTCGACGTCGAATAGAGCCAGCGGCCCGTGATTACCCAGCCGTCCTTGCGGGCGGTTTTTTGGGATCGTGGTTTCAGTTTTTATTGTGCGTCCAATGCGCGCTGTATGCGCTCGGCGGTGTCGGGATGCGTCGAGAGATAGTCGAAAACGCGGTTGTTCTCGCTTCTGCCATTCCCGCTTTTGTCCGCAGCTTTTTGCTTTTCCGAGTGCGCGGTTTGAAGCCGCGTCAGCATGTCGGCGAAATATTTCGGTGACAGGCCGATTTCTTTCAGGCGTTTGAAAGCGTAGGTATCGGCCTCCGTTTCGAATTCGCGCGAGTAGCCGGTCTCCAGCAGCAGTGTGGGCAGAGCCGCCGCCAGAGCCGTAATCGACACCGCGTCGCCGGCCAGCGTGGAAATCAATGCGGCCGCCCCCGCACCTTGCAGGACGAGGCGCAGGCCATGGCGGTTCCGCACGTGCCCGATTTCGTGAGCGAGCACCGCGGTGATTTGCCGGTCATCCGTCGCGAGCTCGATCAGCGAGTCGGTGATCACGATGGTTCCGCCGGGCAGCGCGAACGCGTTGGGGCCTATCCTCCTGCAATCGCGAAATTCAAGACGGTAGCTGTAGCGATCGTCGAGCCCGCTTGTCAAAGCGGAGAAGCCGCTTCGCAGTTGCTGTTGGCGCCCGGCGGGCAGCCCGCTGGGACTGCACACGGTTTTGTCGATCGAAGCCAGGCTTTGATCGCCAAGAACGGTTTCGACCTGCCTCGGCATCCAGCGCGTAACGGTTTTTGCGGCCAGCGGCACTCCATATACCATGCTCCACCAGCTGAACACCGCGATAGTTACGAAGGCCCCCACTACATAGAGCCGGTGTTGCTCCAGTTTATGGACCCAGACCTCAAGGCGGTTTGCCTGCGGGAACAGTACGGCGAGCGCCGCGTGATCATCGGTTTGCAGTTGCGCCCCGCCCGGAAGGCTGAGCGTGCGGCGGACGTCGCCGATCCTCGCGTCAGCGGATATCCTGTCCAGCGCGATTTCGAGGTTCATGTTTGCGCCGGCAATCAGCAGGACGGAACCCGATGCGCGCGCATGTACGGGTATGCGCGCCGAAGTCTTGCCGTCATAATAAATGGCGTCGAATTCGGTCACCATCCGATATCGATATCGAACATCTCTCCGATTTCCTCACCGGTTGCGCTGACCTGGGCGGCTTCGGCGGCGACGAAGTGATCGAGGGCGCCCGTGGAAACCATGGTCATTTTCGAAGCGCGATAGCGCATCGTGCGCACGATGGCCCACGGTGCGGCAAGTCCGAGCGTGCAGACGATCGCAACGATGTTGGTAAAATAAAGCCCCATCAGGTCCCGTGCACGCAACCGCGATTCGAAATGCACCGGCCCCATGGCGGTGGAATTCCAGATCAGATTGTTGATGCGCGACTGGCCATAGGCGAATATCGGCAGCAGCGAGCCGTAAAACGCGAGTATCACGAAGATCACTGCAGCATATTTGGAGCCTTTGAGCAGGGGCGCCCCCACGGCGACGAGGATACCCAGAAATATCAGGGTGGGCACCAGCAAGACTAGTCCCTTCAGATATATCGCGTAGTAACGTCGGGTCAGGTTGCCCACTTCAAACCGGGTTTCGCCGTAGCGATGATTGCCCATGATGAAACGCGCCAGGCGCGATTTCATGTACGGGTACATCAATCCGAGAGTGAGTGCGGCAAGCAAGCCGTACCAGAACAGGATTTTGATGATCTCGCCATAATTGCCGCGGAAGTGGAATCGGATGTTGCGGTAAGCGGAATTGTAGGCGTTGAACATGAGCGAGCGCACGATAAGCCAGGGGATCGCGCCCGCCAGCACGAATGCCAGTGCGAGATGCAGCAAGGGCTGAAAATGCTGGGTCAGGGAATAAATCGAGAACAGACCGACCGCGATGATGCGGCCCTTGAGAATGGCGACCGGATTGGCGCGATATTCGAATCCCTCGCCGTCGATGCGCGTGTGACCGTAGAAATAGCGTTTCTTGCGCACCTTGGCCCACGCCGAATAAATGCCGAGCGTGAGGATGGTCAACGCGAGATTGACGATCCAGATGCGGAAATACTCACCCGCCGTGGCCGTGAATTCGACCGGATAGCGGCGTTTGCCGTCGGCCTCCTGAGGGAGGATGGAACCCTCGCCGGACGAATCCATGATTGTCCCCCTGGAATTTCGCGCATCATAGCAGAGAACAATCGGCGCAAGGATGACAATGGGATTACCCCGGCTCCGCAGTCTGCTATATTCCATCCATGCCCGCGCGCCGTCCGCCCATCATCGACATCGAAGCCTCCGGCTTCGGCGCGCACGGCTATCCGATCGAAGTCGGCGTCGAGCTGAACGACGGCACCAAGTACTGCGCGCTGATCCTGCCGCCGCCGCACTGGACCTACTGGGATGAAAAGGCGCAGCGGGTGCACCGTATCCCGCGCGACATCCTCGAAACCTACGGCAAGCCGCTCGACGAAGTGGCGCACAAACTGAACGAAATGCTGGGCGAGCAGACCGCGTTTAGCGACGCGTGGGGCGTGGACAAGACCTGGCTCGACCAGTTGTTCTACGCCGGCGGCATCCGGCCCGAGTTTTCATTGAGTGCGCTTGAGATGATCCTGTCCGAACCGCAAATGGAAATCTGGCATCCGACCAAAGACGAACTGTTGCGCGAGATCGGCGATTCACGCCGCCATCGCGCGAGTTTTGATGCCTATCTGATTCAGGAAACCTACTACCGGACGCGCAAGGCGGTCAGCGACAAATAAGCGGGCGTGGCGACGCCTTTCTGCAGGTCAATCAGGACGAGAACGCTGGTGCGCAGGTCAAGGTGCAGCATGGTTTTCTTTCTGGTTTTGTGGCGGGTAAAGCTGGGATTGTGCGGCGGGGGATTAGTTGCAAGGGAACATATCGTTACCACGATGCAACAGATGCATAGCATCCGCAAACTCGGGCCATATTTAATTATGTGAGATTTACTGACTCTTTGACTTATGCCACGCCTCAAAAAGAACTTTAAAAGCTTCCTTTTCATGGTGGGGGTGGTCATCGTCGTCGTATGCTAATTCAAATGGCTCCAAGTAGTGTCCATACAAATCTTCCCAAGAGCTCACATCTAGAGGAAACGAAGCGTCATGCACGACATCTCTAATAACAAGATCCCAAGATTTGGGAGGGTCGTGGGATGCTAGTAAGAGCTTCTCGCGTTCGATTACAAACTTTCTAAAGGAATTTCCGAACATTTTTACCTTGTGATCCGATGAGCTTTTCGGCTGGAACAATACAAGCCCTGTTTTTGTTGGATAGTGCCAGCTCCAATCGTCATGCGCTGCACAATACCAGCCTACAGTGTTGGCGTATTTCTGCATTTTTTGTACAGAGGCGCCCCATTCTTCATCAGTTAGATGATCTATGTATGGCATGGATGCGATGGCTGTGCAAAATGCCGCATGGGAGCTACTACCTAGAGGGGCTAAACGATAGAAGGCGCGAACGTGATCTTC
>Ga0335069_10001898_pt1 | contig 32918 bp, 35 predicted proteins | sample Lox_Sample_11_FD_206714 | JGI IMG/M metagenome (GOLD analysis project Ga0335069, IMG submission 206714) | Soil microbial communities from Loxahatchee National Wildlife Refuge, Florida, United States - Lox_Sample_1.1 | ecosystem: Environmental > Terrestrial > Soil > Wetlands | place: USA...
GCTCCTGCTGCTGGCGCCGCCCGGGCGCTACCGCGCGCGGCTGCTCGGGCGCCTCGCGCGCCGCGGCGTCGCCGCGGCGCGCGTCGGCTTCGTGCCGTACCGGCCGCGCGCCGAGTACCTGCGCTCGTACGCCGACATCGACCTGTGCCTCGACACCGTGCCCTACAACGGCCACACGACCAGCCTCGATGCGCTGTGGATGGGCGTGCCGGTGGTGAGCCGCGTCGGGCGCACCGCCGTCGGCCGCGGGGGCCTGAGCCAGCTCTACCAGGTCGGCCTCGCCGAGCTCGCCGCGGACACGGACCAGGGCTTCGTCGAGGCGGCCGTCGGCCTGGCGCGCGACCTGCCGGCGCTCGCCGCGCTGCGCCTTGGCCTGCGCGGCCGGCTCGAGCGCTCGCCGCTGATGGACGCGGCGCGGTTTGCGCGCGCCGTCGAGGCCGCCTACCGGCAGGCGTGGCGGCAGCGCGCCGCCGGCCGCGTGCCGGCGCTCAGGTCTTCAGCGAGAACGGCGTGAAGTCGGTGTCGCGGTCGTAGTAGTCCTCGCGCTCGACGCGCTTCAGGAAGGCGACCACCCAGTAGGTCAGCGGCGTCGCGAGCACCTCCCACAGCACCTTGAACGAGTACTGCGCCATCGTCACCGCGACGAGGTGGGCGTTGTCCCAGTTGCCGTAGAACGCGATCGTGTAGAACAGCACCGAGTCGACCAGCTCGCCGCACATCGTCGAGCCGATCGTGCGCGTCCACAGCCAGCGGCCGCTGGTGAAGATCTTCATCTTCGCGAGCACGAAGCTGTTGACGAAGGAGCCGCACCAGAAGGCGGTGATCGAGCCGGCGACGATGCGCGGCGTCGGGCCGAAGACCGTCTCGACCGCCGCCTGGTTGTGCCACCACGAGGCCGCCGGCAGCGCCACGATCGTCGTGCTCATGATCGCCGCGAACACGAGCGCGCCGAAGCCCGCCCACACCACGCGCCGGTCGCGGCCGTAGCCGTAGACCTCGGTGAGGATGTCGCCGAAGAAGTAGGAGATCGGGAAGAACAGGACGCCCGCGACGTAGTCGGTGACGCCGAGCAGCGGCAGGCGGATGGTCGCGACCTTGGACGGCCCGATCAGGTTGGCGCACAGCAGGATGCAGACGTACGCCGCCATGATGAAGTCGTAGTACCTGAAGGTGCGGTCGGCGTGCGCGGCCGGGCGGGGCGTCGACATTCACGGTCCTCGGGGCCGGCGACTCGGGGCCCAAAATAAAAGAGGCGCCGAGCCTTGCGACTGCGGCGCCACCGACATGGAACTCCGTTGCGGCGCGTCGGGCGGCTCAGCGCCCGGCGTAGCTCTCCATCCTGAGGCCGGTGCCGCCGCGCGAGACGTGGGCGACGATCGCGGTGCGCCGGTGAATCTTGGTGATGCTGCCGAGGTTGATGGCGAAGGCGAGCTCGACGACCGAGCCCTTCTGCAGGCCGAGGTTCTCGGTCTCGACGAACACGCCGTTGGCACTCAGATTGCGGGCGCGGCAGAGCTTGCCGCGTCGGCCCGGAACCTGGACGTACACAGTGGTGCGCGCCCGATGGCGCGTGTGCAGTCGCCGCTCCATGAGGAACCCCGTCTCCGAACTTCTTTTGTCGCCCCTAGCGCGAGAGCCAGTATGCCTGAGCACCGGCGGGCGCAAGATGAAGGCGGGGCCCGGAGGCCGAAAAATCGCGGTGCAGCACGCGCCGGGGCGGGCGCGGGCAGCGTGCAAGTTAACTTAAATCAACGACTTGGGGGTATCAGTCGTCTTTGCGCCGGATCGCGAGCTGGGCGGGTGCGTTGATGCCCATCTTGACACGCTTTCCGGTTCCGCCTAGGAGCGTGATCTGGATCGGGCCGTTCGCGAACAGCTCGGCGAGCGTCATGTTCGAGTCCGCGCCGTCGGCCGGCTGGATCACGATCGACTCGTCTGCTCTGCGGCTGAGGACCAGCATGGCGCCCCTCCGGTCCGCACTCAGACCCGGCCCAGGGCGCGGGCGTAGCCGGACGCGGCCGCGCCGGCCGGACCGTAGGTGAGCTCGTCCGCGCGCCCGGTGCGCAGCACGTTCAGGGCCTTCGTCACCCGGCGGCTGTGCATGCTGACGATCAGGCCGTTGCGCTCGTTCGCGTCCCGGCAGCGCTCGGCGATCGCCACCAGGCGCCGCCAGCGGGTCGCGAGCGGGCCGGCCTGGCGCGAGTCCTCGCGGTAGGCGGGGTCCTCGGCGCTGCGGATCAGCGCGAGCATGTCGGCGCGGCCCGGCCCGAAGCCGAGGCGCGCGAGGCTGTGCTTCCTTTCGGCGTCGAGCCGGTCGAACTCGGCGAGCAGGCGCTCCTTCTCGGCGGTCGTGTGCTCGAGCGCGGCGAGGTCGAAGCCGGTCAGCGTTCCCTTCTCGGACTCGAGCGCGCGCAGCAGCGCGTTGCCGGCCGCGATCTCGCGGTCGAGCAGGGCATTCAGCGCGGCGAGTGCGTTGAGGTCCATGGCCGGCTCAGTGCGAGGGCAGTTCCTGGTCGGACGCGAGCAGCTTGGCCGCGACCTTGAGCGAGTCCACCTTGTAGGTGTTCTGCGCGATCTGGCTCTTGACGGCCTCGACGCGGTTGCCGTCGACGACCGGCGATGCGGCGATCGCGTCGCCGAGCCGCTGCAGCGTGCGGGCGGAACTGGTCAGGGTCACCGAATCGCCGGCCGGCGAGGCGGGACCGCTCGGCGGGGCATCCCCGGCGACACGCTCGACGCCGCCGGTGCGGGACGAGCCCGTCACCGCGGTCGAAGGGGTGCCGTACCCCGTGATCTTGGTGGTCATGTGCGTAGCTCCCGGAGCACGTAGCTCCTCCTCCATCGTATCGGTCGGTCAGCAGCGAACTTTAGGGAATATATGTGAAGTTGCGCAGAGTCGTTTCCGGCGGCGCGGCGCAGGCGGCGCCGCCATCCCGGAGTCGGCCTGCCGTGCCGGTCCTTGAGGCCCGCGGCCGGCTCATTCGAGCGCCACCTCGACGGTGTCGCTGGAGCGCACCACGCCCTCGATGAGGCGCCCGGAGGCGGCGTTCCTGACCTGCACGCGCTCGGCGAGCCCGGCATCGGCGAGCACGACGCCGGCGGTGCGCACCGACATGCCGCCGGCGTGCGCGAGCACGGTCACCGACTGGCCGCGGTGCACGAGCGGCGGCGGGCGCACGGTGGCGGGCAGCAGCACCTCGCCCGAGCCGATCGTGCGCTGCGCGATGCGCCCGACCACGTCCTCGGCGCGGCGGAAATAGCCGGCCGGCACGCTCGCCAGGTCGCGCGGCACCACCGCCAGGTCCTCGATGGCGACGACCTGCAGGCGCCCGAGCGGCCGGGCCGCGATCACCACCGGCTCCTGCGCGCGGATCCGCACGGCGACGAACTGCCGCCACGGCGGGCTGGTGCAGCGGATCTCGACGGTGAGCTGGGTCGAGGAGCGCGTGCCGGGCGTCAGCTGCGCGCCGGGCGCGGTCCTGCAGGCGGCGAGGCGCAGGCGCGGATCGATCGCGCCGACCTCGAGCTCGGCCTCCGGCCGGCCGCTCTCGCGCGCCGCCGCGGCGCGCGCCACGGCCGCGAGCCGCGCCGGATCCTCGAGCGCATCGTCCGCGGCGGCGGTCGCGCCGATCGCGAGCAGCGCGAGGGCAGCAAGGGCGGCGAGGGCGGACGCGAGCGGCAGGCGCGGTGCAGGGACGTTCATGCGCACTAAATGTGCACGATGCGTGCCACCGGCGACCACGCAGCTAAGTAGTTGCCGGGCCGCGGTTTTGCGCGCCGGGCGGCGCCGCCCGCGGCGCGTTCGGCGACGGGATCGGCGACACCGCGGCGTCAAAACTCCGTCGCCCGGGGTGCGCGCCGCCCGGGGCGCGCGGCAGGCGGCGAGATCTTGCCGCTTCGACCGCGCCGGGTGGCCCGCTCTTGCCGCTTTGGGCCCCGACCGGCCCGCCGGCGGCCCGAAACGCCGCCGCCGGCGGTTGGCACGCGTCTTGCTCTATGTCCCGCAGGACCTGACCGCGAGACCGCCACGATGTTCGACAGCCTCTTCGGGATTCACGAGCGCGCGCTCTATGCCGCGGCCGACCGCGTCAGCGTGCTCGCCACCAACATCGCCAACGTCGACACGCCGAACTACAAGGCGCGCGACTACGACTTCGCCGCGACGCTCGCCGGCACCGCCGAGGCCGACGGCCTCGCGCTCACCCGCACGCACGTCGGCCACCTGCCGCTGGTCGGCGGCGGCACGGCGGGCGCCGACCTCAAGTACCGCATCCCGTACCAGCCGTCCCTCGACGGCAACACGGTCGAGGCGCCGGTCGAGCAGGCGAAGTTCGCCGAGAACGCGGTCCGCTACCAGACCAGCCTCGACTTCATCAACCGCCGCATCGCGACCATGACCACGGCGCTGACCGGCCAGTGATCCACCACCCCTTCCGGACCTTCAGGTAAGCCACGATGTCCCTGCTCGGAATCTTCGACATCTCGGGCTCGGCGATGAACGCCGAGTCGATGCGCCTCAACGTGACGGCGTCGAACCTCGCCAACGCGGACTCGGTCGCGACCTCGGCGGACGCCGCCTACAAGTCGCGCCACCCGGTGTTCGCGACGCAGCTGCGCGAGTTCTCGGCCGACCCCGGCCGCGACGAGCCCGGTGTCGGCGTGCGCGTGCTCGACGTCATCCAGTCGGCCGCGGCGCCGAGCAAGCGCTACCAGCCGGACCATCCGCTGGCGGACGCCACCGGCTACGTGTACGGCTCGAACGTCAACCCGGTCGAGGAGCTCACCAACATGATCTCGGCGTCACGCTCCTTCCAGGGCAACGTCGAGGTGATGACCACCGCGCGCGAGCTGGTGCTCAAGACGCTGACGCTCGGCCACTAGGAGTAAGCCACGATGACCGCAACCACGACCCTGCCGGCCTCGGTGCTCGCGATGCTGAACGGCACCAGCGGCGCGGGCGGCAGCACGGCCGCCGCCGCGGGCGCCGCCGGCACCGGCGCCTCCGGCGCCATGAACCAGCTCGACTTCCTCAACCTGATGATGCAGCAGCTCAAGAACCAGGACCCGACCAAGCCGATGGACGAGTCGGCGATCATGGGCCAGCTCGCGCAGTTCGGCACCGTCAGCGGCATCACGCAGCTCAACAGCTCGTTCCAGACGCTGTCCTCGCAGCTGGTGTCGAACCAGGCGCTGCAGGCCTCGAGCCTGCTCGGCCGCAACGTCATGGTCAGCGGCTCGGCCGCGCCGCTCGCGAGCGGCGGCAGCATCCAGGCCGCGGTCACGGTGCCCGCCAACACGAACGGCGTCACCGTGCAGGTCGTCGACGCGAGCGGTGCGGTCGTCAAGACGATCTCGCTCGGCAGCCCGAGCGCCGGCCTCACCGACTTCACCTGGGACGGCACCACCGCCAGCGGCGCGCAGGCGCCGGCCGGCATCTACGGCTTCGTCGCGAGCGGCAGCGTCAGCGGCGCCGGCCAGCAGCTCGCGACGTCGGTGTCGGCGCAGGTCAGCAGCATCACGCTCAACGGCAGCGCCGGCGGACTGACGCTGCACCTCGCGGGACTCGGCGACGTGCCGTTCACGGCCGTCCAGCAGATCAACTGACGCGCGCCACGACGCGCCCCCAAGACAGCGGAGACCTCCCATGCCCTTTCGCATCTCGCTCAGCGGCCTCGACGCCACCTCCAGCGCCCTCGACGTCGTCGCCAACAACATCGCCAACTCCAACACCACCGGCTTCAAGACCTCGCGCGTCGCGTTCGCCGACGTCTACGCCACGGGCTCGCTGAACCTGAGCTCGCTGCAGAGCGGCGAGGGCGTGACCATCGCCGGCATCAACCAGCAGTTCACGCAGGGCAACATCACGCAGACCGGCAACAACCTCGACCTCGCGATCAGCGGCCAGGGCTTCTTCACGCTGCACGACGCGAGCGGCTACTACTACACCCGCAACGGCACCTTCAGCGTCGACCGCACCGGCTACGTGGTCAACGCCCAGAGCCAGCGGCTGCAGGTGTACCCGGCGCTGCCCAACGGCCAGTTCAACACCGGCGCGCTGCAGGACCTGCAGCTCAACACCTCGCAGAGCGCGCCGCAGCAGACCGCCAACGTCGCCGCCAACATCAACCTGCCGGCAAACGCGACCGCCCCGGTCAACGCGCCGTTCGACCCGACCGACCCGCTCAGCTACACCAACACCACCTCGACGGCGGTCTACGACTCGCTCGGCTACCAGCACACGGCGAGCTACTACTTCATCGCCGGCGCGGTGCCGAACAGCTGGCAGGTGGCGATGACCATCGACGGCACCCAGGTCGGCGGCACGCAGCCGCTGAGCTTCAGCTCGAGCGGCACGATCACGGCGCCGGCGAACTCGACCTTCGTGTTCCCGGCCTACACGCCGACCACCGGCGCCGCGCCGATGAACCTGACGGTCAACTTCAACGGCACGACGCAGTACGGCAACCAGTTCGCGGTCAACACCGTGACCCAGGACGGCTACTCGACCGGCCAGCTGACCACGATCAGCGTCGACAACACCGGCCAGGTGTCCGCCAAGTACACCAACGGCCGCTCGCTGCTGCTCGGCCAGCTCGCGATCTCGAACTTCCCCAACCCGCAGGGGCTCGCGCCGCTCGGCAACTCGAACTGGGCCGAGACCTTCGCCTCCGGCAACGTGATCCGCGGCACGGCCGGCTCCTCGAACATCGGCCTGGTGCAGTCCGGCGCGCTCGAGACCTCGAACGTCGACCTCACCAAGGAGCTGGTCGACATGATCACCGCGCAGCGCGCCTTCCAGGCCAACGCGCAGATGATCACGACCGACGACCAGATCACGCAGACCATCCTGCAGATCCGCTGATCGCTGACCAGAGCCACCCGGGACACACGCCATGGACCGCTCGCTGTACGTCGGAATGACCGGTGCCGCGCAGATCATGCAGGCGCAGGCCGTGCTCGCCCAGAACCTTGCCAACGTCAGCACCGCGGGCTTTCGCGCCGACCTGCACGCGATCTCGGGCGTGCCGATCGCGGGTCCCGGCTTCGGCACGCGCATCAACGCGGTCACCACCACGTCCGGCTTCTCGACCGAGGGCGGCGCGATCACGCAGACCGGCCGCACGCTCGACGTCGCGGTGATGGGCGCGGGCTGGCTCGCGGTGCAGGCCAAGGACGGCAGCGAGGCCTACACCCGCGGCGGCGACCTGCGCCTGACCCCGGACGGCATGCTGGTGACCGCCGCGGGGCTGCCGGTGCTGGGCGACTCCGCCCCGATCACGGTCCCGCCCGCCGACAGCGTCGCGATCGGCAGCGACGGCACGGTCACGATCGTGCCGCAGGGCACCGGCGCCAAGGGCGCGAGCGCGATCGCGCGCCTGAAGCTCGTCAACCCGCCGGAGAGCCAGCTCGTCAAGGGTACCGACGGGCTGGTGCGCACCAAGGACGGCACGCCGGCGCCGGCGGACGCCGCGGTGCAGCTGCAGAGCGGGGCGCTCGAGGGCAGCAACGTGAACGCGCCGCGCGCGCTCGTCGAGATGATCGAGCTCGCGCGGCTGTTCGACATGCAGACGCGCCTCATGAGCTCGACCGACCAGAACGCGGCCAGCGCCCAGAAGCTGCTGGCGGCCGCCTGAGCGCGCGCCCGCGACCCCGACGGCAACCCCTGAAGACCGATAGCTACCGAGGCAACACGGCATGACTCCAGCACTGTGGGCGGCGAAGACGGGACTCGATGCGCAGGACACGCGCATGTCCCTGATCTCCAACAACATCGCCAACGTCAACACCACCGGCTACAAGCAGAGCCGCGGCGTGTTCCAGGACCTGATGTACCAGAACGTGCGCCAGGTGGGCTCGCAGAGCACCCAGGACACGCAGCTGCCGTCCGGCATGTACCTCGGCACGGGCGTCCGGGTCGTGGCGACCGAGAAGGTGTACACGCAGGGCAGCCTCACCAGCACCGGCAACTCGCTCGACGTCGCGATCCAGGGCAACGGCTTCTTCCAGGTGCTGATGCCCGACGGCACGCTCGCCTACACGCGCGACGGCACCTTCCAGCTCAACTCGCAGGGCCAGATGGTGACGAGCGCGGGCTACCAGCTGCAGCCGCCGATCACGGTGCCCTCGAACGCGACCTCGGTCACGATCGGCGCCGACGGCACGGTCGGGGCGATGGTGCCGGGCTCGACCGCGGCGACCACGATCGGCCAGGTCCAGCTCGCGAGCTTCATCAACACCGGCGGCCTCGAGCCGCGCGGCCAGAACCTCTTGACCGAGTCGGCCGCGAGCGGACCGCCGCAGATCGGCACGCCCGGCCTCAACGGCCTCGGCTCGCTGCTGCAGGGCAACCTCGAGGGCTCGAACGTCAACGTCGTCCAGGAGCTCGTCTCGATGATCGAGACGCAGCGCGCCTACGAGATGAACTCGAAGTCGATCGAGACGACCAACCAGATGCTCAACTACCTGACGACCAACCTGTGAGGCCGCGGTCATGACCCTCGCCAGCCGGATCTCGCGGGCGCTCGGCCCGCTCGCCGCGACGCTCGCGCTCGCCTCGCTCGCCGCCTGCAACGCGGGCTACATCAGGAACGCCAAGCTGCCGCCCGCGGCCGAGGGCGCGGCCTACCGCGCGGCCCAGGCCGTGGCGGCGCCCGGCAACGGCGCGATCTACCAGCCGGCGCAGGCGTTCGCCTACTTCGAGGACCCGCGCGGCCGGCGCGTCGGCGACGTCATCACGATCCGCCTCACGGAGGCCTTCAACGCCTCCAAGACCGCCAGCATGAAGACCCAGAAGGACAACGACACGACGCTGTCGGCGCCGATGTTCGCCGGCAAGGTGCCGCTGAACGGCGACACGACGCTCGGCGCGAAGCGCGCCTTCACCGGCAACGGCACCGCGACGCAGCAGAACGCGCTGACCGGCAGCATCACCGCGGTCGTCACCGAGGTGCTGCCGAACGGCAACCTCTTGATCTCGGGCGAGCGCGCGCTGCAGCTCAACCAGGGCGAGGAGTTCGTGCGCGTCCAGGGCGTGGTGCGCGTCGTCGACGTGCAGGCCGACAACTCGGTGACCTCGGACCGCATCGCCGACGCCCGCATCAGCTACAACGGCCAGGGCGTCATCGACGACGCCAACAAGCAGGGCTGGCTGGCGCGGTTCTTCGCCTCGCCGGTCACCCCGTTCTGAGGTGCCCATGAACGGCTTCTGGCATCGGATCGGTGCGCTCGCGCTCGGCCTCGCGGTGGCCGGCAGCGCGAGCGGCGGGGCGGCGGCGCAGCGCATCAAGGACCTCGCGACGGTGGAGGGCGTGCGCGCCAACCAGCTGATCGGCTACGGCCTGGTGGTCGGCCTCGACAGCTCGGGCGACCAGACCACGCAGACGCCGTTCACGACCCAGAGCCTCCTGAACTGGCTGAAGCAGATGGGCATCACGCTGCCGCCGGGCACCAACCCGCAGCTCAAGAACATCGCCGCGGTCGCGGTCAGCGCGGAGCTGCCGGCCTTCGTCCGGCCCGGCCAGACGATCAACGTGACGGTGAGCTCGATCGGCAACGCCAAGAGCCTGCGCGGCGGCTCGCTGCTGGTGACGCCGCTCCGTGGCGTCGACGGCCAGGTGTATGCGGTTGCGCAGGGCAACCTGGTCGTCAACGGCTTCGGCGCGCAGGCCAACGACGGCTCCAAGGTCACGGTCAACGTGCCGACCTCCGGCCGCGTGCCGAACGGCGCGACCGTCGAGCGGCCGGTGCCCTCGACGTTCGCGAGCAGCGACAGCCTGACGCTCAGCCTGCACAGCGCCGACTTCACGACCGCGACGCGGCTCGCCGCGCGGGTCAACCAGGAACTCGGCGGCGACGCCGCGACCGCGGTCGACGCCGCATCGGTGCGCGTGCGCGCGCCCGCCGACGTCAACCAGCGGGTCGCCTTCGTCTCGCTGCTCGAGAACCTCGAGTTCGACCCGGGCGAGGCCGCGGCGCGCGTGGTCATCAACTCGCGCACCGGCACGGTCGTCATCGGCGACCACGTGCGCGTGACGCCCGCCGCCGTGTCGCACGGCTCGCTGACGGTCACGATCAAGGAGGAGCAGCTGGTCAGCCAGCCGCTGCCGCTGTCGCGCGGCGGCACGACCGTGACGGTGCCGGACTCGACGATCGACGTGCAGCAGAAGGGCAGCCGCATGTTCCTGTTCGAGCCCGGCGTGACGCTCGACGAGATCGTGCGCGCGGTCAACCAGGTCGGGGCGGCGCCCGGCGACCTGGTCGCGATCCTCGAGGCGCTGCACGAGGCCGGCGCGCTGCACGCGCAGCTGATCGTGATCTAGGCCGCCATGACCACCAGCCTCCCGATCGCCACCGTCCCCGCCGCCGACGCCGCGGCCGAGGCCAGGAGCGTGCTCGACCTCAAGGGCCTCGACGCGCTCAGGACCGCGAGCGCCGAGACGCCCTACGATCCGAAGACGCTGCGCGCGGTCGCGCAGCAGTTCGAGTCGCTGTTCATCGGCATGATGCTGAAGTCGATGCGCGAGGCGAAGCTGGGCGACGGGCTGTTCGACAGCGACCAGAGCCGCTTCTACCAGGACATGTTCGACCAGCAGCTGTCGGTGTCGCTGTCCCAGGGCCGCGGGCTCGGCATCGCGGACCTGCTGGTGCGCAGCCTGTCGCCGCCGGGCGCGCCGGTGGCGATGCCGCCGGGCGCTTACGGCAGGAGCACGCGCCGGCCGACGGCGACCGCGACCTCGACCGCGACGGCGCCGTCGGCGGCGGCGATCCGGCCGGCCGAGGCGCCGGCGCCGGCGGCGGGGGACGCCGTCGGCGCGGCGCCGGCCGCGGACGGCGCGCTCGCGGGGACCCCCGAGGACTTCGTCGCGCTCGTGATGCCGGCCGCGAGCGCCGCCGGCAGCGCGCTCGGCGTCGACCCGCTCGCGCTCGTCGCGCAGGCGGCCCTCGAGAGCAACTGGGGCCGGCAGGTGCCGGCCGCGGCGGACGGCTCGAGCTACAACCTGTTCGGCATCAAGGCCGATCCCGCCTGGGTAGGCCGCCGCGTGCTCAAGGACTCGATCGAGTACGCGGGCGGCGTCGCCGAGCGGCGCCGCGAGGCGTTTCGGGCCTACGACTCGGTCGGGCAGGGCTTCGAGGACTACGTGACGTTCCTGTCCAGCCACGACCGCTACGCGACCGCACTGCAGCATGGCGCGGATCCGGAGCGGTTCGCAGCCGCGCTGCAGAGCGCAGGTTACGCCACAGATCCTGCATATTCGACGAAGATCGCAGCCGTTCTGCGTTCCAGCCAGTTCCGCAACGCCGTTGCGGCACTCAAGGAACCTGAGCGCGAGCCGATCTTCTAGCACACGGGGGATGCCCGTCGTGGCGGCGTCCGCCACGCAATCAGGCGAGGGCTCATGGCCGATATCATGAACACCGCCGTGTCGGGGCTGATCGCGTTCCAGCGCGCGCTCGCCGTGACCGGCAACAACATCGCCAACGCCAACACCGTCGGCTACAGCCGCCAGACCGCCAATCTCAGCGACCGGGTGCCGGACGCGACCGCCGGCGTCTACATCGGCAACGGCGTCGACGTCACCTCGGTGGGACGCGCCTATGACCAGTTCGCGGTGAACCAGCTGCGCGCCGGCAACGGCGTGCTCAGCCAGCAGACCGCCTTCCTCAACATCTCGAACCAGGTGGACAACCTGCTGAGCGGCTCCTCGAACGGGATCTCCGCCGGCATCACCTCGTTCTTCAACGCCTGGCAGACGCTCTCGGGCGACCCGACCTCGGCCAGCAACCGCGCGCAGATCCTGTCGCAGGCGCAGGGGCTCGCCGCCTCGATCAGCCAGGCCGCCGCGCAGCTCGACACCCTGCAGGGCAACATCAACACCCAGATCACCGCGACCGTCGGCAGCATCAACAGCCTCGCGGCCTCGATCGCCAAGCTCAACGACCAGATCTCGACCGCCACCGCCCAGTCCGGCGGCCAGCAGCCGAACGACCTGCTCGACCAGCGCGACCAGCTGATCACGCAGCTGAGCTCGCTGGTCACCGTCAAGAGCAACACCGAGCAGGACGGGGCGGTCGACCTCTTCGTCGGCAACGGCCAGGCGCTCGTGGTCCGCGGCCAGTCGACCGCGCTCGGCACGGCGCCGAGCGGCTACGACTCGAGCCAGCTGGACGTCGTCTACGGCAAGGGTGCCGGCCAGCAGAGCATCACCACGTCGCTGAGCGGCGGCACGCTGGGGGGCCTCCTGCAGGCCACCTCGCAGATGATCGACCCGGCGCTCAACGGCCTCGGCCAGATCGCGACCGCGATCGCCCAGCAGGTCAACGCGCAGCAGCAGGTGGGCCTCGACCAGAACGGGCAGCTCGGCCAGCAGCTGTTCAGCGTCGGACTGCCGCAGGTCTTTGCGGACGCGGGCAACGCGGGCGCAGCGACCCTGGCCGCGACCGCCGTCAATGCCGGCGCGCTGACCACCAACGACTACCTGTTGCGCTACCAGGGCGGCAGCTGGACGGCGACGATCGCGAGCAGCGGCCAGCCGGCGACCGTCACCGGCCTCGGCACCGCGGCGAGCCCGCTCGTGGTCGGCGGCGTGAGCCTGGTGCTCGGCGGCGCGGCGCCCGCCAACGGCGACACGTTCCTGGTCAAGCCGACCGCCGAGGCGGCGCGCACGCTCGCGACCACCTTCAGCGATCCGCGCCTGGTCGCGGCCGCGGCGCCGGTGCAGTCGGCGGCGGCGCTCGGCAACGTCGGCAACGCGACCATCGGCGCGGCCGCGGTGCAGACGGCGGTGCCGGTGTCGGCGACGCCGCTGCCGCTCAACCCCGCGCTGCTGACGCCGGCGAGCATCGTCTTCCAGAACCCGCCGACCAGCTACACGATCAACGGCGGCGCGCCGCAGGCCTACGCCTCCGGCCAGCCGATCTCGGCCAACGGCTGGACGGTGACCATCACCGGCGCGCCGGCGGCCGGCGACACGTTCTCGGTGGGCCCGAACGCGAGCGGCAGCGGCGACAACAGCAATGCGCTCGCGATGGCGCAGCTGCAGAACCAGGGCGTGCTGGTCGGCGGCACGATCGGCATCTCGGCGGGCTACTCGAGCCTCGTCGGCGTCGTCGGCACGGTGACGCAGCAGGCGACCGTCGCGCAGTCCGCGCAGCAGGCGGTCGTCAACCAGGCGCAGCAGCAGGTGTCGAGCGTCTCGGGCGTCAACCTCGACGAGGAGGCGGCCAACATGCTGCGCTGGCAGCAGGCCTACGCCGCCGCGGCCAAGGTGGTCACGACCGCCGACAGCATGTTCCAGACGCTCCTGACCGCGATCCACGGGTAACGCGCATGCGCATCTCGACCAACTACATCAGCCAGGCCTTCGTCAACGCGCTCGAGCAGCAGCAGACGAACCTCGCCTCGACCCAGCAGCAGATCTCGACCGGCCTCAGGTTCACGCAGGCCGCGCAGGACCCGTCCGGCGCCAGCCAGTCGCTCGGCATCCAGGCGACCATCGACCAGCTCGGCCAGTACGCGACCAACTCGAACCTGGCGCAGAGCCGCCTCTCGATCGAGGACAGCACGCTGACCGCGGTCACGAACCTGCTGCAGTCGGTGCGCAGCCTCGCGCTCGAGGGCGCCAACGCGACCCAGACGCCGGAGACGCGCGCCTCGATCGCGACCAACATCCAGCAGCAGATCTCGGGGCTGCTGCAGCTCGCCAACACCCAGGACGGCAGCGGCCAGTACATCTTCGCCGGCACCGCCACCGGCACGGTGCCGTTCAGCCAGTCGGGCGGCGCGTTCAGCTACGCCGGCAACCAGACGCAGCGGCAGATCCAGATCGGCACCAGCCGCCAGATCGCGGACGGCGACAGCGGCGCGCAGCTGTTCCAGCAGATCCGCAACGGCAACGGCAGCTTCGTCGTCACCGCCGGCGCCGCCAACCAGGGCTCGGCCATCGTCGGCTCGAACACGGTCACCGATCCGACCGCCTGGGCGGCCGGCAAGCCGCCGTACACGCTGACCTTCACGAGCCCGACCACCTACACCGTCACCGACTCCGGCACGCCGCCGACCACCAGCGCGCCGGCGACCTATACCGACGGCCAGTCGATCAACTTCAACGGCGCCGAGCTGCAGGTCAGCGGCACGCCGGTGGCCGGCGACACGCTCGCGATCGCGCCGAGCGCGAACCAGGACATGTTCTCGACGCTGCAGAGCCTGGTGACGGCGCTCAAGGGGGCGCAGTCGGGCAGCACCGGCCAGGCGGCGCTCGCCAACAGCATCAACCGCTCGATCGAGGCCATCGACCAGAGCCTGACCAACGTCTCCAACGTGCAGTCGAGCGTCGGCGCGCGCCTGAACGCGATCACGACGCAGAGCAACACCAACTCCGACGTCACGCTGCAGCTGAAGTCGACGCTGTCGACGCTGCGCGACACCGACTACGCCCAGGCGATCACGGCGCTGAACCAGCAGCTGACCGGGCTGCAGGCCGCGCAGGCCAGCTACGTGAAGCTGCAGAACCTCTCGCTGTTCAACTACATCCAGTAGGCGAGCGCCCAGCCCGCCGCGGGCACGGCGAGGGCCAGCGCCGCCGCGAGCCGCTGCGGCCGGCGCGCGAAGGGCGGCGGCCAGCGCCGCAGCGGCAGCGCGAACGCCGCGCCGAAGCCGAAGCCGAGCGCGTGGGCGGCGACGTCGGTGTGCGCATCGCCCGTGCCGAGCAGCGCCAAGAGCACGAGCGCCGCGACCACGCTCGCGCCAGCGAAGCCGACGCGCGTGCGCCGGGTCGCCGCCGGCCAGCGATGCACCGCGAGCGCGCCCAGCGCCGCGAACACCGCGGTGGAGGCGCCGAGCGAGCTGCGGCCGGCCGGCATGGTCAGGCCGTTGACGAGGTTGGCCGCGACCGCGGCGGCGAGGATCAGCAGCCAGCCGCAGCCGGCGCCGTAGACGCGCGCGGCGAGCCCGCCGAACAGCGCGCCGAAGCCGACGTTGGAGGCGAGGTGCGCGAGGTCGGCATGCAGCGTCAGCGCCGTGACCGCGCGCCACAGCTCGCCGGATCGGAGCCGCGCGCCGTCGAGGACCCCGGCCGCGAACCAGTCCTGCCCGAGCCAGCCGCGCGAGCCCGCGACCGCGACCGCGAACAGCACGAGCGCGTAGCCGGCCGCCGCGGCCGCGCCGCCCGGGTGCAGGCGCGGCGGCAGCGCCCGCGGCCGCGGCCGGTTCTCGAGCGCGTAGCGGGCGAGCTCGGCCAGGGCGCGCGGCCGGTCGGGCGCCGCGACCAAGAGCGCGAAGCTGCCGTGCTCGGCGCTCATCAGCGCCGGCACGCCGACCGCGAGCAGCACGAGCGCCCGCTCGTCGCAGTCCCGGGGGCTCGGCGAGCGGAAGACCTCGATCCAGTCGCTGTCGGCGTCCACGCCGGGTCCACTGTGGCGGCCCCGAGGCCCGACTTCAACCGTCGCGCCCGCCGGCCGGCCCCCGGGCCGCCGGCCCGCCGCCGCGGCCGGCTAAAGAACGCGCGCCACCGCCCGATACAGGGAAGAGGCCAGCCCGCGCCCTGCGGCGCGCGCCCCTACCACCGCGCGCGCCGCCGCCACCGTGAACCAGCTCCCAGATCGAGCGCACCGCGGGGCCCGAATTAAAGATCGCCGCGTCACTACCGATAAATCGTCCGAGTCGATATTGCGGCCCGCGCGGCGGGCCTAGGGACCAACACCCGGACCCACGGAATACGCCTACGGCCGGACCGTCACCAGGAGCCAACACATGTCACTTGTCATCAATACCAACGTCGCCTCGCTGACTGCTCAGAAGAACCTGACCAACGCGGGCCTGTCTCTCAACACCTCGCTGCAGCGCCTGTCCTCGGGCCTGCGCATCAACAGCGCGGCCGACGACGCCGCGGGCCTCGCGATCTCGGATCGGTTCACGACCCAGATCAACGGCCTCAACCAGGCCTCGCAGAACGCGAACGACGGCATCTCGCTGTCGCAGACCGCCGGCGGCGCCCTCCAGGAAGTGACCAACAACCTGCAGCGCATCCGTCAGCTGGCCGTGCAGGCCGCGAACTCGACCAACAGCGCCTCGGACCGCCAGGCCCTGAACCAGGAAGTGCAGCAGCGCATCGCGGAAATCAACCGCATCGCGACGCAGACCTCGTTCAACAACCAGAACGTGCTCGACGGCAGCTTCGGCAACGCGACCTTCCAGGTCGGCGCGAACGTCGGCCAGACGATCAGCATCGGCCTCAACACCAGCGTCAAGACGGGCTCCATCGGCGCCTTCGTCTCGCAGGCTGGCGGCGCGACGCAGACCGTGACCGCGAGCGCGGCGGCCCTGACCAGCGGCACCTACACGCTGAACGCGACGACCTACGCCGGCGTGCAGAACGCGACGGTGACCGGCGCCACGAACACCGTGTTCGACGGCTCCAACACCTACCAGATCAACGGCACGACGCTGCAGGCCTCCTCGGCCTACGCCAACGCCTCGGTCGCCGGCCAGACCTCCGACAGCGCCTACGCCAAGGCCGCCGCGATCAACGCCTCGGGCGTCGCCGGCGTCACGGCGAGCGCCAACACCTCGCTGACCTTCGCCTCGTCGGTCGCGCTGGGTGCCGGCAACTTCCTGAAGATCACGCAGGACGCGGCCGGTGGTGCCAACCAGGACTACCAGCTGAAGATCAACGGCGTCGTCGCCTTCGACTCCGGCTCGGTTACGGGCGCCTCGACGACCATCACGGTCGCCGCCGCGGTCGCGCAGATCAACGGCGTCAGCTCGCAGACCGGCGTGGTCGCCGGCACCGACGTCAACGGCAGCCTGACGCTGACCGCCGAGGACGGCCGCAACGTCAACGTGACGGAGACCTACAGCGGCACGAACGGCACCGGCGGCACGACCAGCGCGGTCACCTCGGTGTTCTCGGGCGTCGCCGGCGCGGCCGCCGACACGGCGATCGCGGGCACGAAGTCGATCAGCTACTCGGGGCAGGTGAACCTGGCCTCGTCCAGCAACATCACGCTGTCGGCCGGTGCGGAATCCTCGCTCGGCTTCGCGACCACGGGCCTGACCACGAGCTCGAGCCTCGCGGCGCAGAACGTGCTCACGGTGGCGGGTGCCAACAGCACGATCAACTCGGTCGACTCGGCGCTGACGGCGGTGGACAGCCTCGCCGGCACCTTCGGCGCGATCCAGAACCGCTTCCAGTCGACGATCAACAGCCTGAGCGCGGCCACCACGAACCTGAGCGCGGCGCGCAGCCGGATTCAGGACGCGGACTTCGCCGCCGAGACCTCGAACCTGACCCGCGCGCAGATCCTGCAGCAGGCCGGCACGTCGATTCTCGCCCAGGCGAATGCGGTCCCGCAGGGCGTGCTGAAGCTCCTGCAGTAATCGCGACGACCAGAGAGTTCGGCTTCAAGAGGAGGCCGTAGAGTTAGATTGAGCCACGAGGCGGGTGACCCCGCCTCAGCACGGAACCCGGGCACGGATGGCCCGGGGCGCTGAGGCGGATCGTCACGCTGCCGACCCTGTCGATGGACAAGGGGCTGGGATATGGCAAGCGGAGTGTCCAACATCAGTTTCGGAGTGCCGGTCGTGGCGACGCCCACGGCCGGCCCGTCGCCGTCTGACGGCGTGCCGGGGCTGCCGGTGCACGCGGTCGACCCGGTGCCGCCGGTGCCGGCGGTCGGCCAGGGCGGCAATCCGTCGCCGCCGGCCGGCGAGATCCTGCCGGCACACGCCGCCGCGGCCCAGGGCGGCATCATCGCGCTGCAGGCGGCGGTGGACGGCGTCAACCGTTTCCTGCGCGACAGCCAGCGCCAGATCGTGTTTCAGGTGGACCTCAAGAGCGGCCAGGAGGTCGTGACGATCGTGAACCCGGCGACCGGCGAGGTCATCCGGCAGATTCCCTCCGCCCAGGTGCTGGCGGCGGCGTCGAACCTGCAGCAGGCCGGCATGCCGATGGCGGGATTGTTCGTCGACGAGCGCGCCTGAGGGCTGCGACCGTCGCGCCGCGGCTGGTACGGATCTTGCTTAGGTTCTAGGCGCACAGCGAGAGGCGAACGATGAGCAGCATCCTCCCCAGCAGCCTGACCTCAGGCAGCAGCAGTTCCGGCACGTCGTCGGGGACGACGCCGTCGTCCGGCGGGGTGGTGACCAGCACCGGCGCCCAGGGCGTCGTGACCTCCACCGGCCTCGGCTCGGGGCTCGACATCAACAGCATCGTGACCCAGCTGGTGGCCGCCGAGGGGGCAGGCCCCTCGCAGCTGCTCGCCTCGCAGAGCAACGCGATCCAGACCAAGCTGTCGGCCTACGGCCAGCTGCAGTCGGCGGTCGCCGCGCTGCAGGGCTCGCTGACGACGCTCGCCACCACCGCCCAGTTCAAGACCAACGGCGCCACGGTCGGCGACAACACGGTCGCCTCGGCGAGCGCCGACGGCACGGCGGTCGCGGGCAGCTACAGCCTCGAGGTCGACCAGCTCGCCACCGGCGCGCAGCTGACCTCGACGCCCTTCGCCGCCGCCTCGACCGCGGTCGGCACCGGCACGCTGACCATCAAGGTCGGCGCGGCCGCGATCCCGATCACGATCGATTCGACCAACAACACGCTCGCCGGCATCGCGAGCGCGATCAACACGGCCGGCGCCGCCCATGGCGTGAGCGCGTCGCTCCTGACCGCCACCGACGGCGTGCGCCTGGTGCTGTCGAGCGCGACCACCGGCGCCGCCAACGCCGTGACCGTGACCTCGAGCGGCGGCGACGGCGGGCTCGCGGCGCTCGCCTACGACCCGGCCAACTCGAACACCAAGCTGACGCTGACGCAGGCGGCGCAGGACGCCCAGATCAAGCTGAACGGCTTCGCCTACAACAGCGCCAGCAACAACGTCAGCGGGGCGCTGACCGGCGTCACGATCAGCCTCAAGGCCAAGACCGCGAACGGCGCCACGACGCCGCTGACGATCGCGGTCGACCAGTCGAGCGCGCAGCAGGCGGTGCAGAGCTTCGTCAGCAGCTACAACACCTACGCCGCGGCGGTCGCGCAGCTGTCGAGCTACGACGCCGCGACCAGCAGCGCGGGCCCGCTGCTCGGCGACGGCCTGCTGAACAGCCTCGTCAGCCAGGTGAATCGCGCCATCGACACCTCGGTCGGCTCGCTGAAGGGCGGGCCGTTCACTACGCTCGCCGAGATCGGCATCACCGCCAACGTCGACGGCACGCTCGGCGTCGACTCGAGCAAGCTGAGCGCGGCGTTCTCGAACAACTACGCCGCCGTCACCCAGCTGTTCGCGGGCAGCGACGGCGTCGGCGTGCAGCTCAACAACCTGCTGAACGAGTACACGCAGCCGTCGACCGGCGTGTTCGCGGAGCAGACCACCAACCTGCAGTCCAGCCTGAGCAGCATCGCGACGCAGAAGACGGCGCTCAACCAGCGCCTCGCGACGCTGCAGACGACGCTGTTCGCCCAGTACAACGCGATGGACCAGCTGGTCGCGCAGCTCAAGAGCACCGGCACGACCGTGAACCAGGAGCTGTCGTCGATCTATTATCCGGGCAAGGCCTCCACGGCCGTGCCGTGACCCCCGCAGCGAACGGAGTCGAAGCCGCATGAGTCTCGAGACCCAACACGCCCTCAGGCACTACCAGACGGTCGGCGCGCACACCCAGGTGGCGGCGGCGGATCCCTACAAGCTCGTGCAGCTGATGCTCGCCAACGTCGTCGAGCGCCTGGCCGCAGCCCGCGGCCACATGGAACGCCGCGAGACCGCCCGCAAGGGCGAGCAGATCTCGAAGGCGATCCGCGTCATCAACGCCCTCGACTCGAGCCTGAACATGGAGCTCGGCGGCGAGATCGCCGCCAACCTGCGCAGCCTGTACGAGTACATCGTGCTGCGCCTCGCCAAGGCCAACGCCGACGACGACCTCGCGATGCTCGACGAGGTCGCGGGCCTCGTGCGCACGATCAAGGACGGCTGGGACGGCATCGCCGGCGCGCCGCGCCCCGGGGCGCCCGCGGCCACCGCGGCGCCGGCGCCGTGAGCGCGGCGGGCCGCGAGCTGAGCCCGACCCGCGTCGGCGAGTTCGGCCAGCTGCTGCGCCTCACCGAGCGGCTCAAGGGCCACCTCGAGCGCGGCGAGTGGGGCGCGGCGGCCGAGCTCGAGCTCGAGCGGCGCGGCCTGGTCGAGCGCGTGTTCGAGCGGCCGCCGGCCGCCGCCGAGCTGCCGGTGCTGACCGCGACGCTGCGCGAGGTGGTGCGCCTCAACGACGAGCTCATCGGGCTCGCCGAGCACCGCCGGCGCGCGATCGCGCGCGAGCTCGACCTGCTGAGCGTGGGCCGCGAAGCGAGCCGCGCCTACGGCGACGTCGGTCGCAGCGCGGCCGGCCCGCGGCCGTGACCGCGCGCTTCGACGGCCTCGGCTACACCGACGCGCTGCCGCTCGGCTTCGAGCGCCTCGAGCGGCTGCCGGAGGGGCCGGCGCTGGCGGGCATCATCCTCGAGAACCAGCAGGTGCTGGTCGCGGACGCCTCGCTCGACGAGCAGCGGCCGCACCAGGAGAAGAAGTCCGACGACGAGCCCGAGCTCGCCGAGGACCTGCAGCGCCTCGAGTTCAAGGTCAACGTGCTGATCCAGCTGGTGGCGCGCCTGCTCAACCGCGGCGCCAGCCTGCCGCCGGTGCGCCACCTGCGCTTCCACGCGCAGGGCCTCGAGTGGCGCCTCGACGACGAGGAGGTGCAGCCCGGCGTCGGGCTCGTGCATCTGCACGTCAGCCGCTATTTTCCGCAGCCGCTCGTGCTGCCGGGACGGATCCTCGGCGCTCACGACGACGACGAGGGCCGCTGGGCGCGCTTCGCCTTCGAGGGACTGTCGCCGGCGGTCGTCGACCTCATCGAGCGGATGATCTTCCGCCATCACCGGCGCCTCGTCGCCGGCACGCGCACGAACGTGCGCGGCTGAAGCAGGGCTCCTGCGGGATTTTGACGGCAGCCCGCTCAGGGTCGCATGCAAGCGCCGTTCAGGGGTTCCCCCAATCCCATAACGGGGGCATGGCTTATATCGACGCGCGGCCGCAATTCCGTAGGATCGGTCCCGAGGCTGAGACAGCCAAGCTGTTTCAGGTGCTTACGAAAAGAACCTAAAGCGCGACTGCACTGAACGCAGGCGCAGGGCGAGCCCGCCGAAGGGGAACCGCAGGGTGGCGGAGAAGAAGGTGCTGGTCATCGAGCCGTCGGCGGCTCGGGCACTCGAGTGGCAGGCGGCGCTGCACTTCCTCGACCGTGAAGCGGAGACCGTCGCGTGCGTCGCGGACGTGGACTGGCCGTCGCCGGAGGCGCTCCGCTGGACCGCGGTGCTGATCGGCGACGGCGTCGCGAGCGGCGAGCTGCGCGCCGTGGCCGGCCGCTCGACCGCCTACTCGGCGCCGCTGCCGCTGCTCGTTCCCGACTCGCTCGCGGCGAGCGCGGCGCTCGGCAGTGCGGCCTGCGTGCGGCTGCCCTGCCCGGCGCGCTACCGCGATCTCGCCCGCGCGCTCAGCGAGGCCGAGGCCCTCGCGGCGCGCCCCTACGACGTGCCGCCGCTCCTGTCGACCTTCCGTCCGAGCGGCTCGTCCGCGGCGATCCGCGCGGTGCACCGCCTGGTCGAGCAGGTGGCGCCCTACGACACCAACGTGCTCGTGCTCGGCGAGTCCGGGACCGGCAAGGAAATGGTCGCGCGGCACGTGCACGAGCTCTCGCCGCGGTCGGCGAAGCCGTTCGTGCCGGTCAACTGCGGCGCGATCCCGGCGGACCTGCTCGAGAGCGAGCTGTTCGGCCACGAGAAGGGCGCCTTCACCGGCGCCGTCAGCGCCCGCACCGGGCGCTTCGAGCTGGCGGCCGGCGGCACGCTGTTCCTCGACGAGATCGGCGACATGAGCCTGCACATGCAGGTCAAGCTGCTGCGGGTGCTGCAGGAGCGCACCTTCGAGCGGGTCGGCGGCAGCCGCACGCTGCGGGCCGACGTGCGCATCATCGCCGCGACCCATCGCGACCTCGAGGCGGCCATCGCGGCGGGGAACTTTCGCGAGGACCTCTACTACCGGCTGAACGTGTTCCCGATCCAGATGCCGCGCGTCGCCGACCGCGTCGAGGACCTGCCGGCGCTGATCGAGCAGCTGCTGTCGCGGATCGAGCGCCTGACCGGCACGCGCATCGAGCTCAGCGACGCCGCGCACGGTGCGCTCGCCGCCTACGGCTGGCCCGGCAACGTCCGCGAGCTCGCGAACCTGCTCGAGCGGCTCGTGATCCTGAACCGCGGCGGCCGCGTCGAGCTCATGGACCTGCCGGAGCGCTACCGGCGCGGCGCCGCCGTCGCCGCCGCCGTCGACCGGCTGCCCGCGGCGCCGGCACAGGCGCTGCCCGACGAGGGCTTCGATCTCAAGGACCACCTGACGCAGCTCGAGCAGCGCTTCATCCGCGAGGCGCTGGCGCGCGCCGACGGCACGATCGCGGGTGCCGCGCGGCTGCTTGGCATGCAGCGCACGACGCTGGTCGAGAAGCTCAAGAAGTACCGGCTCGCCGCCGCGGATGTCGCCTGAGCGGCGCCGAGATCCCGACGCCCGCCGCCACCGCCGCGATCGGACGGCCGTCGGGAAATTGACGTCGCGGCTGCCGAGCCGAGCTAACACGCTGATTCTACAGGCCAGCCCAGTCCGGCATGGAACTTGCTCTGTTCTGGCCCGGGTTGGTGTCTCCGGGATTCCACGATGGCAGCCGCACTCGCATCGCAAGAGCTCACGCAGGCGTTCCAGACGTTCACGGAGCTGTCCGGCGCGCTCGAGCAGTCGTACCGCGACCTCGAGGCCCAGGTCGCGCGACTGAACGGCGAGCTCGCCGAGGCGCGGCTCGAGCGCGTGCGCCAGGAGCGGCTCGCGACCCTCGGTGAGATGGCGGCGCGGCTCGCGCACGACGTGCGCACGCCGCTCGCGGCGGCACTGCTGTACGCCTCGCGCCTCGGCCTCGACGGCGTCAGCGAGTCGGATCGCCGCGACATCGCCGCCAAGATCGTCGGCCGCCTCAAGCACCTCGAGCGCCTGGTCGCCGACATGCTGGCCTTCGCGCGCGGCAGCGGCGTGCGGCTCGGCCGCTGCGACGTCGGCGCCCTGCTCGAAGGCACGGCGCAGAGCCTCGCCTCCCGTCTCGGACCGCGCGCGCGACTCACGATCCGCACGCTGGCACCGGGCCTCGCGGTGCGCGGCAACGCCGAGGCGCTGGTCGGCGCGCTCGTCAACCTCGCCGACAACGCCCTCGACGCGGTCGGCGACCGCGACGCGTACGTCGAGATCGAGGCGCGCGCCGTCGACGGCCACGCGCTGATCCGCGTCCGCGACAACGGTCCGGGCGTGCCGGCGGAGCACCGCGCCAGGATCTTCGAGCCGTTCTTCACGACGCGCTCGTCCGGCACCGGCCTCGGGCTCGCGGTGGTCAAGTCCGTGGCGCTCGCGCACGGCGGCTCGGTGCGGATCGAGGACTCGTCCGCGGGCGCCTGCTTCGCGCTCGAGCTGCCCGCCCTCGGAGCCGACGCATGAACGCGGTCGCCAGGCCCCTGGCCGACGAATCCCTGACGCCGGCCGCCGGCCGGCACGTGCTGGTCGCCGAGGACGACGCGGCGCTGCGCGATGCGCTGGTCGACACGCTGCGCTTCGCGGGCTGCCGCGTCACCGCGGTCGCGGACGGCGCCGCGGCGCTCGCGGCGCTCGAGACGGAGCGACCGGGCCTCGTGCTCAGCGACGTGCAGATGGCGCCGACCGACGGCTACGAGCTGCTGCTGCGCGTGCGGTCGCGCTGGCCGGAGATCCCGGTGGTGCTGATAACCGCCTACGGCAGCATCGAACGCGCGGTCGCCGCGATGCGCGACGGGGCCGCCGACTACCTGGTCAAGCCGTTCGACGCGGATGCGCTGATCGGGCTGGTCGCGCGGCTCGGCCGGGTCGCGGAGCCCGCCGACGACGCGGACGCGCCGGTGGCCGCCGACCCGCGCTCGCTCGAGACGCTGGCGCTCGCGCGCCGCATCGCGCGCACCGACGTCACGGTGCTGATCACCGGCGAGAGCGGCACCGGCAAGGAGGTGTTCGCGCGCTACCTGCACGCGCAGTCGACACGCCGCGCCGGCCCGTTCACCGCCATCAACTGCGCCGCGATCCCCGAGACGATGCTGGAGGCCGTTCTGTTCGGCCACGAGAAGGGCGCGTTCACCGGCGCGAGCACCGCGCACACCGGCAAGTTCGAGCAGGCGCAGGGCGGCACGCTGCTGCTCGACGAGATTTCGGAGATGGGCCTGTCGCTGCAGGCCAAGCTGCTGCGCGTGCTGCAGGAGCGCGAGGTCGAGCGCATCGGCGGCACGCGCGCCATCAAGCTCGACGTGCGCGTGATCGCGACCAGCAACCGGCAGCTGGGCGCCGAGGTGGCGGCCGGCCGGTTCCGCGAGGACCTCTACTACCGCCTCAACGTCATGCCGCTCAGGCTCGCGCCGCTGCGCGACCGGCCGCGCGACGTGCTGCCGCTCGCCGAGCGGGTGCTGGCGCGGCTCGCGACCCCCGGGCAGGCGCCGCTGGCGCTGTCGGCGGCCGCCGCCGAGCGGCTCGCCGGCCACGGCTGGCCCGGCAACGTCCGCGAGCTCGACAACGTCATGCAGCGCGCGGCCGTGCTGGCCGGCAGCTCGACGCTGACGCCGGCCGAGATCGTGTTCGAGTCCGAGGCGGCGGCCACGGCGCCGCCCGCGGCGCAGGCGGCGCCGCCGGCGACCCCGGCCGCGGGCGCGCCGCTCGAGGACGGCCTCAAGGACCGCGAGCGCGACCTGATCATCGCCGCGCTCGAGGCCACCGACGGCAGCCGCAAGCGCGCCGCCGAGCGCCTCGGCATCAGTGCCCGGACCCTGCGCTACAAACTTGCCCAGCTGCGCGCCGCCGGCGTGGCGCTGCCCTGACCGACGAGGACGCGATGGCCGCAATCGACACCACCCGCCTGCTGATGGAACTGCGCTCACTGGCCGCCGAGGCGCAGCGCGCGCCGGCGGTCGCTGCCGGGCCCGGCGCCGCCGGCGGCGCGAGGCCGGCCGACTTCGGCAGCGTGCTGAAGGCCTCGATCGGCGAGGTCAACAGCCTGCAGCAGAGCGCCAGCGCGCTCGCGAGCGCCTTCGAGCAGGGCACGCCCGGCGTCGACATCTCGCGCGTCATGGTCGAGGCGCAGAAGGCGAGCCTCGCGTTCCGGGCGATGAGCGAGGTGCGCAACCGCCTCGTCAGCGCCTACCAAGAAGTCATGAATATGCCGATCTAGCGATCGGCACGAACGGATGGAGTAACGAATGGCCGAAGCGACCGCATCACGCAGCGTGTTCGAGTTGCCGGGACTGCGGCAACTGTTCCTGCTGGTTGGCCTCGCCGCTGCGATCGCCGCGGGGCTGTGGCTCGTGTTCTGGTCGCAGGGCCCGAACTTCGCGACGCTCTACAGCCAGCTGTCGGAGCGCGAGACCGCGCAGGTGGTCGACGCGCTGCAGGCGGCCGGCATCCCGCACAAGCTCGACGGGCCGAGCGGCACGGTGCGCGTGCCCGAGCCGCAGCTGCGCGAGGCGCGCATGCGGCTCGCCGCGCAGGGGCTGCCGCAGTCCGACGCGCTCGGGGTCGAGATGATCCAGAAGGACAACGGCTTCGGCACCAGTCAGTTCATGGAGACCGCGCGCTACCAGCTCGCGATCGAGACCGAGCTGGCGCGCACGATCGTCAAGGTGCAGGGCGTGCAGGGCGCGCGCGTGCACCTCGCGCTGCCGCACCAGTCGGCGTTCGTGCGCGACAAGCGCCACGCGACCGCCTCGGTGATGCTGCAGCTCTATCCCGGCCGGCGCCTCGAGCCCGGCCAGGTCACGGCGATCGCGCACCTGGTCGCCTCCTCGGTGCCGGACCTCGAGACCCACGACATCACCGTCGTCGACCAGAACGGCACGCTGCTGTCGTCGCCCGACGGCAACGATGCGCTGGCGATCTCCGCCAAGCAGCTCGAGTACACGAAGAGCGTCGAGGACGGCTACACGCGCCGGATCGAGCAGCTGCTGACGCCGCTGGTCGGCGCCGGACGGGTGCGCGCCGGCGTCACCGCGGACATCGACTACACGGTCACCGAGCAGTCCAGCGAGAACTACGACCCGCAGAAGCAGGTCGTGCGCAGCGAGCAGACGGCCAACGAGCAGCGCATGGCCGGCGACATCGCGATGGGCATCCCGGGCGCGCTCAGCAACCAGCCGCCGCAGACCACGCCGGCGCCGCCGGCCGCCAAGCAGCAGCCGGCGCCGGCCCCGCCGCAGCCGGTCGCGACCAACAACCGCGCGACGCGCAACTTCGAGATCGACCGCACCGTCAGCCACGTCCTGCAGCCCACCGGCACCGTCCGGCGGCTGTCGGTGGCCGTCATCGTCGACAACAAGCAGGTGGTCGGCGCCGACGGCAAGGCCGCCAGCGAGCCGCTGACCGACAAGGAGATCGAGCGCTACACGAACCTCGTCCGCGAGGCCGTCGGCTTCGACGAGAAGCGCGGCGACCGGGTCGAGGTCATCAACGCCTCGTTCTCGAACGGCGCCGCCGGCGGCGAGACCGTCGCCGAGGAGCCGTGGTACGCAAACCCGCTGTTCAAGCAGCTCGCGCGCCAGGGCGTCGCGGTGCTCGCGGTCGCCGTGCTCGCGCTGGTCGTGCTGCGACCGATCATGAAGACGCTGCTGGCGCCGCCGCGCGGCGCGCTGGCGCGGCTCGAGGGCGGCGCGCCGGGCGACCTGGCGCGCGACAAGGTCACGCTCTCCGGCGGCGCCGCCGGCCAGCCGCAGGGGCTGCCGAACTATGAGCAGCACGTCGCAGCGGCGCGCAGCGTCATCACGCAGGATCCGAAGCGTGCGGCGCAGGTGGTCAAGGAGTGGGTGACGGCCGATGGCTGAACGGGGCTCCGAGCTGAGCGGGGCGGAACGCGCCGCGGTGCTGCTGATGTCGCTCGGCGAGCAGGACGCCGCCGCGATCCTCAAGCACATGGACCCGCGCGACGTCGAGGCGGTGGGGCTCGCGATGGCGGCGCTGCCCTCCGTCAGCAAGGACCGCGCCGAGACGGTCGTCCAGGCGTTCCTGCAGAAGCTCGACTCCGGCGACTCCTTCGCCGTCGACAAGCCCGAGTTCGTCAAGAAGGTCATGGCCGCGTCGTTCGGCAAGCAGCGCGGCGAACTGATGGTGGACCGCATCCTGTCGGGCGGCAGCGGCGGCGCCGGCATCGACGCGCTCAAGTGGATGGACCCGCGCGCCGTCGCGCAGCTGGTGGCCGACGAGCACCCGCAGGTGATCGCGAGCCTGCTGGCGCAGCTCGACGGCAAGCTGTCGGCCAAGATCGTGCCGCTGTTGCCCGAGAAGCAGCGCGCCGACGTGCTGATCCGCATCGCGACGCTCGAGGAGCTGCCGCAGTCGGCGCTGCAGGAGCTCGACCAGATCGTCGGCAAGCGCGCCGCCAGCGGCGCGCAGGTCACCTCGCGGCGCATCGGCGGCACCCGCACCGTCGCCGACATCATCAACGCGATGGACCGCGACACCAGCAACAGCGTGCTCGGCACCATCGAGTCCGAGAACTCCGAGCTGCACACCAAGATCAAGGAGCTCTTGTTCGTGTTCGACGACCTCGCCGACATCGACAACAAGGGCATCCAGGCGGTGCTGCGCGAGGTCTCGAGCGACGTGCTGTCGGTGGCGCTGCGCGGCGCGGACCCGGTGGTCGCCGACAAGATCTACGGCAACATGTCGAAGCGCGCCGCGGAGATCCTGCGCGAGGACATGGAGGCGCGCGGGCCGGTCAAGCTGACCGAGGTCGAGGCCGCGCAGCGCGAGATCGTCGCGGTCGCCCAGAAGCTGGCCGAGGAGGGCACCATCATCCTCGGCAGCACCGCCAGCGAGTATGTCTAGGATCATCCCGGCCGCCGAGGTCGGCGCCGTCGCCACCTGGGGACCGCCGCGGGTGGAGGGCGCGGGCCCGCCGCGGCGCGGTTCGGGCGGCGGTCCGGTGACGGCCGGCGTGCTGGCCGACCTGCAGGCCGAGGCCTATCGCGAGGCCTTCCAGCAGGGCCTGCGCGAAGGTACCGCCGCGGGCCGCGAGCAGGTGCGCGCCCACGTCGAGCGCCTCGACCAGCTGCTGACCGACCTCGCGCGCCCGTTCTCCGAGGTCGACGAGATGGTGCAGGGCGAGCTCGTGGCGCTCGCCATGGCGCTCGCGCGCCAGATCGTGCGCCGCGAGCTGCGCCAGGATCCGACGCAGATCATCGGCATCGTCCGCGAGGCCATCGGCCAGCTGCCGGTGGCGGCGCGGGACGTGCGCGTGCAGCTGCACCCGGAGGATGCCGCGATCGTCCGCGAGCATCTGGCGCCGGTCGCGACCGAGCGCGCCTGGACGCTGGTCGAGGACCCGATGATGATGCGCGGCGGCTGCCAGGTCGTGTCGGCGAGTTCGCGCATCGACGTCCGCCTCGAGAAGCGCCTCGGCGCGCTGCTGTCCGAGCTGATGGGCAGCGAGCGCGATCCCGAGGCCCGCGCGGCCGATCGCGGATGACGCCGACCCCCGAAATGCGGGCGCTGCAGCAGCGCTGGGGCGCCGAGCTCGCCCGCGTGCGGGAGCGCGTCGCGCCGCTGCGGCCGCTGCAGGTGGAGGGCGTGCTGTCGCGCATGGTCGGCATGACGCTCGAGGCGGTCGGCTGCGAGGCCGCGGTCGGCAGCCGCTGCCTGATCGACGGGCGCCAGGGCCAGACCGTGGAGGCCGAGGTCGTCGGCTTCTCCGGCGAGCGCCTGTTCCTGATGCCGACCGGCGACATGCGCGGGCTGATGCCCGGCGCGCGCGTGCGGCCGGCGGAGTCGGTGTCCGAGGTGCACGTCGGCGAGGAACTGCTCGGCCGGGTGCTCGACGGCACCGGCCGGCCGCTGGACGGGCTCGGGCCGGTGCATTGCCGCGAGACCCAGCCGCTGATGGGCCAGCCGCTCAACCCGCTGAAGCGCTGGGCCATCCGCGAGCCCCTCGACGTCGGCATCCGCACCCTGAACGGGCTGCTGTCGATCGGGCGCGGCCAGCGCATCGGCCTGTTCGCCGGCTCCGGCGTCGGCAAGTCGGTGCTGCTCGGCATGATGACGCGCTACACCGACGCCGACGTCATCGTCGTCGGCCTGATCGGCGAGCGCGGCCGCGAGGTGCAGGAGTTCGTCGCCAACACGCTCGGGCCGGACGGGCTGAAGCGCGCGGTCGTCGTCGCGACGCCGGCCGACACGCCGCCGCTGATGCGGCTGCACGGCGCCTGGGTCGCGCACGCGATCGCCGAGCACTTCCGCGATCGCGGCCTGAAGGTGCTGCTGCTGCTCGACTCGCTGACCCGCTTCGCGCAGGCGCAGCGCGAGATCGCGCTCGCGATCGGCGAGCCGCCGGCGACCAAGGGCTACCCGCCGTCGGTGTTCGCGCGGCTGCCGCAGCTCGTGGAGCGGGCCGGCAACAGCGACCGCGGCCCCGGCTCGATCACGGCGTTCTACACGGTGCTGGCCGAGGGCGACGACCAGCAGGACCCGATCGCCGATGCGGCGCGCGCCATCCTCGACGGCCACATCGTGCTGTCGCGCGGCCTCGCCGAGTCGGGCATCTACCCGGCGATCGACGTCGAGCAGTCGATCTCGCGCGCCATGCACCTGATCGCCGACCGCGAGCTGATGGAGCTCGCGGTCCGCTTCCGCCAGGTGTACGCGCTCTACCAGCACAACCGCGATCTCGTCAGCGTCGGCGCCTACCGGCGCGGCAGCGACCCGCGCATCGACCACGCGATCGACATGTGGCCGAAGCTGCTCGAGTTCCTGCGCCAGGACATGTACGAGGCGGTGGACATCCGCAGCGCGCGCGAGCAGCTGCACGCGCTGCTCGGGCCGGCGCCCCGCTGAGCGCGCCGCCGGCGCAGCGGCGCCGAGGAACCGGTCGAAGACGAAGACGAAGGCTGAAGGATGACGCGATCGAAGCGGATGGAGCCCATCAAGCAGCTGGCGAGCGATCGCGAGCGCGAGGCCGCGACGCAGGTGGAGCTGGCCCGCCGCGCGCTCGATGACCACGAGCGGCAGCTCGCGCAACTGCGCCAGTACCGGGCGGAGTACGCCGAGCGGGTCTCGAAGGCGGCCGCGCCGGACGTCGCCCGGCTGCAGAACTTTCACGCCTTCCTGGCGCGACTCAGCGACGCGATCGCGCAGCAGGAACGGGCGGTGGCGGAGGCGCTCGCGACGCTCGAGCGGGCCACCGACAGCTGGCGCGAGCGCCGCATCGAGGCGGCCTCGATCGGCCGCGCGGTCGCCAAGATCGCGACCGGCGAGCGGCGGGCCGAGGACCGCCGCGCGCAGCGCGATGCGGACGAGCGCGCGCTGCAGAACGTCCACCGCTCACGGGACGGTGGCTGACGGGTCGAGCGGCGCCTTGGCACGGGGCTTGCACCCCACAGGGCATGGATACCGCCCACCCGTCGCTGATCAGTCTCGCCGCCACCCCGGCGGCGTCCGCCCCACCGCCGCCCGAAGCGCCGCCGCCCGCCGCCCGGGCCGACGGCCCGGCGCCGCAGCGAAGCTTCGCCGCGACGCTGGCCCACGAGCAGCCCGGGACGTCGAACGACGCCGCGCCGCCGGCCGCCGACCAGGCCGGCGCGGCGCAGCCGGCCGCCCAGGCGACGACCGCCGACCCGGCCACGCCGGATGGCAAGCCCACCGCCAAGGCGGCTTCCAAGCCGACCGCCAGGGGCAAGACGGCAAGCGGCGGCGCCGACGCGCCGTCCGGTGGCAATCCGTTGCCGCTCTGGTTGCCGCCGGCCTCCCAGACGGGCACGGCGACACCCGCCGGCGACGCCGCCGTGCCGGCGCCGGCCGCGGCCGCGGGCCCCGGCACGCTCGCCGCGCTCGCCGCTGACGCGACCGACAGCACCGACCGCGCGACGCAGCCCGCATCGCCCGAGGACAGCGGCCCCGCCCCAGAGGCGCCGGCTGGCGTCGAGTCGGGCGCCGCGGCGACGCCTGCCGCGAGCGCCGCGATGCCGGCCATCGCCGCGACGCCATCGCCGCCGACCGCAAGCATGGACGCCGCGCTCGCGAAGGCGGCCGCGGCACTGGCCGGCGGGCAGTCGAAGGATCCCACCGCCGCGGCGGCACCGGCGGCGAACCTGCCGGCGGCCGCCGCGACGCCCGGCGCCGATCCGCCGCCCGCGGTCGCGGGGTCCGGCGCTCGAGACGCCGCCGCCAGAGCGGCCGTCACCGCGACGGCGCCCGCGCCGGCCATGGCGGCGCCAGCCATGGCGGCGCTGGCCCCGCGGCCGGCCCGCGCGCCGACGGTCGGTGCCGAAGCTGCGCGCGGCACCGGCGTGGCGGCGGACGCGGCCTCCGCCGCTTCGCCGGTCGCGACCGATCTCAGGCACGCGGTCGCGGCGGTACCGTCATCCGACGCGCACAACGACGTCGCGGCCGCGCCCGCCGCCGTGAAGGTCGCGGTCGACGCCACCGCCGGCGTCCTGCCGCAGACGGCGGCGGCGGTGCCGGACCGCGTCGCGACACCGACCGTCGCACAGGTGGCGACACCCGTCGGCGCCCCCGACTGGGGCCACGAGCTCGCCGACCGGGTCAACGTGCTCGTGAACCAGAACCTCACCCACGCGCAGATCAAGCTGTCGCCGGCCGATCTCGGCCCGATCGAGGTGCGCATCGCGCTCAGCGACGGCCAGGCGAACGTCGCGTTCACGACCCACAGCCACGTCACCAGCGAGGCGCTGCAGGCCGCGGCACCGCGGCTGCGCGAGGCGCTCGGGTCGCAGGGCTACAGCAGCGTCAACGTCGACGTCGCGCAGCAGCAGTTCCGCGAGCGGACGCCGCAACAGTCGCGTTACGACCAGGAGGCGTCGTTCGCCGCGTCCGCACCGCAGGGCGTGGCGCGCGCCGCGACGCGCGCGCCCGGCGTCGCGGGCGCGACGCTGCGGCTCGACGCCTACGCCTGAGCACCGCCGGCGGCAGCCCGCGGCCGCGGCTCAGCGGCGCACGGGCCCGGTGCCGGCGTTGCCCGGGATGTCGCGCACGAACTCCCTGAGCGCGGCCTCGTCGCCGCGCCACCAGCCATAGGTGACGCGCACGCCGTCCGCGAGCAGCACGATCGGGCCCGAGGGCGCGGCCGCGAGCGCCCGCAGCTCGGCCGGCGTCACCGCGTACCAGGCCTCGCCGACGTAGCCGCTCGCCGGCCGGAACGGCGTGCCGCCGATGCCGAGGCTGCGCGGCTCGTGGCTGACCGGGGCGAGCTCGCGCGGCTGCCCGCCGAGCGTGAGCTCGATCCTCTCCGGCACCGGCGCCGACGCGGCGCCGAGGTGCGCGCGGTTGATCGTGCTCCAGGAGACGAGCGCGAGGTAGTGCCGGCGCGCCCCCATGTTGTCGACCTCGACGACGCCGAGCGACAGGTAGTCGCGCGCGTTGGCGGCGAGCTCCGGCGCCTCGTGCGCGAACATGAGCGGCGCGGCGAGCGTGCGGATCGTGACCGCGGTCTGCGGGTCGAGGTACTCGTGGACGCGTGGCTGCTCGGCGGCGCAGCCGCCGAGCAGCAGCGCCGCGGCGCAACACAGCTTCCTAGCGCACGACATGGACCACCTCCAAGGCGGTACGTCACAGTTTCACGGTCGCAGTCTAGCCGCCGGGGGGCGCATCTGCAGCGCGGCGCGATTGTGGCGGGCGGCGGGGCCCCTGGGCCAGCGGCTGCGAACGGCTCGTGCCTTTCGCGATTGGTACCGTGATGTCGCTCACAGGCGACGATCCCGGTCATTGTGTTTCGGCCCATCCAAAATAAGATCAAACAGTTGATTCCGGGAGCCGCGACTCGGGGCGCACCGCGGTTGTCGCTGCTTGGCTACAGCAGGTGT
>Ga0335069_10001899_pt1 | contig 32904 bp, 29 predicted proteins | sample Lox_Sample_11_FD_206714 | JGI IMG/M metagenome (GOLD analysis project Ga0335069, IMG submission 206714) | Soil microbial communities from Loxahatchee National Wildlife Refuge, Florida, United States - Lox_Sample_1.1 | ecosystem: Environmental > Terrestrial > Soil > Wetlands | place: USA...
GACCTCCTGCACGGCCAGCGCGGAGGACTCGAGTTCCTTGGTGCCGAGCCGGTGCCCGGCCACGTTGATCACGTCGTCCACCCGGCCGAGGATGCGGAAGTAGCCGTCGGGGGCCTGCACCGCGCCGTCCCCGGCGAAGTACGGCCAGTCGTGCCAGTCCTTGCTGTCCGGGTCCTTGTTGTACTTGGCGTAGTAGGTGGACACGAACCGGTCGGGCTGGCCCCAGATGGTCTCGAAGATGCCCGGCCACGGGTTGCGCGCGGTGATGTTGCCGGCCTTGCCGCTGCCCCGCGGGAGCGGGTCGCCGTTCTCGTCGAGGATCTCCAGGTAGATGCCGAGCGCGGCCGGGCCGCAGCTGCCCGGCTTCATCGGGTTGATCCCGGGCAGGCCGGTGCCGATGAAGCCGCCGGTCTCGGTCTGCCACCAGGTGTCCACGATGACCGCCTCGCCCTTGCCGACGGTCTCGTAGTACCAGCGGTACACCTCGGGCTCGATCGGCTCGCCGACCGTGGTCATGTGCTTGAAGTGGTAGTCGTACTTGGCCGGCTCGTCCGGGCCGACCTTGCGCAGCATCCGGATCGCCGTGGGGGAGGTGTGGAAGATGGTCACCCCGAGCTGCTCGGCGATCCGCCAGGGGCGGCCCGCGTCCGGGTAGTTCGGCGTGCCCTCGTAGATCACGCTGGTGGTGCCGAGGGACAGCGGACCGTACACGATGTAGGAGTGGCCGGTGATCCAGCCGATGTCGGCCATGCACCAGTACGTGTCCTCGGGGTGGATGTCCTGGTAGTACTTGGACGTGCCGGTCACGTACGCCAGGTAGCCGCCGATGGAGTGCTGGGCGCCCTTGGGGCGGCCGGTAGTGCCGCTGGTGTACATCAGGAACAGCGGCGCCTCGGCCGGCAGCGAGACCGGTGCCACGACCGCGCCGCGGTGGTCGGCGAGGAGCTCGTCGACGAAGAAGTCCCGGCCCTCGACCATCGCGGTCTTGGACGAGTACTGGCCCGGGTAACGCCGCCAGACCAGGACCTTCTCGACCTCCTGGCCCTCCTTGCGGGCCGCCTCCACCGCCTCGTCGGCCTTGACCTTGTGGTCCAGCAGGTCGCCGCTGCGGTGGTAGGAGTCCATGGTGATCAGGATCTTGCTGCCGGAGTCGGCGATGCGGTGCCCGGCGGCGCCTCCGCTGAACCCGGCGAACACCTGGGAGTGGACCGCGCCGAGCCGGGCGCAGGCCAGCATGGTGACCGGCAGCTCGGGCACCATCGGCATGTGCAGGGTGACCCGGTCGCCGGTCTTGACGCCGAGGTCCCGCAGCAGGGACGCGAACTCGTTCACCCGCCGGTAGAGTTCCTGGTAGGTGATGGCGGCGTGCGCCTCGCCCTCGGGTTCGGGGACGAAGATCAGCGCCGTCTTGTTCCGGTCCCCGGCCAGGTGGCGGTCGACGCAGTTGTAGCTGGCGTTCAGCGTGCCGCCGACAAACCAGCGCCAGAACGGGGCGTTGCTGGTGTCCAGCGTGGTGTGCCAGTAATGATCCCAGGAAAGCAGGTCCGCGTATTCCTTGAAGCACTCGGGGAAGTTTTCCTCAGAGAACCGGTCGGTAATGGCCGGATCGGAGGCGTTCGCCTGGCCGATGAACTTGGGCGGGGGCAGGTAATAGCCCTCCTCGCGCCAGTGCACGGCGATGGTTGCCTCGGAAGACTCGGAAGATTCCGATGCTTCAGCGGCTTGCCCTTGAACTTCTTCGGCCATTGGGAGTCCCTCCGCTTGCGCGTACTGTCAGATTTAACGCCGGAAGCACTCCAAATTTAACGCCAGCGGGCAGCATCCTCCATGGTCACGGTGGACCTATCTGGCCGGAGCCGGGTTGGGGCCGGCCACATAGGTCACGCTGAGTAGGCGTGAGCCGACGGATCCAGCTCGGGGAAGACCCGGTCCAGCCCGGTGATCCGCATGATCTTCAGCAGCGACGGCCGGGCCGCGGTGAGCTTGAGCTGGCGGCCGGCCTGCCGCGCGTGCCGCGAGATCCGGGCCAGCACGCCGAGCCCGGAGGCGTCACAGAAGGTGACGCCGGACAGGTCCAGGGTGACCGGCGCGGGCCGGCCGTCGATGACCTCGCTGATGTATGAGTAGGCCTGTTCGGCCGTGGCGATGTCGAGCTCGCCGGTCACGCTGACGATCTGGTATCCGTTCGCGCCCGTCTTGCAGGAAAGCTCGAGCTGAGCAGGCTCCTCACGGTTGGCAGGCTCCCCGCGCTTCGCGGTTATCACGGCTGCATCACTTCCCCCGTCTGGCACTGCCGCGTCGGCCTTGACGCGGTTCAGTGGACGAATGATCACGTGCCCCTCCAAACCCTGTCCCGTTAACGTTCGCGGACCGGGAAAACGTTCCTCGCGCCGCCGGACCGGGACTCAGCCCCAGGGCCCCGTACACTGGGGTGATGGTCCCGATTCTGGCAGCAGGGTCACTACCAGCGCAAATAATTAGAACCCTTGCACTTGAGCCGACACCGGGATTCTGCTGAGTATCACGTATGAGCGGTGGCCCTGGTTCAGCGCCTGACAGGGGATTTTCAGGAGTCCCCCGGGTCGCCTGTGGCCGGGCCCGGGGACCAGGTTACTGCCCAGCTCGCCGCGCCGGTGCTGATCACGTACGACGGCGCGCAGTCCGGCATCCAGGTGGCGCTCCGGCCGCCCGGCGCCCGGGCGCTGCCCGGCACCTACCGCGGGGAGCCCCGCAAAGGGTCGTGAACCAACGGAGTAACGTGCCGGTATGCGTGCCTGGCATGTCGAGGCGCCGGGGCCGGTGACCGGCCACCCGCTGCGCCTGCACTCCGAGGACGACGTACCGCGGCCGGGGCCCGGCGAGCTGCTGCTGCGGGTCCTGGCCTGCGGCGTCTGCCGTACCGACCTGCACGTGACCGAGGGCGACCTGCCGCCGCACCGGCCCACGCCGCCCGGCGTCACGCCGGGCCACGAGGTCGTCGGCGAGGTGGCCGCCCTCGGCGAGGGCGCGGCCGGCGCGGGGTTCGCGGCCGGGGACCGCGCCGGGGCGGCCTGGCTCCGCTCGACGGACAACACCTGCACGTTCTGCCTGCGCGGCGCCGAGAACCTGTGCCCGGCCTCCCGCTACACCGGCTGGGACGCCGACGGCGGCTACGCCGAGTACATGACCGTGCCCGCCGCCTACGCGCACCGCCTGCCGGACGGGTACACCGATCCGGAGCTGGCGCCGCTGCTGTGCGCCGGCATCATCGGCTACCACGCGCTGCAGCGGGCCGAACTCCCGTCCGGCGGCCGCCTGGGCCTGTACGGCTTCGGCGGCAGCGCGCACCTGGCCGCCCAGGTGGCCCTGGCCCGCGGCGCCACCGTGCACGTGCTGACCCGCGGCGAGCAGGCCAGGCAGCTCGCCCGGGAGCTCGGCGCCGCCTCGGTCGGCGACGCGGCGGACATGCCGCCGGAGCCGCTGGACGCGGCGATCTTGTTCGCGCCCGTGGGGGACCTGGTGCTCCCGGCGCTGGCCGCCCTGGACCGCGGCGGCACCCTGGCCATCGCGGGCATCCACCTGACCGACATCCCGCCGCTGAACTACGAGAGGCACCTGTTCCAGGAGCGGCAGCTGCGCAGCGTCACCTCCAACACCCGGGCGGACGCCCGGGAGTTCCTCGGCTTCGCGGCCGAGCACAAGCTGGCCGTCACCGTCCACCCGTACCCGCTCGACGCCGCCGACCGGGCCCTGCAAGACCTGGAGGCCGGCCGCTTCGACGGCGCCGCCGTCCTTATCCCGTAGCTCCCGTAGCTCCCTTGGCTCGCTCAGCGCTGCCTGGCCGTTTGCCGCCCGTCGGCCGGACGGGGCCGTCCGCTGGTCAGCACGCCGCGACCACCGGGCATACTGGGCATCACAAGGAGCTGCCATGAGTAAGCAAGCCTCAACGCCGCCGCCCGGCGACAAGCCCCAGCCGTCCGCGCCGCCGCCGCCGCCGGCCTGGCGGAACTGGATCTGGCTGATCATGATCCTGGTCATCTTCGGGTTGTGGTTCTTCCTGCCCACCCGGTCGGCCTCGACCAGCATCAGCTACTCCCAGTTCCTCTCCGACGTGCAGGCGCAGAAGGTGAAGACGGTCGAGCTGGCCAGCACCGACGGGGGCACCACCACCGGCACGCTGAAAGACGGCACTAACTTCACCGTGGTCGTCCCGCCGCAGGCCGGCCAGGATCTGCTCAACGAGCTGACCTCCCACGGCGTGCAGGTGTCCTCGGCCCCGTCGGGGAACGGGTTCGGCACCGAGCTGCTGGTCTACCTGATCGTGTTCGGGCTGCCGATCCTGCTGTTCGGCTGGTTTTTCCGCCGCCTGTCCCGCGGCGCGGCCGGCGGGCTGCAGGGCGTGCTGGGCGCGGGCCGGTCCCGGGCCAAGGTGTTCGACGAGGAGAAGCCGTCCACCACGTTCGCCGACGTGGCCGGCTACGAGGGCGCCAAGTCCGAGATCGTCGAGGTGGTGGACTTCCTGCGCAACCCCGAGCGGTACAGCCGGGCCGGCGCGATGGTGCCCCGCGGCGTGCTGATGATCGGGCCGCCGGGCACCGGCAAGACGCTGCTGGCCCGAGCGGTGGCGGGCGAGGCGCAGGTGCCGTTCTTCTCGGTGACCGGCTCCAGCTTCGTGGAGCTGTTCGTCGGCGTCGGCGCGGCCCGGGTCCGTGACCTGTTCACCGAGGCGCGCAAGCGCGCGCCGGTCATCATCTTCATCGACGAGGTCGACGCCATCGGCCAGCGCCGCGCGGGCAGCGGGGCGGTGGTCTCCAACGACGAACGTGAGCAGACGCTCAACCAGCTGCTGGCCGAGATGGACGGGTTCGAGCCCTCCTCGGGCGTGGTGGTGCTGGCCGCCACGAACCGGCCCGAGGTCCTCGACCCGGCCCTGCTCCGGCCCGGCCGGTTCGACCGGCAGGTGACTATACCGCTGCCGAACGTCACCGAGCGGGCCGCGATCCTGGCCGTGCACTGCCGGGGCAAGAAGCTGGCCGGCGACGTGAACCTGGACGCGGTGGCCCGGGGCACGCCCGGGTTCTCCGGCGCCGACCTGGCCAACCTGGTCAACGAGGCGGCCATCTTCGCGGTCCGCGACAACCGCGAGGTGGTGACCGACGCCGACTTCGACGCGGCCCGGGACAGAATTATCTTGGGCCGCCGGGAAGGCTCCAACGTGCTGCTGCCGGAGGAGAAGCACGCGGTGGCGGTGCACGAGTCCGGGCACGCCCTGGTGGCCGCGCTGTCCGAGCACGCCGACCCGGTGGCCAAGGTGACGATCCTGCCCGCGGGACAGACCCTGGGCGTGACCGAGCAGCTGCCGCTGGTGGAACGGCACATGTACACCGAGGACTACCTGAACGACTCGCTCGCCGTCCGGCTCGGCGGCCGGGCCGCCGAGCTGGTGGTGCTCGGCCAGGGCTCCACCGGCGCGGCCAACGACCTGGCCGGCGCGACCGACCTGGCCACCAAGATGGTCCGGGAGTTCGGCCTGTCGCCGACCCTCGGCCCGGTCGGGTACCCCGAAGGCGGGTCGGTGTTCCTGGGCGGCGGCGGTGCCGCCATGTCCAGCCGCCCGTTCGCCGAGGCCACCCAGGCGGAAATCGACAAGGAGGTCGCCCAGCTGCTCCGCCGGGCCGAAGAGCGGGCCAAGGACCTGCTCGGCAGCCACCGGTCCGAGCTGGACGCGCTGGTCAGCCTGCTGCTCGAGATGGAAACCGTGGACGGCTCCGAGGTGTACCGGCTGGCGGGCCGGCCGGACCGGTCGGACACCTCCCCGCCGGTGCCGGTCACCACCACCGTGGGGCCGCACATGACCGCCGACGGCCGTACCGGTTCCGGTGGTCAGTAGGCCGAACGGATCTCCTCACCGCCCCGGCGCCCGCTCGAGCCGTCCCCGGGTGAGCCGCAGCACCCGGTCCACGCCGGCGCAGTCCACCGGCCGGTGGGTGATGAGCAGCACCGTGCGGCCCGCCGTGGCGGCCAGCAGGTCGGCGGTGAGCGCCGCCGCGGTCGGCTCGTCGAGGTGCTCGGCGGGCTCGTCCAGGATCACCACCGGGAAATCGGCCAGCAGCACCCGGGCCAGCGCGAGCCGCTGCCGCTGGCCGCCGGACAGCCGGGCGCCGTGCTCGCCGACCTGGGTATAGAGCCCGGCCGGCAGGCTGGTGACCCAGTCGTCCAGCCGGGCCCGCCGCAGCGCCTCGTGGATCTGTGTGTCGGTCGCCCCGGGGCGGGCCAGCCGCAGGTTCTCCCGCAGCGTGGTGTCGAAGATGTGCGCGTCCTGGGCGCACAGGCCGATCACCGAGCGCACCTGCTCCGAAGCCAGCGCGGTGACGTCGGTCCCGCCCAGCGTCACCGTGCCCGCCGCCGGGTCGAGGAACCGCAGCAGCACCATGGCCAGGGTGGTCTTGCCCGAGCCGCTCGGCCCGGTCACGGACACCCGGCATCCGGCGGGCAGGTCCAGGTCGGCGCGGCGCAGCACGTCGGGCTCGTTACTGCCCCAGCGCACCGTCAGGCCCCGCACCCTGATGTCGTAGGGCGGCCCGGGGAGCGGGGCGGGGCGCGCGGGCTCGGTGACCGGCTCGGGCTGCCGCAGCACCTCCGCCACCCGCGCCGAGGCGACGCGCAGCCGCGGTATCTCCTGCGCGGCCGGGGCCAGGCCACCGAACACCTCGTGCACGGCCAGCGGCATCAGCGCCACGACGGCCAGCGCGACCCCGGCCAGCGTGCCCGCCCGGACGCCCGCCACGCCGAGCACCAGGATGACCCACAGCGCCGCCCCGGCCGCGAGCGCGGTCACCGCCGCGCCGCTCGCCCGCGCGTAGGCGGACCTGGCCTGGGCGCGGGCGACCTGCCTGCTCTTGGCGGTGACCATGTCCAGCGCCCGCTGGCTGGTGCCGAGCACGGACAGCTCGCCCGCGCCGCCGAGCAGGTCCACGGTGGCCGCGGCGAACTCGCCCCGGCGCGGCGCGAGCTGGCGCTCCGCGCGCCGGGCGATGGCCCCGGCCAGCAGCGGGGCGCCCAGCGCCGCCGCCACCAGGCTCAGGGCCAGGACCAGGCCCGCCGCCGGGAGCAGGGCCGCGGTGACCGCGACGGCGCCCGCGCCGGCCAGCGCCGCGACCGCGTACGGCAGCCGCACGCGCAGCCACCGGTCGGTCAGCGAGTCCACGTCGGTGACGAGCCGGCTGATCAGGTCGCCGGAGCGGAACACGGGCGCTCCCGCCGGGGCGAGCCGCTCCAGCTTGTCGTACGCGGACACCCGGAGCCGGGCCAGCAGGCGCAGCGCCGCGTCGTGCCCGGCCAGCCGCTCGGCGTACCGGAACACGCCCCGGCCGATGCCGAACGCCTGCACCGCCGCCACCGGGACCATCAGGTACAGCACCGGCGGGTGCTGCGCCGAGCGCGAGATCAGCCAGGCCGACGTGGCCAGCAGCCCGATGGAGCAGGCCGCCGCCAGCGTGCCCGCGGCCCCGGCCAGCACCAGCCGCCCGGCCTCCTGCCGCCTCACGCCGCCACCTCCGCCAGGGGAGCCGCCTCGCCGAGGCGGACGACGCTGTCGGCGGCGGCGATCACCCGGGGATGGTGCGCGGCGACCAGGACCGCCCGCCCGGCCGCGGCCTGGGCGCGCAGCGTGCCGAGCACGCGTTTCTCGTTCGCCTCGTCCAGCCCGGCGGTCGGCTCGTCGAGCAGCAGCACCGGACGATCGAGCAGCAGTGCGCGGGCCAGCGCCACCCGGCGGCGCTGGCCCGCCGACAGGCCGCCGCCCCGCTCGCTCACCCGCCGCCCGAGCGGGATCTCGTCGAGCGCGGCGGCGTGCGCTGCCGCCTGAACCGCCTCGTCCGGCGCGTCAGGCCAGCCGAGCCGGATGTTGGCCGCCACGGTGCCCGGGAACAGGTAGGGCTCCTGCGGCACCCACGCGATCAGCGCGCGCCAGGCGTCCTGGTCCAGGTCGGCCAGGTCCGCCCCGTCCACCCGTACCCTTCCCGCAGCCACCCCCGCGAACCCCAGTAGCACGTCGGCCATAGTCGACTTACCAGATCCGCTCGGTCCGGCGAGCACCGTGATCTCCCCGGGCCGGGCGGTAAACGAGAGCCGGTCGGGGGCGGGTTCCGGGCGACCCGGATGCCGGACGCTGACGTTCTCGACCTGGATCAGCCGCAGCGCCTCGACCTGCCGCTTGCCGCCGTGGTTCGGCCCACCTGGGGTCTCGATGACGGCGATAGCCTCCTCGGCCGCGGCCAGGCCGTCGGCGCTCGCGTGGAACTGGGCGGCGGCCTGCCGCAGCGGCAGGTAGGCCTCGGGGGCGAGGATCAGCGCGATCAGCCCGGTGCGCAGGTCCAGGTGGCCGTAGACCAGGCTGAGGCCGACCCCCACCGCCACCAGCGCGACCGACACGGTCGCCACGAGCTCGAGCACCAGGGAGGACAGGAACGCGAGGCGCAGCGTGCCCATGCTGGCGCGCCGGTAGTCGCCGGTGACCCGGCCGATGGCCGCCCGCTGCGCCTTGGCCCGGCCGAACACCTTGAGTGTCGGCAGCCCGGACACCACGTCGAGGAAGTGGTGGGAGAGCACCGCCAGCGCCCGCCACCGCCGCTGCGCGTGCGCCCGGGTGGCCCGGCCGACCAGGGCGCCGAAGAGCGGGATGAGCGGCAGGGTCGCGGCGATGGTCAGCCCGGCCAGCGGGTCGGCCCAGCCCACCCGGACCAGGACGGCGACCGGCACCACGGCGGCCAGCACGAGCTGCGGCAGGTACCTGGCGAAGTAGCCGTCCAGCGCCTCGATCCCCTCGGTGGCCAGCGCGGTCAGCTCGGCGTTCCGCTGACCCGCCAGCCAGCGCGGGCCGAGCTGGACGGCCCGGGTGAGCAGGCGGCGGCGCAGTTCGGCCTTCACCGCCGCGCTCGCGTGGTACGACGCGGCCTCGGTGGCCCAGGCCACGGCCACCCGGCCGGCCACCACCACGGCCAGCGCGATCAGCGTCCCGCGCAGCATCGCGACCGTGGCGCCATGCTGGAACACGGCGGCGATGTACACCCGGGCCTGCCGGGCATGCCGCAGCAGCCGGGGGTCGAGCGGTCTCATCGGCTGGCTGGCTCTGGCTGCTGCGGCTGCGGGGACTGCGGGGCCGCGGTGACCCGCTTGCGGAAGACCCAGTAAGTCCAGCCCTGATAGAGCAGCACGAGCGGCAGGAAGATACAGGCGATGACGGTCATCAGCGCCAGCGTCTTGGCGGTTGAGGACGCGTTGGCCACCGTCAGGTTGTACGCCGCGTTGATGCTGGAGGGCAGCACGTTGGGGTAGAGCGCGGTGAACAGCGCCGCGGTGGCCGCGGCGATGCCCGCCGCGGCGGCGCCGAACGCGAAACCCTCCCGGCCCCTGAGGTTGGCCGTGACGGCCATGATCAACGCGACCGCGGCCACCGCGGCCAGCGCCACCGAAGCGGCACCGGTGGCGCCGGTGTGGCCGGGGGCCCGGTAGCCGAGCTCGGTCCAGGCCAGGAACCCGCCGCCGGCCACGATCGCGAGCACCCCGGTCAGCCGGGCCGTGCGGTGGGCGTCCCGGCGCAGGTCACCGGTGGTCTTCAGAGCCAGGAACAGCGCGCCGTCCAGCGTGAACAACGTTAGGGTAGCCAGCCCGCCGAGCAGCGAGTACGGGTTGAGGAAGTCCCAGAAGTTGCCCGCGTAGTTGTGCGCGGCATCCAGCTTGATGCCGTGCAGCACGTTGCCGAACGCCACCCCCCAGAGGATCGCCGGCAGCAGCGAGCCGCCGAAGATGGCCGCGTCCCAGCGCCGCCGCCAGGTCGCGCTGTCCCGCTTGCCGCGGTACTCGAACGCCACCCCGCGCAGGATCAGCGCCACCAGGATCAGCAGCAGCGGCAGGTAGAAGGCGCTGAACATGGACGCGTACCAGCCGGGGAACGCGGCGAAGGTGGCCCCGCCCGCGGTCAGCAGCCAGACTTCGTTACCGTCCCAGACCGGGCCGATCGTGTTGATCATGACCCGGCGCCGGGTCTCGTCCCGGCCCAGCACCGGCAGCAGGACGCCGACGCCGAAGTCGAATCCCTCGAGGATGAAGTAGCCGGCCCACAGTACGGCGATGGCGATGAACCAGACGTCGTGGAGGTGCACGTCCCCGTTTCCCTTCAGTACACCAGCGCGAGCGGCGCTTCTTCGCCCTCGCCTGCCGGTGGTGCCGACTTTTCCTCGGGCAGCCCGGCCCGCGCGTACTTGTACATCAGCCCGCCCTCGATCACGGCGAGCCCGCCGTACAGCAGGGTCAGCACGATCACCGAGGCGAGCACCTCGCCCGCGGAATTGGCCGACACGCCCTGGCTGGTCCTCATCTGCCCGAAGACCAGCCAGGGCTGGCGGGCCATTTCGGTGAACAGCCAGCCGAAGGTGTTCGCGGCCAGCGGCAGGAACGGGAGCACGAGCACCGCCCACAGCAGCAGCCGGGACCAGATCGTGCCTCGCCGGCCGGCCACCGGAGCCGGGACGCGGCCCCGGCGCAGCGTCCACAGCGAGATCAGCGAGATCAGCGCGGCCAGCATGCCGATGCCGATCATCAGCCGGAAGCTCCAGTAGGCGATCGGGATGATCGGCGTGTAGGAGCCGGGACCGTAGACCTGGGCGTACAGCGACTGCAGGTTGTCGATGCCCTTGACCTGCGAGTGGAAGTTCCCGGTGGCCAGGAAGGAGAGCAGGTCGGGCAGGGTGACCTGGAAGGTGGGCTTGGAGCCGTTCAGCGTGCCGATGGTGAACAGCGAGAACGGAGCCGGCTGGGCGGTGTGATAGAGCGCCTCGGCGGCGGCCATCTTCATCGGCTGGTACTTGGTCATCAGCTTGCCCTGGATGTCGCCGGTGATGATGACCGCGACCGCGGCGGCCAGCGCGGTGATCGCGCCCGCCTTCGCCGCGCTGCGCCACGCGGCGGTGGCGGCGGCTGCTCCTTCTCCTTCCCCGGTGGCGGGCCGCCGGATCAGGTGCCACATGGCGATCCCGGCCACCAGCCCGCCCGCGGTCAGGAAGCAGCCGGCGACCGTGTGCGGGAACGTCCCCAGCTGCACCGGGTTGGTCAGCACGGCCAGGAAGCTGGTCAGTTCCTCGCGGTGGGTGACCGGGTTGTAGTGGGAGCCGACCGGGTGCTGCATCCAGGAGTTGGCGGCCAGGATGAAGTAGGCGGACAGCAGGGTGCCGGTCGCGGCGATCCACATGCAGGCCGCATGCAGCCCGCGGGGCAGCCGGTCCCAGCCGAAGATCCACAGGCCGAGGAACGTGGACTCCAGGAAGAACGCCAGCAGCGCCTCGACGGCCAGCGGGGCGCCGAAGATGTCGCCCACGAACCGGGAGTAGGCGGACCAGTTCATGCCGAACTGGAACTCCTGCACGATCCCGGTGACCACGCCCATCGCGAAGTTGATCAGGAACAGCTTGCCGTAGAACTTGGTCAGCCTGAGCCACTTGTCGTTGCCGGTGCGGATCCAGGCGGTCTCGAAGCCGGCCACCAGGAAGCCCAGGCCGATGGTGATCGGCACGAACAGGAAGTGGTACACGGTCGTGATCCCGAACTGCCATCGCGAAAGCTCGAGGACGCTCACAGGCTGCCTCCGGTTATCTACTACTCAATGTAGTACTACGTACTGTCGTCTAATTTCCGCAGGGGTACCCGCATCGGCTCCGAGGCAGGCGAGTGTGCTGTCCCACGCGGGCAGTGTGGCTGCCGTTCAGGCAGGTGCTGAAGAGCCCTTGATCACGGGAGCGGGGGGACCAACGTCCCGGCCCTCCGCCTTCCGGCCGGCCGCCATGGTCCGGGCCCGGTGTACTCTCGCCGTATGGCAATGGCGTTGCCGACGTACATTCCCAGCCCGTCGATCAACAGCTTCAGCATCGGCCCGCTGGTCATTCACTTCTATGCCCTGATGTACCTGGTCGGCATCGCGGCGGCGGTCATCATCACCCGGCGGCGGTGGCGTGCCGTCGGCGGCGACCCCGACCTGGTCGGCGACGTCGCGCTATGGAGCGTCCCGGCCGGGATCATCGGCGGCCGGATCTATTTCGACATCACCACGCCGATGGACATCCCGCACGTGTGGTACGGCGTGTTCGCGGTGTGGGACGGCGGGCTCGGCATCTGGGGCGGCATCGCCCTCGCCTCCGTGGTCGGCCTGTGGCGGATACGCAGGGCCGGCGCGAACGGGGCCCTGTTCATGGACGCGGTGGCCCCGGCGCTGCTGGTGGCGCAGGGCATCGGGCGGATCGGGAACTACTTCAACAAGGAACTGTTCGGCCGCCCGACGTCGCTGCCCTGGGGGCTCGAGATCCCCTACCAGTACCGGGTCTCCGGCGGGATCCCCGAGCGCTACCTGAACGCCGCCACCTTCCAGCCGACCTTCCTCTACGAGCTGATCTTCGACTTCGCCTGGGCCGCCGTGCTGGTCTGGCTCGGTCACCACCGCAAGATCAAGCCGCCGGGCCTGTTCGCGCTGTACGTCTTCGGCTATTCCGCGTACCGGATCTTCGAGGAATCGCTGCGCATCGACTCCTCGGTGTACTTCCTCGGCCTGCGCCTCAACACGTACATCGCCTCGGCGCTCGCGATCATCGGCGCGATCTGGTTCTACCGCAGCCAGCGCCGTCCCGAGCCTGTGCCCGTTGCCGCCGAGGCCGTTGCCGGTGAGGCCGACGTCGGCGAGGCCGCCGTGCCGGCCGACGTGGGCGCCACCACTGCCGCCTCCGCTACCGCTGCCACCGCCGGGGCCGGGCCGCCGGGCGACGCCCAGGCGCCGGATGATCCGGAGCCCTCCGGTAACTCTGAGTCACGCAAATCCCAGGACTCTGGGCAGGCCACATCCTGATCATGAGTGAGGTAACGGCCGCCGCCGAGGTGCCGGTCGTCTACCTGCACGGCCCCGAACCCCACCCGGTGTCACCACTGGATTTCCGCCAGACCAGCCTGCTCCTCGAGACCTCCTACGAGGCGGCCCGGGCGTTCCTGGCCGACCTGGACGTCACCGGCCCGGGGCTCTACGGCTCCCCCTGACCGCTCAGAGTCGGCCCCGGCGAGGTGGCCGAGTTCGACACCCAGGTGCCGCACTGGTTCGGCAGCACGGGCGATGGCCCCGCCGAGATCCTCAGCATCTTCAGCCGGCCCGGCGAACGGATGAACGTCCGGACAGAACCTCCCCGTGCCTGACCTCGCACCCGGCGATCCATCTGGAAGACATTCCCTCAGGCGGGGCCGATGGTGTCGCGGGGACCGGGGGCGGCGGGCGCCGGGTCCTTGAGCTCGACGAACAGGACCGGCGACCCGCACCGCGGCGTCCACGATCCGCGGCAGGCTCAGGGCCGGCTTGGGCCCCTTGTTCCTCACCACGCAGTACGGGGCGTCCACCTGGCCGTCTCGGTCGCGGTCTCGGCGCTGCTGTTCCGCCGCCGCACCGCCTAGCTTGACGACCAGAGCCACGGCCGTGGATCGTGTGGGCATGACCGAGGCAGCCGGGCTGGCCGACGTGCTGGCGTCGCGGCTGGGGGCGCTGTGGGGGACGGCCGTCGACGTCACCGGGCTGCGGCAGCTGTCCGGCGGCGCGAGCCGGGAGAGCTGGGACATCCAGGTGCGCACCGCCGGCGGGACCGGGCGCCGCCTCATCCTGCTCCGCGCCGCGGCCGGCCGGGCACCCGAGAAGGACATCGCCGTCGAGGCGGCGGCGATGTCCGCGGCCCGGGCGGCCGGCGTCCCCGCGCCCGAGCTGCACGACTTCGGCAACGGCGCCCTCGGCCGGGACTACCTCCTGATGGAGCGCCTGGACGGGGAGACGATCCCGCGCCGGCTGCTGCGGGACGACGCGTACGCCGCGGTCCGCCCCAGGCTCGCGCGCCGCCTCGGCGAGGTCCTGGCGCGGATCCATCAGGTGGACCCCGGCAAGATCCCCGGCCTGCCGCAGGTCGACGCGCTCGGCCAGCTGACCGGCCTGTACCAGGGTTTCGCCGAGCCCCGGCCCGCGCTGGAGATCGGCCTGCGCTGGCTGGCCGAGCATAACCCCCCGCCCGTCGCGGACACGCTGGTCCACGGTGACTTCCGGACCGGCAACCTGATGGTCGGCGCGGACGGCCTGCACGGGGTGCTGGACTGGGAACTCACCCATCGCGGCGACCCGAGGCAGGACCTGGGCTGGCTGTGCACCAAGGCCTGGCGGTTCGGCTCGGCCAGCCCCGCCGGGGGATTCGGTACCCGCGCCGACCTGATGGCGGGCTACGCGGCCGGCGGTGGCACCCCGCCGGACGAGGAAACCCAGCGGTGGTGGGAGCTGTACGGCACCGTGCGGTGGGCGCTGCTCTGCCGCCGGCAGGCCGAGCGGTACCTCGCCGACGCCGAGCCGTCGATCGAGCACGCGGTGCTCGGCCGCCGGGTCTGCGAGCAGGAATTCGACATCCTGCTCGCGCTGGGTCACGCTGCCCCGCAGGTCGTGCCCGATCCGCTGGACGACGGGGTACGCCCGTCCGTTCGGCCTCATGATCTTCCTAACGGCCCCGAGTTGCTCCGGGCCGTCCGCGAGTTCCTCGCCGCCGAGGTCGGCATCACGGACCCGCGGCTGAGGTTCCATGCCCTGGTCGCGGCCAACGCGCTGCGGATCGCCGAGCGCGAGGCCCTGCTCGGCGCCGAGCACGAACGCCGCCACCAGGCCAGGCTGGCCGTGCTGGGCTGCGCCGACGACGAGGCGCTGTGCGCGGCGATCCGCGAAGGGACGCTGGACCACCGCTTCGGCGACATCGCCGCCACGGTCCGGGAGATGATCGTCGACAAGCTCACCGTGGCCAACCCCGGCCACCTGGCCTGTCCCGCATAAGCCAAGGAGAGTCGTGGACTTCAGCCTGCCCGAGGACCTGCAGCAGTACCTGGCCGAACTCGACGAGTTCATCGAACGCGAGATCAGGCCGCTCGAAGAACAGGACGACAACATCCGGTTCTTCGACCACCGCCGGGAGGACGCCAGGACCGACTGGGATCGCGGCGGGCTGCCCAGCCGCGAGTGGGAGGCGCTGCTCGCCGAGGCCCGGCGGCGGGCCGACGCGGCCGGCCACTACCGGTACGCGTTCCCCAAGGAGCACGGCGGCCGGGACGGCACCAACCTGGGCATGGCGGTCATCCGCGAGCACCTGGCCGGCAAGGGCCTCGGCCTGCACTGCGACCTGCAGAACGAGCACGCGATCGTGGGCAACAACGTGGGGCTGCTGCTGATGCTGCACTACGGCAGCCCGGAGCAGAAAGCCGAGTGGGTCGACGACCTGGCCGCCGGGCGGCGGCACTTCGCGTTCGGCATCACCGAGCCCGCGCACGGCAGCGACGCGACGTTCATGGAGACCCGGGCGGTACGCGACGGGGACCACTGGGTGATCAACGGCGAGAAGACCTGGAACACCGGCATCCACACCGCCTCGCACGACCTGGTCTTCGCCCGTACCAGCGGGACGCCGGGCAGCGGCGCGGGCATCACCGGCTTCCTGGTCCCCGCCGATACCCCCGGCTTCACGGTCGAGGAGTACCTGTGGACGTTCAACATGCCCACCGACCACGCGCACGTCTCGTTCACCGACGTCCGGGTCCCGGACAGCGCCATCCTCGGCGGCGAGGGCCGCGGCCTGGCGGTCGTGCAGCACTTCTTCAACGAGAACCGGATCCGCCAGGCGGCCTCCAGCCTGGGCGCCGCCCAGTTCTGCATCAACCGCTCGGTGGAGTACGCGAAGACCCGGGCGCCGTTCGGCAAGCCGCTCGCGAGCAACCAGGCCATCCAGTTCCCGCTGGTCGAGCTGCAGACGCAGGGCGAGATGCTGCGAGCGCTCATCCACAAGACGGCCTGGAGCATGGACACCTACGGGCCGCTGACGCAGTCCGAGGCGGTCTCGATGTGCAACTACGTGGCCAACCGGCTGTGCTGCGAGGCCGCCGACCGCGCCATGCAGGTGCACGGCGGCCTGGGCTACTCCCGGCACCAGCCCTTCGAGCACATCTACCGGCACCACCGCCGGTACCGCATCACCGAGGGCGCCGAGGAGATCCAGATGCGGCGGGTGGCGGGCTACCTGTTCGGCTTCACCAAGCAGGACACCCTCAAGGGCGTCACCGGCTGAGGCCCGCCGACACGTCGCGTGGAGCCCGGCAGGTCAGCGGGACGCAGATCCGGCGAGGTAGACCACCCGGCGGGCGACGTTGACCGCGTGGTCGGCCAGCCGCTCGTAGAAACGTGCCACCAGCGTCATCTCCATCGTCACCGGTAGTGTCATACGTCCTGAGCCGAGCTCCGCCATCAAGCTGGCGAACAGCCCGTCCATCTCGTCGTCACGGTCATCCAGTACCGCCGCGGCGGAACGGTCGCGCTGGCACCAGCAGTCCACTGCCTGGCGCCACATGTCGGACCCGAGCTTCCCCATCTGCTCGACGAGCCCCCGGGCGCGCGGCGAGAGGTCCGCGCTGAGCATGTAGCTGGCCTGGCGGGCGATGCTGACGACGAGGTCGTGGGAACGCTCGAGTTCGGGCACGACCCGCAGCACGGAGATCAGGAAGCGCAGGTCGGACCCCAGGGGCGTCTGCAGCACGAGCTCCCGGTCGGCCAGTTCCTCGATCTTCGGGTAGAGGTCGTCGATGGCCCGGTCACGCTCGGCCAGCTCCCGGACCACCTCGCTGTTGCCGTTGAGCAGGGCATCGGTCGCCTTGGGCAGGTCCTCAGCGACCATGGTGAACAATTCGACGACGCTGGCTTCGATAGTTTCAAGATCGTGATGGAATACGCGCCGAGGCTCGGTCATAGCCAAAGCTTATAGAGCCCCGGCCCGCCTCTCCGGGGCAACCCGACAAGGAATTAACGGCTTTTCCGGGCAGGACTTCGGATGGCTGACCGGCCCGCTCAGCCCCGCGCCGGGCCCCGGGACCCCAGAAATTTCTCGGGACCCGTTGAACACCGGGGCCTGGCGCTGCGTACTCCTGCTCGACAGCATCCCGCCGACACCATCAATGCGGGGGACCAGTGTCGGCGGCGTCGTGGCGACGCTGCCGCCCAGACAGGGGAGACCTTTTATGCCGGGCGGTCCGGGGGACGGCCGATGCTGGCCACCTTCGCGCCGGTGGCGCGGACCAGGTCCGCGGGCGCGAGCTCGATCTCGAGCCCGCGCCGCCCGGCGCTGCAGAACACGGTGGCGAAGCGCATCGCGGACTCGTCCAGCACCACCGGCAGCCGCTTGCGCTGGCCGACCGGGGAGATGCCGCCGGCCACGTACCCGGTGGCCCGTTCGGCCGCCGCCACCTGGGCCATCGCGGCCTTCTTGCCACCGGAGGCGGCGGCCAGCGCCTTGAGGTCGAGCTGGCCTTCCACCGGGACCACGCCGGTCACCAGGGTTCCGTCCACCTCGGCGATCAGCGTCTTGAACACGCGCTCCGCCGAGACGCCCAGCGCCTCGCTGGCCTCCCGGCCGTAGGACTCGCTCCGCGGGTCGTGCGGGTACTCGTGCAGCGTGAACGGGATCCCGGCGCGCTCGAGCGCCATCGTCGCCGTCGTCCCGCGTCCCGCCACGATCGGCACGTTACTCCCGCGGTGCCGCCCCGGCGGAAACCATGCGGCGAAAACCATTAGGCGCGCTGTCCGGTATGTCCGCATAGTGGGGACATGCGCGTGACGTTTCCCCGGCTGCCCGACCATCAGCGCGGCTACGCGCTGGTGGAGCGGGACGACGGGGTGGTGTACCGGCTGTACGGCAGCCCCGCCGGGTCCCGGCTGCCGCATGACATCATGCACCTCGTGGTGGAGCGGGAACTGCGCATCAGGGACGGCATCTGGGGCGGCATCGCGGCGGGCGTCGTCTTCGACAGCATGCGGTACGTCAGCGGCCGCCGGCTCCCGCACGCGGCCGAGCGCTCGAAAGCCCTGCTGCGCGGCTTCCGGGAGCAGGGCCTGCGCGCCGAACTCCTCGCCGACCTGGTTTCCAGCGCCGCGGCGCTGGACACTATGACCCCGGACACGATCAGGCGGCTGGCCAGAGAGAGGCTCTCGGTGCTGCCCGGGGCGGACGTGGATCCGGTCGCGATCGCCGTCGCCGCGCGGGCGCTGCAGGTGGAGGCGGCCCGCTGGGCGCGGCTCAGAGTGGGGGAGGAGCTGTGTTATGAGTGGCCAGGAAGATGAGCGGCCCGACGAGGTGATCGAGCGCGGGCCGGTCGTGCTGCGCCGGTGGCAGCTCGACGACGTGGATGCCCTGTACGTCGCGGTCACCGAGTCGCTCGACCACCTGCGCCCGTGGATGCCGTGGGCGGCGGACTACAGCCGGGCGTCGGCGGAGGAGTACCTGGCCGGGTCGGTCAAGCACTGGGACGAGGACACCGAGTACAACTACGCCATCACCACCGCGGGCGCGCTGGCGGGCAGCATCAGCCTGATGGCCAGGATCGGCCCGGGCGGCCTGGAGGTCGGCTACTGGGTGCACCGCGCGTACACCCGCCGCGGCCTGGTCACGGTGGCGACCGCGGCGCTGGTGGAGCAGGCGTTCCGGCTGCCCGGCGTGGACCGGGTGGAGATCGTGCACGACGAGCTGAACGCGGCCAGCGGCGGGGTGCCGCGCAAGCTCGGCTTCACCGAGGTCGAGCGCCGCCCGCTGGACGAGCCCTCGCCGGGCGGCAACGGCGTCGGCGTGGTCTGGCGCCTGACCAGGTAACGTAAGCCTGCATGGGAGACCGGCACGCGGATCAGATGGACCGCGACATTATCGATCGCGACATGATGGAGCTGGCCCTCGGCCAGGCCCGGGTGAGCCTGGCCTCCGGCGGCGTGCCGGTCGGGGCGGTGCTCGCCGCGGGCGGGGAGGTCATCGCGGCCGGGCACAACGAGCGGGTGCAGCGCGGCGACCCGGTGGCGCACGGCGAGATCGCCTGCCTGCGCAACGCCGGCCGGCGGCCCTCCTACCACGACACGACCCTGTACACCACGCTGTCGCCGTGCCAGATGTGCAGCGGGGCGATCCTGCTGTTCCAGATCCCCCGGGTGGTGGTCGGCGAGGCGGAGACCTTCGAGGGCGACCTCGGCTTCCTGGCCGGCCGCGGCGTGGAGATCGTCCTGCTCGAGGACGAGGACTGCGTGGCCGTCATGCGCGAGTTCCAGGAGCGCTACCCCGAGGTGTGGAGCGAGGACATCGGCGGCCGCTGACCCGCCCGCCCCGGATTAGCGAACGCTTAACCGTGGTTGCGCAATGCCCGGGCCAGGCCGAATGATGCATACATGCAGGTCCCCTCGCATGTCGAATACGAGCGGGCGACCAGCGTCGAGCATGCGCTGTCGCTGCTGAGCAGGCCCGACACCCGCGTCCTGGCGGGCGGCCACAGCCTCATCCCGATGATGAAGCTGCGGCTGGCTCAGCCCGAGGTGCTCGTCGACATCAACGGGCTGGCCGAACTCGCCTACATCAAGCTGGCCGGCCACGAGCTCCGCATCGGCGCCCTGGCGCGGCACGCGGACCTGCTGGATTCGGCCGTCGCGGGCGAGCTCTTCCCGATCTTCCACGACGCCGAACGGGTCGTCGCGGACCCGATCGTCCGGCTGTGGGGCACCGTCGGCGGGTCGCTGTGCCAGGCCGACCCGTCCGAGGACCTGTCCGCGGTGTTCGCCGCCGCCCGCGCGACCGCGGTCATTCGCGGCCAGGAGGGCGACCGGATGATCCCGGTCCGGGAGTTTCACCTGGGTCCCTACGAGACGGCGGTCGGCCGCGGCGAGCTGCTGGCCGAGATCCGGGTGCCGGTGATCCCCGGCGCCGGCAGCGCGTACGAGAAGGTGGCGCGGCGGGTGGGCGACTGGTCGGTGGCCGCCGCCGGCGCGGTGCTGCGGCTGGGCGGCGGCCCGGGTCAGCCGGTCATCGAGACAGCGGGCATCGGCCTGACCGCGGTGGGCGCCGAGCATTTCGTGGCGGCCGAGGCCGAGGAGTTCCTCCGCGGCCGCGTCGTCGGCGCCGAGAGCTTCGAAACGGCCGGGGCGATCGCCGCCGGGCACTGCCATCCCGTCGCCGACCAGCGCGGGCCCGAGGACTACAAGCGGCACCTGGTCGCCGAGCTCACCGCCCGCGCGCTCCGTCGTGCAGCGGGCCGGGCCGCGGTCCGGGCGGGGGCGCCGGCATGACCATGCGGGTCGCGGTGACCGTGAACGGCACCGAGTACGCGCGCGACGTGGAGCCGCGGCTGCTGCTCATCCACTTCCTGCGCGACGAGCTCGGCCTGACCGGCAGCCACTGGGGCTGCGACACGTCGAACTGCGGCAGCTGCGTGGTGTGGCTGGACGCCAGGCCGGTCAAATCATGCACGGTACTCGCGGCGATGGCCGATGGCCGTTCGGTCCATACCGTCGAGGGCCTGGAGCGGGACGGTCAGCTTGACCCGGTGCAGGAGGGGTTCATCGAGTGCCACGGCCTGCAGTGCGGCTTCTGCACGCCCGGCATGATGATGACCGCGCGCTGGCTGCTCGACCGCAACCCCGACCCGAGCGAGGCGGAGATCCGCGAGGCCATCTCCGGCCAGATCTGCCGGTGCACCGGCTACGAGAACATCGTCAGGTCGGTCCGCTGGGCCGCCAAACGCTCGAAGGATGACCGGTGACCGCGGGTTACGGCCGGATGCTGCGCAAGGAGGACCAGCGGTTCATCCGCGGCCGGGGCATGTTCGTGGACGACGTCCACCTGCCCGGCATGCTCTACGGGGCGGTGCTGCGCAGCCCGCACCCGCACGCCCGCATCCTGGCCATCGACACCCTGGCGGCGGAGGCGCATCCCAAGGTGCGGGCGGTGATCACCGGCGAGATGCTGGCCGCCAGGAACCTGGCCTGGATGCCGACCCTGTCCGGCGACACGCAGGCCGTGCTGGCCACCGACAAGGTGCGGTTCCAGGGCCAGGAGGTGGCGTTCGTGGTGGCCGAGGACCACTACGCCGCCCGGGACGCCCTCGAGCTGATCGACGTGGAGTACGAGCCGCTGCCCGCCGTGGTGGACGCGCGCCGGGCGATGGACGCCGATGCCCCGCTGGTCCGCGACGACCTGGACCCGCCGCCCGGACGCGCCCGCAACCACATCTTCGACTGGGAGGCCGGCGACGCGGCCCGCACCGAGCAGGTGTTCCGCGACGCCGAGGTGACGGTCACCCAGGACATGCTGTACCCGCGGGTCCATCCGGCGCCGCTGGAGACCTGCGGGATCGTCGCGGACTTCGACCGGGTCAGCGGCAAGCTGACGATCTGGGCCACCACCCAGGCCCCGCACGCGCACCGGACCCTGTACGCCATGGTGGCGGGCCTGCCCGAGCACAAGATCAGGGTGATCTCGCCGGACATCGGCGGGGGATTCGGCAACAAGGTGCCGATCTATCCGGGGTACTTGTGCGCGATCACCGGCTCGATGCTCACCGGCCGCCCGGTGAAGTGGGTGGAGGACCGCTCGGAGAACCTCATGTCCACCTGCTTCGCCCGGGACTTCCACATGCGCGGCGAGCTGGCCGCCAGCCGGGACGGCAAGATCCGGGCGGTGCGCGTGGCGGTCCTCGCCGACCACGGCGCGTTCAACGGCGCCGCGCAGCCGACCAAGTACCCGGTCGGGTTCTTCGGCGTGTTCACCGGTTCCTACGACCTGGAGGCCGCGTACTGCCAGGTGACCGCGGTCTACACGAACAAGGCGCCGGGCGGGGTCGCCTACTCCTGCTCGTTCCGCATCACCGAGGCGGTCTACCTGGTCGAGCGGATGGTCGACGTGCTGGCCTTCGAGCTGGGCCTGGACCCGGCCGAGCTGCGGATGCGCAACCTGCTCCGGCCCGAGCAGTTCCCCTACACCTGCCGGACCGGCTGGGTGTACGACTCCGGCGACTACCCGCGCACGCTGCGCATGGCCATGGACATGGCAGGTTATGAAGAGCTCCGGAAAGAGCAGGAGGCCGAACGAGCCAGCGGTCACCTCATGGGTATCGGTGTCAGCTTTTTCACCGAGGCCGTCGGGGCCGGTCCCCGCAAGCACATGGACATCCTGGGCCTCGGCATGGCGGACGGGGTGGAACTCCGGATCCACCCGACGGGCACCGCGGTGCTCCGGATCTCGGTGCAGACCCAGGGCCAGGGGCACGAGACCACCTTCGCCCAGATCGTGGCCGAGGAGCTCGGCATCCCTCCCGGGGATGTGGAGGTTGTGCACGGGGACACCGATCAGACGCCGTTCGGCCTGGGCACCTACGGCTCCCGGTCCACGCCGGTGTCCGGCGCGGCCGCCGCCCTGGTGGCCAGGAAGGTGCGCGAGCGGGCCCGTATCGTGGCCGCGGCCATGCTCGAGGTCAGCCCCGCCGACCTGGAGTGGGAACGCGGCCGCTGGTTCGTCCGGGGCGACCCGGACTCCGGCCGCACGATGACCCAGATCGCCCTGGCTGCGCACTCCGGCCTGGAGCTGCCGGAAGGGGTCGAGGGCCAGCTGGACGCGAGCTGCGTCTATGACCCGCCCAATCTCACCTATCCGTTCGGTGCGTATATCTGCGTGGTGGACGTGGATCCGGGCACCGGCAAGGTGGACGTCCGGCGGTTCATCGCGGTGGACGACTGCGGGGTCCGGATCAACCCGATGATCGTCGAGGGCCAGGTGCACGGCGGGCTCGCCGACGGCATCGGGATGGCGCTGATGGAGAACATCGCCTTCGACGCCGACGGCAACTGCCTGGGCGGCTCGTTCATGGACTACCTGCTGCCCACCTCGCTGGAGTGCCCGTCCTGGGAGCTCGGCGCGACCGTCACCCCCTCGCCGCACCACCCGATCGGGGCCAAGGGGGTAGGCGAGTCCGCGACCGTCGGGTCGCCGCCCGCCGTGGTCAACGCGGTCATCGACGCGCTGCGGCCGTACGGCGTGCGGCACGCGGACATGCCGCTCACCCCGGCCCAGGTGTGGCGGGCCATCCAGGGCCGCCCGTTCCGCACCGACCTGGCCATCACCTGAACCCGCCCGCCGCCGCCCGCGCCCGCCTCCCATCCGCCGGTCGGCCCGGCCGGCCCGGAAAGATAAACTCGCCCCTTGAGCGTTATGCACAACTGACTACTTGGATAACGCGAACCTTTTGACAGGGACACTTGTGAGCAGCACCTCGACACACGATCTGCACGACCGGTTCCCTCAGGTCGCTGATCTGTCCGCCGCCCTGGAGACGGTCGGCTACCTGGCGGGCGACCAGCTCGGGGCCGCGCTCTTCCTGGCGGTCCGGATCGGGCAGCCGATCCTGCTGGAGGGCGAGCCGGGCGTGGGCAAGACCGAGGCCGCCAAGGCCCTGGCCGCCGCGATCGACACCCCGCTGGTCCGGCTGCAGTGCTACGAGGGCATCACCGCCTCCGAGGCGCTGTACGAGTGGAACTACCCGCGGCAGCTGCTCGCCATCAGGCTCGCCGAGGCGGCGGGCGAGCACATCCGGGACAAGGACCTGTTCACCGGGGAGTACCTGCTGCCGCGGCCGCTGCTCACCGCCCTGCTGCACCCGGGTCCCCGGCCCGCCGTCCTGCTCATCGACGAGGTGGACCGGGCCGACGACGAGTTCGAGGCATTCCTCTTCGAGCTGCTGGCCGAGGCCGCGGTCACCATCCCCGAGCTCGGCACCCAGCAGGCGGCCCTGCCCCCGGTCACCGTGCTGACCTCGAACCGGACCAGGGACCTGCACGACGCGCTCAAGCGCCGGTGCCTGTACCACTGGATCGCCTACCCGGACACCGCCCGGGTGGCCGAGATCGTCAGGCGCCGGGTGCCGGCGTCGGGGGAGGAGCTGGCCGGCCAGATCGCGGCCGCGGTCAACCGGCTGCGCGGCCTGGACCTCACCAAGCCACCCGGCATCTCGGAGGCGATCAGCTGGGCCTTCGCCGCGAGCGTGTTCGGCGCCGCGGAGCTGTCCCCCCAGGTGGCCGGCCAGACCCTGAGCACGGTGCTGAAGTACCCGGAAGACGAGGAAACGGTGCGCCAGGCCGGGCTGGCGTCGGTGGTCGGGCGCATTGACTGAGGTGGTCGGCCGCATTGACTGAGCTGTACTCTCCGCCGGACGTGAGTTCCTCGCCGGACGTGGCCGCGATGGCCACCGGCCTGGGGATCGCCCTGCATACCGCGGGGCTGCCGGTCGGGCCCGACCGCTGCGAGCGGCTGGCCCGGGCCGTGACGGTCATGGGCGCCACCTCGGTGGCCGAGCTCCGGGCCTGCGCGCTGGCCACGATGGTGTCTGACCCGAGCCAGATGGCCACTTTCAACCGGGTGTTCGACGCACTGTTCGGCGGCCCCTCGCCGTTCCGGAACCAGCTGCCGCCCGCCGGGCCCGCGTTCCAGCGAGCCGATCCCGACGGCAGCCCCCAGCCCGCCCAGCCCCCCGGGGGCCAGGTCGATCCGTCCCGGCTGCCGTCGGGCTGGCACGTCTCGGATGCCGCCCCGGCCGCCGCGGACGGCGACGAGCCGCTGGCCGAGGGGCCGGCCCTCCGCCGGGTCGCGTCGGCCACCGAGCGGCTGCGCGGCCGTGACTTCACCGAGCTGTCCCCGGGCGAGCTGCGGCAGCTGGTCACGCTCATGCGCGAGATGACCCTGGCCATCCCGCCCCGCCGGACCCGCAGGTACCGGCCGGCCCGCGACGGGAAGCGGCCGGATCTGCGCCGGACGCTGCGGCTGGCCCGGCGCAGCGGCGGCGAGGCGATCAGGTTCGCGCGCCGGGCGCCGCGGGTCCGGCCGCGCCGCCTCGTGGTGCTGTGCGACATCTCCGGCTCCATGGAGCCCTACGCCCGTGCGCTGCTGATGCTGCTCTACGTCCTCAACGCCGGGCAGGTGCGCGGCGGTGACGGGCGGGGCCTGAACCGGACCGAGGTGTTCAGCTTCGCGACCCGGCTGACCCGGCTGACCCCGGCGCTCGCCGCGGCCAGCCCGGACACGATGCTGGCCAAGGCGGGCGAGGCGGCCCCCGACTGGTCGGGCGGGACCCGCATCGGCGCGGCGGTCAAGGAGTTCAACGACCGCTACGGCTGCCGGGGCATGGCCCGGGGAGCGGTGGTGCTGATCATCTCCGACGGCTGGGAGACCGGGGAGCCTGAGCTGCTCGGCGCCCAGATGGCGCGGCTGTCCCGGGTGGCGCACCGGATCGTGTGGGCCAATCCGCGCACCCAGTCCCCGCGTTACCGCCCGGAGGTCGGCGGCATGGCCGCCGCATGGCCGTACTGCGACGCCGTGGTGAGCGCGCACAACCTAGACGCCCTGGACGACCTGCTCTCCGCGCTGCACGCCCGCTGAGCCCTGCGTGCCGGGCCCTGCGTGCCCGCTGGCCGCCGCTTTTGCGGGTGGGCGGCGGCCAGCGGGCCCGGGGATGAGCCGATGGTGCGCAAAGCGGGTGCGCGCCATCGGCTGGCTTTGCTAGCCCGGGGGATGACCCCTGTTTAGGTGATGTTCACCAGTCTGGTGTGGTAGCCGGTCGCGCCGTTCGGCTCGGTCTTGTGCTTCACCGCGGTCTGGGTGTAGCCGCTCTTGTCGGTGGCCCGCACCTCGAGCATGTGCTGCCCGGGGGTGGCGTCCCAGATGTAGTACCACTGACGCCAGGTGTCGATGGTGTCCTGGGCCGGGAGCTTGGCCTCGTAGAAGACGCCGTCGATGCCCACCTCGACCGCCTCGATGCCGGTGTGCTGCGCCCAGGCGACCCCGGCGATCGTCACCTGGCCCGCGGGAAGGGTGCTGAGGCGCCTGGGTACGTCGATGCGGGATTCGGTCTTGATCGGCGCCTGCTGGGACCACGCCGGTGTCTGCTTGACCCAGTAGGCGCTGAACGCGCCGAACGTGGTGAACTCCATGTCCACCACCCACTTGGTCGCGGACACGTAGCCGTAGAGCCCCGGGACCACCACCCGCACCGGGTAGCCGTGCGCCTGCGGCAGCACCTGGCCGTTCATGCCCACCGCGAGCAGCGAATCCCGGCCGTCCATGACCGGCTCGGTGGCCACGCCGATGGTCATTCCGTGCGGGTCGCGCATGACGATCTGGTCCGCGCCGGACTGGATGCCGGCCTTACGCAGTATGGGCGCCAGCAGCGTGCCCTGCCAGCGGGCGTTGCCGATGTAGTTGCCGCCCACCGATTCCGAGACACAGGTCAGGGTGATGTCGCGCTCGATTATGGGCCGCTGGATCAGGTCGTCGTAGCTGAGGATCATCGGCTTGTCCACCATGCCGTGGATCCGCAGGTGCCAGGTCGAGGCGGGCACCTTGGGCAGCACCAGGGACGTGTCGACCCGGTAGAAGTCCGCGTTCGGCGTGTAGAACGGCGACAAGCCGGGGATGTCCAGCGTCTCGTCCGCGGGCAGCGGCGTCATCGGGTCGATCTGGAGCTGCGGCGCCTTGGTGGCACTGGGCGCCGGGGCGGCGCCCGCCGATGTCGACATCGGCGCCGGCGCGTTTCCGCGGAGACGCTTGCCGAGCAGGAGCTCGCCGCCCACCCCGGCCGCGGCCGCCCCGACGGCGGTGACGCCGGCGGCGGCGAGGAACTTGCGCCGGTCGACGCTGGTCATCGGGTCCTCCTGCGGGTGCCGCCGCGCGCATGCCGCTGCGGCGCGATTCCTTGGGGCGGTGCTGACGCGCGCACCAGCCACAGCAGCGCGGCGACGCCGGCGATGCCGCCGACGACCGCGGGCATGACGTCGCTCACCTGGCTCATCGGCCTGGTGACCGCGACGAAGGCGGCGGTCAGGGTGAACGCCGCGAGGCCGGCCACGCCGAGCGCCGCAGCGCGCCGGGCCAGCACCCCGATCACCAGCGCGATGACCGCGATCGCGGCGTACATGCCGAGCAGCAGCACGGCCCGGCCGTGCGTGCCGAAGTGCTGGATCACGGCGTTCCGCAGTGCGGCCGGCATCCGGTCGACGAACACGCCGCCCATCGCGGCGATCGGCGAGGCCGAGGAGCGGAGGATGGCCGCGGCCAGCGTGGAGACGCCGATCACGACGGCCGTGCCGAGGAGTCCGGTCACCGCGCCGACCATCGGCCCGCGCTGGCTGGCTTCCCGCCTGCGCTCCTGGTCGGCCTGCCAGCTGCCCGGGTGGACGCCCACGTCGGGAGCCGTGAGCATCGGATCGGACATCGCGGGCTCGGCGTAGCTGTCCGGGCCCAGGTAACCGGCGGAACCCGCGAAGTCGTCCTGAGCCCCGGCGTAGCCGTCCGCGGTCCCGGCGTAGCCGCCGGCGGTGCTACCGTAACCGTTCCCGTTCCAGTCGTAGCCGTCGGCGTCACCTGGATACTCGGTGATGGTCCGGCCGTAGCCGCCGCCGGACCGGTCATAGCCGTCTGCCGTGGTGGCGAAACCGCCCGTGGCACCGGCATAGCCCGTGGTGGCGCTGGCGAAGCTCCTCGTGGCGCCGTCGAAGCCGTCAGTGGCACCCGCGTAGCCGTCAGTGGCACCCGCGTAGCCGTTGACGCCCCCGGCGTAACCGCCGTCGGGGTAACCGCCCGTCCGGTAGCCGTTGCCGTTCCCGGCGCCGCCGTGGCCGTCGGTGGTCCAGCCGTAGCCGTCCCTCGCGCCGCCGTAGCCGCCCGCGGAGTCGTAGCCGTCGCCCGGGCCGTAGCCGTTTGCGGAGTCGTAGCCGTCGCCCGGGCCGTAGCCATCAGCCGGGCTGTAGCCGGCCGGGGATCCGTAGCCGTTCCTGGTCGGCGGGAAGGGGTCCGTGATCACGGCCGACTGATAGCCGCGGTCCGGAGATCCACCCGAACCCCGCTGGTACCCGGCCTGCTGCCGGTGCCCGGCGGCCGCCTGGTATGCGCCCTGGCGATCGGCGCCGTACCGGCTGTCCGCTCGGTCCCCGCCCGGGTAGGCGTCGCCGTCCCGGTAGGACGGCCAGCCCTCGGCCGGGGTCGCGTTCGGCCAGCGCTCCTGGCGCGGCGGCTGGCGATGCGACGGATCGTAACTCATGTCTCTATTCACGGTCCTGGGAGCCGGTGCCGTTCGATGTTTGCCCGGTGGGTAACCAACAGGTAAGAAAGCGGGATCCGGCGGCCTAGCTCAGACCGGGACTTCCCGGCCCGCGCCGACTTCCCGGCCCGCGTCAGCGTCAGCCCCCGCGGGAGCCGCCACCGCCGAGGCCGCGGGTTCCGCGGCGACCGCGAGTGCCGAGGCGAACGCGGGCAGCGGCTCGCCGATGTCCGCGCGCCTGGCCAGCTCGTGGCGGACCAGCCAGCCGGCGCCCACGACGACGAGAGGCAAGCCGTAGGCGATCGCGTCCACCAGGCGCGCCGGCGGGGTATACCGTGCCATCTCCGGATACGCCGCGTAGTACCCGCCCGCGGCGAACGCCAGCCACTCCGGCCGGCCGTCGAGAGCGACCAGCATGACCAGCAGCAGCGAGTACCACTGGTAGTGCGGCGTGGTGACGGCGAGCGCGGCCGCCGTCATGTAGAGGGCGCCCTCCCACGGCCGGTCAGGATCGGAGAACTGCAGCACGGCGAAGGCGACCGCGGCCAGGATGAGCACCGCCACCGCGATGGCTAGCGGGCCGGTGACGAACAGGCCGATGATCCCGAACCTGGTGCCCTTGGCGTAACCCTCCTGCTGCAGGTAACCCGGCAGGAAGCCGATCACCTTGCCGCCCACCCGGAGCACGTGCGGGACGTAGACGGCCGCGAAGGCGCTGCCGGCGGCGACCACGACCGTCACCCCGCGGCGCCGCAGCAGCGCGGGCACGGTCAGCGCCGGCGTCAGCTTGGTCGCGATGGCCAGGCCGAGCAGGATCCCGCCGAGCACGGTCCGGCGCGTGGTGCGGGCCGTGGCCAGCACGAGCATCGCGGCCGCCGCGAGGCCCACCGCGATCACGTCCACGTGGGCGTTGTTACCCGCCTCCAGGACCACCGTCGGGCACCACGACCACAGCGCGGCCATCCGCACGTCCCGGCCCAGCCGGCCCAGGCCGAACAGCAGCAGCACCGTGACGAGGACGGCGACCAGCGCCGTGGCGGCCTGGATGGGCGTGCTCGAGTCGTCGGCCGGATGCAGGTAGTACACCCCGAGGAACCACGCCTCGGCGACCGGCGGGTAGATGGTCGGCACGGTCGGCCGGTTGATCCTGGTACAGCCCGGGGCGAGCTCGGCGGCCGGATGGCTGCCGACGTAAGAGGGCGAGACGCAGTACTTGATGCCCGGGACGTAGCTCGGGGAGAAGAGGAACTCGTTCCGCAGCCCGTCGAGCTGCGTGGCCGTGGGGACGTACTGGTACGGGTCGATACCCGCGGCCTGCACCCGGCCGTCCCAGATGTAGCGGTAGAGATCGCTGCTCATGTGCGGCGGGGCGGACACCGCGGCCGCCTGGATAAAGATGCCGCCGAGCAGGATGAGCACCACCGAGGCCCGCCGCGGCACCTTGCGCAGCAGCCAGGCGGCGGCGAGGAACGCGATCCACGCGCCGATCAGGAGCGGCAGCGGGCGAATCCGTGCCGGGTCGATGCTCGGGCGCACGAGCAGCACCACCAGGCCTGCCAGCACCGACAGGGCCAGGCCGATCGCGGCCACGCGGATCTTTACGTTCATGCCGGGAAGAGTTCCATCTATCTGGGCGGACGGGTCATCCGCGGGCTGGGCGGCGAGCATGGGATAACAGCGCGACGGCGGCTGGTTCGGAGCAAATCTGGCAGCCGCTGATGGAGGCGAACCAGCGTCCGTCGACCGTCCAGATCTCGACCTGGCCAAGCCCGGCGTCGTACGCCACGTCGGTGATGTGGTCGGCGCCGACGTAGGCCCAGGGGAACCATGCGCTGGCCGATCCGGCGTGGCACAGCCGGACCTGCTCCCGGCGGAGCGGCGACCCGGGCGGCTCGAGCTCGACGATGGCGCGGCCCTGCGGCGCGAGCAGTTCGGCCACCCGGCGCAGCAGCGCCGCCGGGTCGCCGCCGATCCCGATGTTCCCGTCCGCGAGCAGCACGGTGGTCCAGCGTCCGGTCCCCGGGACCCGGTCGAACACATCGCGCAGCATGACCAGCGCGCCCGAGGACCGGGCCAGGTCTACCGCGTACGGCGTGATGTCGATGCCCAGCGCGGGGATGCCGCGTTCGGCCAGGGCGACGGTCAGCCGGCCCGGCCCCGAGCCGATGTCGAGCGTCGGGCCCTCGCAGCGGTCGAGGATCGATTTGTCGCCGGGACTCTCGCGCAGCCAGCCGTCCACCGGGAGCGGCTTGCGGCTGCCGTCGGCGTGCTCGATCTCCGGCCTGGCCCAGCCGGCCAGCGCGTGTTCGTAGAGTTCCCCGATCACGCGGACCTCCTACCTTCGACCCTGGATGATCGCGGGGCGGGCCGCGCCTCGGCCCCGGCGATCGCTCAAATCGCCCCGCCGGTCCCGGCAGGGCGAAACATCCCTCAGTGTTAACCCAGGTGGAATCTCACGGGGGCCACTTCGGCCCCGATCAGGCCGGATCTCACAGAATCGTCACTGTGCTTACGGAGTCATGACACTTTTGCCCTGTTCACTGGCGTCACTGGCTGTTTACGCCTTACCGTGGAGGCGTAATCATTGCCTTTGTTACGGGAACGGGAAACCTTGGTAAGCAACCCCGATCCGCCGGGCCGGATCGTCGTCGTCGACGACGACCCCACCGTGGCGGATGTCGTCGGGCGTTACCTCGTGCGCGACGGCCACACGGTCGAGTGCGTGCACGACGGATACGAGGCGCTGCGCCGGGTGGCCGAGGAGCCGCCGGATCTCGTCGTCCTCGATCTCATGCTGCCCGGCATGGACGGCTTGGAGGTGTGCCGCAGGCTGCGGGCCCGCTGGCCGATTCCGGTGGTCATGCTGACCGCCCTCGGCGACGAGACCGACCGCCTCGTCGGCTTCGAAACCGGCGCGGACGACTACGTCACCAAGCCGTTCAGCCCCCGTGAGCTGGCCCTCCGCGTGCGTTCGGTGCTGCGCAGGTCCCGCGGCGCCGGGCTGCCCGACAAGCTCGACCTCGGCGCCATCACCGATGGCGACCTGGTGGTGGACCTTTCAGCGCACGAGGTCAGGGCCAACGGCAAGCTTATCCAGCTGACCTCGCGCGAATATGACCTGCTCGTCTTCCTGATGCGGAACCCGCGCAAGGCCTTCACCAGAGAGCAGCTCCTCACCGAGGTGTGGAGCTGGACGTTCGGCGACACGTCGACCGTCACCGTGCATGTACGGCGGCTGCGCGAGAAGCTCGAGCCCGACCCGACCATGCCCAGGCGCATCGTGACCGTGTGGGGCGTGGGGTACCGGTACGAGCCGGAGGCCGCGTGACTCCCGTCGCCGATCCGGCTGGCCTGCCCAGCTTGTTCGGCGGCATCCAGCCGTCGGATCTCGAGGTCATATCCGCTGAGACCGTGGTGTTCGCGCTGCTGATCACCGCCATCGGGCTGGTGGCGCTGCGAGTGTTCGCCGCCCGATCGGTCTCGGTCATGGTCACCGTCATCGTGCTGGCCTCCGTGCTCACCTCGCTCGCCGGCGTCGGCGTCATCGCCCACCGCATGCTGAGCGGGGTGGACCAGCGGGTGGTCCTGGACCTGATGGTGATCGCCGGCCTGGCCAGCCTGGCGGTCGCGCTGTTCGTCGGCCGGCGGCTCACCAAGGCCAGCCGCGAACTCGCCACCGCGGTACAGGGGGCGGGGGAGACCGGCGTCTACGTGGCCCCGCAGGCGACCCTGCCCACCGAACTCGCCGAGCTCTCCAAGGAGCTCACCGCCACCCACGAGCGGCTGGCCCAGGCCCGGTCCAGGGAGCGTGCCCTGGAGGCCAGCCGGCGCGAGCTCGTCGCCTGGGTCAGCCACGACCTGCGCACTCCGCTGGCCGGCCTGCGGGCCATGGCCGAGGCGCTGGAAGACCAGGTGGTGACCGATCCGCGCGAGGTCTCCCAGTACCACTCGCAGATCCGCCGCGAGGTGGACCGCCTCACGGTGATGATCGACGACCTGTTCGAGCTGTCCCGCATCCACGCGGGCGCGCTGCGGCTTTCCAAGCGCCAGGTCGGGCTGGAGGACCTGGTCGCCGAGGTCGTCGCCAGCGCCGAGCCGGTCGCGCGGGCCAAGGGCGTCAGGCTCACCGGGGCCGCGGTGCGCGGCATGCCGGTCTACGTCGACTCCGCCGAGATGGGCCGGGCCCTGCGCAACCTGGTGACCAACGCGATCCGGCACACGCCCGCCGACGGCGGTGTCGACGTGCTGGCCGAGGTGCAGGGCGGCCTGGCCTGCGTCACGGTGTCCGACGCCTGCGGCGGGATCCCGCCCGACGACCTGCCGCGCGTGTTCGACGTGGCGTTCCGCGGCGAGTCGGCCCGCACCCCGGGACCGCAGCAGGGCGGCGGGCTCGGCCTTTCCATCGCGCGCGGCATCGTCGAGGCGCATTCCGGCCAGATCGCGGTGCGCAACGCCGGTCCCGGCTGCCAGTTCCTCATCCGCCTGCCGCTGGCCCGGCCGGGCGTGCCCGCCCTCACCCGCACCGTGCCCCGCCGTCACGCCGGCGCGCCCGGCGCGCCGCCCCCGCCGGCTGCTGCAGGCCCTCCAGGCCCCGCGGGTCCCCCGAGCCCCGAGCCCCGCGCCATCGCCCGCTGACCACGCCGCTGGGTCCCCCGCGCCTCATGGGGCGCGGGGACGCCGGGGACCCAGCCATGCCCCGCGGCCCGCCAACCGCACACCCCCGCGCCAGCGGCACGATGAGCCGCCGCAGCGGGGCTGCCGCGTATCTCGCGGCGTTTCGCCCGTTTTGGCGGGGATTCGCCGGGCCTGGCCCCGGGTGGCTGTCCGCCTCGCGCGACGCAAGCGCCATGTGTGGCGGGCGGTGAACCAGCTACGACCGGTAGAAGCGCGCGGCGCCGGCTAGGGCAAGCCCCGCTAGAGGCTCGGCACCGCCAGCGTGAGCCCGCCAGGAGC
>Ga0335069_10001900_pt1 | contig 32900 bp, 36 predicted proteins | sample Lox_Sample_11_FD_206714 | JGI IMG/M metagenome (GOLD analysis project Ga0335069, IMG submission 206714) | Soil microbial communities from Loxahatchee National Wildlife Refuge, Florida, United States - Lox_Sample_1.1 | ecosystem: Environmental > Terrestrial > Soil > Wetlands | place: USA...
CCTGTCGCCTGAAAGAGAAGACGCAAACGACGTGGCTCTATGAGCCGCGGATGGGCGACAGCGAGGAAATCGAACTCGACGACAGGGGCAGTATCGTGAAGATCCGGGACAACCGCGGCGTGACCGTATCGCTGGTCAGTTACGAATCGGTGTAGCGTTTACGGGGCGTGAACGCGGGGCCTTCGAGGCGCCACGGGCTCGCTCGACATCGTCGAGCGCGAAAACTCTGTGAAACTAAGCGGCGGCGCGTTCGCGCGGCATCTTGCAATCCCCGTCGAAGCGAGCGCCTTCAGCAAGCACCAGGCTAGGCGTGCTGATGGTACATCGCACCCGCGCTGTAGGCTGCAGTTCGACACGCTCGCGCGCGACGATCTCTCCACTTACGGTTCCGGCGATCGAAACCCGTGCGGCTGTTATTCGTGCGGTTACAACCGCTCCGGCCGCGACGACGATTTCGTCCGCCGTGATCTCTCCGTCGGCTTCGCCTTCGATTTTGGCGGTCGCTTTGAAAGAGATCTTGCCCGAGATCTTGGTGCCCTTGCCGATTCGGGACTCGAAACCTGCTTCGTTGATGGTACTCATCGCGATCCGCCCTCTATCTCATTCGGCCGTCTTGCCCGACCATCGTACAACCCGATCGGGCGTAGAGGGCCAGGCGGCACAAGAACCTTTGCGCCTCCGACCCCGTCGCGTCAAGATGTTCGCTGTCGGGAGGCATTTGATGCTCACAAATCGCGGGCCGGAGCGGGCGGGCGGCCAGGGTCTCGATCCCAATCAGTACGAATCGGGCGATCGCACGATTGCCACGCTGGTCGCCGGGTCGCCTGCCGCCGATCACGTCGATTTCGTCGCGACGTGGCGCGACGGCGCTTATGAAGTATGGGCGCGGCGCGGGATGATTCGCTTCAAGCGTCTCGCGGATGAAGCGAGGAATCTGCACTTCGAGATAATCGAACAGATTGGCGAAAATCCGATCGCGAATGAAGATCCGTTCGCCGTTTCAACAATAGCTGAAGAGCTTGCCGCCGCCCGTGAGAGCGGTTTCGGCGACGACGATGCGAATCGCGCGTTTCATGAACCACACGCGTTGAGCCATCCGTACGCGATGGAGCGCGTCGCGCAGATTTTCGACAGTCCGCGCGGCCCCGATTTGATCGTCAGTCCCAAGTCTTACGCCTATGGCGTCCAAGCCGGTCAGCACGGCGCGCTCGACGCCGTCCAGTCGCGTGCGCCGCTGATCTTTTCAGGTCCCGGCATCCGTTCCGGCAGCTTTCGCATCGCGGCGCGACAAGTCGACATCGCGCCGACGATCGGACACATGATGGGATTTCCGGCGCTCGACGGTCGCGCGGGAAACTACATGCGCCGGCAGGACGGAAAAGCGCTGACGCAGCTCGCGGATCGCGCAAAGCGTCCGGAGCGCGTGTACATGATCGTCATGGACGGGCTCTCGCATTCGGAGCTTGTCCATCAGCTCGCGGCCAGCCCTGAGATGATCCCGAATCTTGCGCGGCTGATTGGCGCGGGCGCTATGCTTTCGCACGGATCGACGGCGAACTTCCCGAGCATCACCTGGCCGAGTCATTCCGCGATTCTCACCGGAGCGTGGTCGGGTCATCATGATGTCGTCAACCCGACGTTCCATCTGCGCGAAACTCGCGAGACGATTCCGGCACAGGGAAACATTTTTGATACCGAGAAGTACCTGTCGCACGATGTCGAAACGCTTTACGAAGCGTTCAAACGCGTGCGCGGCGGCGATGCTCTAACGGCCTCGATTCATGAGCCTCAATGCCGCGGCGCCGATCATGCGGTGTTTGAGCGACGCATCGTGGGCGACAAGGCGCGGCTCAAGGAGATCACGGCGGCGCTTGTCCACGATATCAGCCCGCGATGGACGCAGGCCGAGAATCCGGCGATGCATCGCGAGGAGATTGTCGACATCCGGGGGATGGCGCAGGCGATCATGCTGCTCGAACACAGTGACACGCCGCCCGCCTTCGTCGCGCACGAGTTCGTTTTGACCGACGGCGCGGGCCACGAGTTCGGGCCCCATCACGAAGGATTGCGCGAAGCGCTCTGTCGCACGGATCGCAGGATCGGCGCGTTGCTCGACATGATGCGTCGGCGCGGCATCCTCGATTCGACGCTGTTCGTGATCACGTCGGATCACGGGATGGCGGCGCAGCGCGTCGAACTGGCGGCGAATCCGACGGTTGAACCGGCACGGACAGGAATCAAAGCGGTTTACGCCGAGCCGATGATCTATCTGCGCGACCTCGCGATCGAATGCGCGCGAACCCGAGACGGACGAATGCTAAGGGTCTCAGCGTCGGACAACGGTTGTAGCGAGCCGGTCGAGGGAGTTCGCGTAAAAATCGAGCGACGCAACGGCGAGACTATCAGTGAAGCGTCAACGTCTGGTACGGGTCACGTTGCGCTCGCGACGCCTGCGAACCTGCGCGACGACGAAGTCATCGTGCGCATTACGCATCCTGAGTACAATTGCCGCAACGTCGACGCGCGCGGACGCGCGATTCATCGCGACATCCGCGAGGTCATTTATCCGGGTATCGCCCGAAACGCCTGACAATCGCGTCAGCCGAGCTTTTCCAGGATCTCCTTAAGGACGACCGCCTGGTTGTGTTCTTCGTCGCGTGCGCCGTAAACGAGCGTCAATCTTCCGCGTTTTCCGCTTTGCGCAAGCTCGGCCAAAAGCTTGCGCGCCTGCGGGCGCTCAAGTTCCTTGAGATAGCGCGCGCGAAACTCATCCCATTTTGCCGGATCATGATCGAACCACTTTCGCAGCTCGGTGCTCGGCGCCAGTTCCTTCATCCAGAAGCTTAGCTCGAGCGCGTCCTTCTTTACGCCGCGCGGCCACAGGCGATCGACCAGCACGCGCACACCGTCGGCGTCGCTCGGAGCATCGTAGGCGCGCTTCAGTTTGATCATCGCAAATCAGCCCGAAACCGCTGCGCCGCGCGGACCACGGCGGCGAGGTTATTTGACCGGCGGAAGGAAGTCGGGAAAATCCTTCGACGGCTTCATTTTCCAACTCGGCTTGCGCTTCTCGACGAACGAGGTCACGCCTTCGTAAGCGTCGGCCTGCTGGCCGGCCCACCAGAACGCCTTACTGTCGATCGCCTGAGCTTTCTCGGCGGACGGTTCCGCAAGCAACCCATAGATGAGGCGCTTGGTGATTGCGACCGAAACCGGAGCGGTATTCTCCGCGATATCGAGCGCGAGCTCGCGGACCTTCGCCTTGAACTCAGCATCAGGCCATACGTGGCTGACGATTCCGTACTCGAGGGCTTCGCGCGCGGTAAGGATCTTTCCCGACATCAGCAGTTCGTTTGCTTTGGCGACACCGATAAGGCGCGGAACCAGCCACGTGCTGAGCGCCTCGGGGACGACGCCGCGTCGCACGAAGACGAAACCGATTCGCGCGCTCTCCGCTGCGACGCGAATATCCCATTGCATCGGAAGCGTGATTCCCACGCCGACCGCAGGACCATTTATCGCCCCGATAATCGGCTTTTTCATGTTCCACGGACGGACGTATTCGCGCTCGGCGATACGGGTCTGAGTGCCTTCCCTGGAGCGATCGAAGGTCTCGCCGCCGCCCGCAAGGTCCGCTCCTGCGCAGAACGCGCGTCCCGCGCCGGTGACGACGATCACGCGCGTGTCGTCGTCATTGTCCAGTTCCGTGAAGGCCTGGTTGAGTTCCGCTCCGAGCTTCGGAGTGTAAGCGTTGAGCCGCTCGGGACGGTTGAACGTTATGGTCGCGATGCTTTTGTCTTTGTCTACGAGAATCTGCTCGTATGCCATCGGAATGTCCTCTTACGGGCCCATGATGGGCGAGCCGCTCGGTGTGTATTCGATCGGCTGCTGGCAGGCGCCGCCGCCGGCATTATAGTCGTAGACCATCTGAGCGCCATAATCGGCGCCCCTGGCCAGAGCCGCCGCCATCACCAGGAGCCCAAGCAGGAAGATGTATCGGGCGCGCGTCGGCATCGGTCGCGCGACGAGCGCCCATATGAGCATCGCCGTTGCGAACATCCCCACGCCGATCATGATCCATTTGTGAAATACGAGCAGATTCTCTCTCACCGAAGGCGCGACCATCACGCCCGGCGCAGCGTAGAGTCCGGTGGCAACCGAAATCGCGCCAGTAACAACCCCGGCGGTGAGCATCCAGAAGGCTGCCCACGCGAGAGTTTCGCGCCGCACGATCCACGCGAGAAAGTAAAAAGCCGTCGCGCCGAGCAGAAATCCGATCGGAAAATGAACGCCCACCGGATGGATGTTCTGCAGATGCGAGACGCCCGGCAGCAATCGATCAAGCACCGTGATCTATCGGCGAGGGCTACTTAACAGATTCTACAGTCAGATATTTTATCCCGCCCTTGGAAAACTCCTTGCCGGTCACGGTCACTTCGTCTTCCATTTTGGCGACGAGATCGGACGGCAACGCTTCGGCGTTCTTCGGCGGAAGCAGGACGTAGGCGTCGCCCGATCCTTTTTCCACCAGCGTCACCGGAATTCCGGCTTTGGCGCACCCAATCGCGCACTTCTTGTGACTGGGCCCCGAGGCGCCCATCCCTGCCCAGCAAAAACTGTCTTCCGGCGTACCGGTGATGGATTTGGTTGCGGGAGCGTCGGCGGCGAGAACCACGGCTCCGAGCCCCACGGCGACAGCGGCGGCGAGTCCGGTTGCGAAAATTCCGCGCATGACGAAGAACCTCCTCTTCGAGTACGAAGTCTAGATCCCCAATCGAGGCAGATATCTATCGCTGTCTGGAATCAGCGGCGCGACGGAGCTTCGGCCGGCTCGTCTGCGCCAATCACTTCACGCCATCGCGCACGCCCCTTGGATCGCGGACCGGCGCCCAATCGTTCCAGATGATGTTCTAGCGTCTCGCGAAGACGGATATTAAGTCGTTCGATTTCGATTTCCTCGGCGGTCTTTGCGGCGACCGGTGCACTCGTGTCGGGCATTCCGGGTCTACGCCGGCCGTATAGTTGCTGCATCCGCAGCTCCGCTTTGGCCAGCATTTCCTTGTATTTCACATCGAGATGCCCGAGCGATTCGGCAAGCCCGCTAAGCGCGAGGAATCGGCGGCGCAGACTCCACCATTCGAACAGAGTCAGGATGGTGACGCCCAGCATCAGCAGCGCGGCAGCGCCCGCTCCCAGCGAGGTCGCACGCCACCACGGCATCACCTTGACGGTATCCTTGAGGGTGGCGTTTTCGGCGGTCAACTCGGCATTGTGTTCGCTGAGCGACAGGACCTGATTCTTGGTCGCGTCTAGCTTCGATTCCGAATCGTGCGCTTGAGCGGATAGCTGCTCGACCTGCGCCTCGAGAGATTTCTGTTGGGCTTCGTACGGATTCGGAATTCTCAGCGTCGCGCCCGACATCAACTCATCGTCCGGATGCATCCGATTGACGCGTGCGAGGTCTTCGGTGGTGATTCCGAACGTCGCGGCGATAGTTCCGAGCGAATCGCCGGGGCGAATCGTATACGGAAAGTATTTGTGCGGCTTGGGTGGAGGCGCGGGAGCCGCCTGATCGCCCGTCGGAGCCGGGCTTTGCGCTTCACTGGTCTGCGCGGATGTCGCAGCGGAACCGGCCGTCGATTCGGTGTTGTCCGGAGTCTCGGAACGCGCGCGGGAAACGGACGAGGGTATATCGCGCTCCATCAGCGAATCCTGCGCTAGTGCAGGAGCGACGCCCGCGATGCACAGGGATAGCCCTGCAAGCAAAGTACCGATTGTAAAAACAAACAATCGCATTGGACGTCCCGGTCCGTCGACCGCAGTTTAAAGGCTATTCCAATTGGCCGCGCTTGTGAAATGCCAATTTGGGGGTCAAACCTTGATTTCGATGGCGTCGAGGGCCGCCTTTGCCGCGCCGATCACGCCGGCGCCTCCACCCAACGCCGCACGCACGATCCGCGTTTGCGCGACGGCGTCTTTGAACGCACGCGCCCGCACCTCGCGCATCATCTCCGACCGCATCAGCCGAAGCGCGCCTCCGACGCCGCCGCCGATCACAATCATCTCAGGATTGAAAATGTTGATGAAGGATGCGATCGCGATACCAAGGTAACGGCCCGCAATTGCGAAGATGCGCCTTGCGCGCGCATCGCCGGCGCGCGCAGCAGCGGTCATCTGACGTACGGAGAAGTTCCCCTGGCGGTCGAGGTATCGCGAGCGAAGCGTGCGACGGCTTTTCGATTCTTTAGCCAGCAAACCTCGCATCCCGGACGCCGACGCATACGCTTCCAGACATCCGGATGCACCGCAATCGCACGGCATCCCGTTCGGCTCGACGGTAACGTGCCCGAGTTCGGCGGCCATTCCCGTGCGCCCATGGACAAGGCGGCCATCGACGATCAGGGCGCCGCCGACGCCGGTCCCAAGCGTCAGCAGGACGACGTGACGGCGTCCGCGCGCGGCTCCGCGCCAGAACTCGCCCAATGCCCACGCGTTCGCGTCGTTCTCGATGATGACCCGACGCCCGAGCGCGGATTCGAGTTTGCGGCGCAATGGAAACGATCGCCAAGCCTTGACGTGCGGAGCGGCGTAGACGATGCCGGTCGAGACGTTGAGCGGTCCCGGGACGGCAACGCCAATTCCGACTGTTTTTCCTAATCGGCGGGCGGAATTTTCAAGCGAGAGGACACCCGCGACGATATTGTCCGCGACGCTTGCCGCGCTGTCGCTCGCATTGGCGGGGCGAGTCTGCATGAGCAGGATTTTGCCGGCGCGCGAGACAGCGGCGCATCGGAGATTGGTGCCGCCCATATCGACGCCGATAACGAAATCGCGCGTCATCCGGTGGGTTCGGATCTTTTCAAATAGAGCAGGAACTCCACATTTCCCGCAGGTCCGCGAATCGGAGAGTCGATCGATCCGATCACTTCGAGCCCGATCCCCAGCGCAAATTCCGCGATACCCTCAAGCGTGTCGCGCCTCTGCGCTTCGTCGCGCACGACGCCGCCCTTGCCGACTTTTCCCTTCCCGACTTCGAATTGGGGCTTCACCAGCGCGACGATCTCGGCGACGGGCGCGCTCAGTTCCATCACAGCCGGCAGCACCAGGCGAAGCGATATGAAGCTCGTGTCTATCACGATCAAGTCGGGCCGATAGGGCAGGTCATCGGGAGTGACGCGCCGGATATTGGTGCGATCCATTATGGTCACGCGCCGATCGTGACGCAGACGTTCTGCGAGCTGTCCGTACCCGACATCGAGCGCGACGACCATCGCGGCTCCACGCCGCAACAGAATATCGGTGAACCCGCCGGTCGAGGCGCCGACGTCGAGCGTGTGGCGTCCTTCGACATTGATCGCGAAATGATCAAGAGCCGCAGCAAGCTTATGCGCGCCGCGGCTGGCGTATTCGGGAGCGCCGGGCAGAAGAGAGATTTCGGTTTTGGAATCGACCTTGAGGTCGGCCTTCAGCGCGGGCTGGGAATTGACGCGCACGCGGCCTTCCATGATGAGGCGCTGCGCCATCTCGCGGCTAGCGGCAAGTCCGCGCCGTGCAAGCTCGATATCGAGTCGCGAACGCATCTAGAAAGGCGGCTCCTTGTCGCCGTCGTCTTCGTCGGATGCCGGCTCGGTCGCGGTTTGCTCGAAACCCGCGAGCGGAACACTCTTCAGCTCGTCGCGCGCGTTGCGGGTGAGCATCTCGATTTTGCGCTCTGCATCGTCGAGTCTCTTGTTGAGCGCACGGATTAGCGCGACGCCCTGCTCGAACGCCGCGATCGAATCTTCGAGCGACAATTCTCCCGAGTCGATTCGCGCGACGACTTCTTCGAGTTCCTTCAGCTCGTCTTCGAATTTCTTTTCTTTTGCGGCCATCGAGGATTCCCGGCAATCAGTTTTCGGTTCGAAGCGCGCGCGCGCGGATACGTCCGCGATTCAGCCTGACATCGATTTCGTCGCCGGCGGCGACGGTCGAGGCGTCGAGCACTGCGCGGCCGTCGCGCACGTCGGTTACGACCGCGTAGCCGCGCTCCAACACACGCAGCGGGGAGAGCGAATCGAGCTTCGCTGCGGATGCGCCCAGGCGCGATCGAGCGTCGGACGTCTTCCGCGACGAGGCGCGCAAGAGCGAATCGGCGAGGGCATTCAGGGCCGAGCGCCCCTCGCGCACCATCGACGACGGCGCGCGAAGCCGGATCGCCGCGTTGTACGTTTCGCTACGCAGGCCGTCGATTCTGTCTTCCTCCGCCTGCACCAGTGACATCGAGACATCGTCGACGTGCTGGCGAGCGTCGCGAAGCGCTTTCTCCGGATGCTTCACGCGCGCGACGCATCGGGCCACGTCGTCGCGCAGATCATTCAGACAATTTTCGATTCCTGAATGAAGCGAGCGTGTGAGGGCGTCGATATTCTCGCGCAGGTCGGCGACCGCCGGAACCACGATATGACCGGCAAAGGTGGGAGTGGCAGCGCGCTTGTCGGCGGCGAAATCCGCGATGGTGAAATCGATTTCGTGGCCGACCGCGGATACGACCGGGATGCGCGATTTGCGGATCGCGCGCGCGACAATCTCCTCGTTGAACGCCCACAGATCTTCAAGCGAGCCTCCGCCGCGTCCGACAATCATCACTTCGGCGCGGCCGTCGCGATTCAGATCCTCGATTGCCTGCGCGATTTCAAATGCCGCTCTCGCGCCCTGAACCGCGGCGGGACGGACGATCACATGCAGGTTGGGGACACGTTCGAACAGCACGCGCATCATGTCGTACAGGCCCGCGCCGCCGAGCGCAGTTACGATTCCCACCGTTCTCGGGAAAAACGGCAGGGGGCGTTTGCGCGCATCGTCGAACAGACCCTCATCGGCGAGGCGCTTCTTTAGCTGCTCGAAGGCGAGCTGCAATGCGCCTGCGCCGCGCGGTTCGATTTCCTGGGCATAGAACTGAAGCGTGCCGCGCGTTTCATAGATGCTCACGCGGCCGCGAACGAGCACCTCGATTCCATCGACAGGCTTGAATTTCATCCGCCGTCGTGCGGTCGAGAACATCACGACACCGATCGCTGCTTCGGCGTCCTTCAGCGTGAAATAGAAATGTCCGGAAGGGGCGATACGCGCGTTGGAAATCTCGCCCGATACCCAGCAATCCTCGACGCGCGCATCGAGGATCGCCCGCACCCCGCGCACCAGCTCCGATACGGTCAGAGTGGTTGGTCCTGCCGACTCAGGCGAGCGCTTTTCGAGCGCGAGATCGAGTTGTCCCGCCATTGACAGCCACGTTACCAGAAGCGGCCCCGGATGTCCGCTCAGGTAGTCGGAGCTGACCCCAGGAGCGCATCGATAATCGGTTTGCCGACGGGTTCGCGCAGACGGACCCGGCCGAGAAAAGGGCCGCCGAGGCGCCGCAGCGAGGCTTCGTTGGTGAGCGCGGCGGGCGACAGCGACGCATCCAGATCAGTCAGCACTACGCCTGCGACTCTTATCCGCCGACCTTTCGCGTAGCTCAGCGCGAGCGCGGCCACGTCGACACACCCCTCGGCGTTCGCCGCGACGATCACGAGATGCAATCCCAGCATCAGGCACAGGTCCCCGTAATCGAATCCCCAGATGATCGGCGCGGCAACGCCGCCCATCGCTTCGACGATCGCGAGGTCGGCGCCTTTGGCGATACGCTCGAAAGAGCGAACTATGACGTCAACGTCCGGAGGCGGAAGCATCTCAGCGTGGGCTGCGGCGGCGGGCGCGAGCGGCTTGCGATAGCGAAACGGGCAGATGATATCGAGTCCGACATTCGCAGCGGATGCCGCCGAGGCCAGTGCGCGCGCGTTCAGTGGATCGAGATTTCCGCCAACGTCGGCGCAACCGGTTTCGACGGGTTTCAACACGCCGACGCGCATCCCGCGGGCGCGCGCGGCAAAGGCGAGCGCGCAGGAGATGGTCGTCTCGCCCGCAAATCCGTGGGTCGCCGCAATCAACAAATGTCGCGCCATCGGAGACTATCCACGCCGGCCTGCTCGGACTGTGCCGTCGGCTTTTCGGATCAAAGTCCGCTCGTCGAGATAATGGCAGCCGCTACGGTCAAAAACAAAGACGGCCGCACGAGGCGGCCGTCTTTGCGAATCTAATGCTCGAATTTCTCAGGGATTAGCTGAATCGCCGCCGGATTTTGCAAGCTGGACCCGGAACGTATCCCAGTGTTTGAGGATATCGACGGCTTTTTCCAGCTGCGTATCCTTTACCGGTTTTAGCGTCTTGCCCTCTTTGCCAGTTTTGTTTTCTTCCGCAGCCGGAGCAGGAACGGGTTCCGTCGCGCTTTCACCCTGCAGCTGCGGTTTCTCTCCCTTTTCCGGATTGGCTTTGTTGGAGAAATGTCCGGGAAGCTCGCTCTCGCGAATTTCAGGATTCTCGTCGATTTCCCCGCCTTCGCTTTGAATCGACGCCAGCGTCATCTTGGGCGGCTCGGACTCGACATCAGGTGTGATTCCGACCGCCTGAATCGATCGTCCGTTCGGCGTGAAATAACGGGCCGTCGTCAGACGCAGGGCTGATTTGTCGTCCAGCGGCAGAATCGTCTGCACGGAACCCTTGCCGAAGGTCTGAGTTCCGACGATCACTGCGCGCTTCTGATCTTGGAGAGCGCCCGCGACGATTTCGCTCGCGCTGGCGCTTCCGCCGTTGACCAGCACGACCATCGGATAGGCGACGAAGTCGGATTTGCGATGCGAGAAGAACTTCTGCTGCTGGCTTTCCTGACGGCCCTGCGTATAAACGATCAAGCCGCCGTCGAGGAACTCGTCCGACACCTTCACCGCCTGATTGAGCAGACCGCCCGGATCGTCGCGCAGGTCGAGCACCAATCCCTTTACCTTGCCGTGATCCTGCTTGCGGAAGTCCTCAAGAGCCTTGTCGACCGCTTCGTCGGTGCTCTCCTGAAAGGTGGTGACCCGGATATATCCGTAACCCTCGGGCAGCATCTTGGCTTTGACGGATTTGATCTTGATCACGTCGCGCACAAGAGTGACGGTGAACAATTCGGCGATTCCCTGGCGATGAAGCGTCAGTTTGATCTTGCTGCCGCGCGGTCCGCGCATCCGCTTAACAGCCTCGCTCAGCGTCATGTCCTTGGTGAAGTCGTCGTTGATCTTGATTATCTGATCGCCGGCCTTGAGGCCGCCGCGATAGGCAGGAGTGTCTTCGATCGGCGCCACGACGGTCAGGATTCCATTTTTGATTGTGATTTCGATACCGAGTCCGCCGAAGCTGCCGCGTGTTTCAACTTCGAGATCGCGATACAGCTCGGGCGTGAGATAGGCGCTGTGCGGATCGAGCGATGCCAGCATCCCGGTGATCGCGCCGTCGATCAGGCGCTTGGTGCTGACGGGCTCGACGTAATTTTTCTGCACAACGGAGAGAACGTCGGCGAAAGTCTTGAGCTCGGCGTACTTGTCGTCCGAAAGCGCCTGCGCCCGTCGGACCGCAACGGCTTCGAGCACGAGAAAGCAGGCAACCAGGCAGGCTGCCAGGGTGAACGCCCATCGGTTTTTTTTCATTACTGACATTCAGAACCTTCGTGAAAATCTGCTTTTCGACAACTCAATCGAGTCGTGGTCAGCCTTCCTTCGAATCCAAAAGCTCGCGCAACGCCTGTTTCACGTCGGGCCGCGACCAATCGAAGGCGCCCATGTGATGCGCCACGATGCGGCCTCTGCGGTCGATGATAAACGTCTCGGGGACGCCACTCACGCTATACGCCTCGCCGACTTTGTTCTCGGGGTCCAGCAGCACCTGAAAATGATAGCCGTTTTTTCGGATGTAGGGCAGGACCGCTTCCTTTCCGTTGGAGTCCTGGCTGACCGCCAGCATCACAAAGTCTTTGTTGCCCCGCATCTCGTCGTAGAGCGTCTCCATCGACGGCATCTCCATCCGACATGGGCCGCACCACGTAGCCCAGAGATTGAGGAATACGACCTTGCCTTTTAGCGACGACAGGCTGACGGTCTGACCATCGAGGTCTTCGAGCCTGAAATCGGCAGCCTTGTCTCCTGCCGGCGCCGTAGTGACGCGGGGTCCTTCAGCAATTTGGGGTCTGGTGAGAGAACGCGCGACCATGAAAAGCGCGATTCCGCTAACCAGAAGGAAAATTGAAATAGCGCCAAGTGTCGTGCGGACCTGCATACTTCTAAGCACTCGCGGCTTCGCGATCCTTTCGCGTCTGCTGCGCTTCGCATTCTTCGCGATGAGCACCAGATGCGCCCGGAGCGATAATCAAACCCAATGTTCCGACGGCAATCATCAACAGAGCGATCAACTGCGCCTCACTGAGCCCCATCAGCACTCTCGGATTCACGCGCAAAAATTCGACCATAAAGCGGCAGGCACCCGCCAACACAAGATACAGAAAAAACAGCCTTCCCTCGACAGCATTTGTTTTGCGTCGCGACCATAGGAATGCGAACACGCCGAAATAAAGCAACGCCTCGTATATCGGCGTCGGATGCACCCGCACACCGGGAAAAAAGGCCGAAACGAGCTGGTTGTGCTCGTCGAGCTTGAGGACGGTCGAGGAATTCCACCCCACGATCGCCTTCGGATATGCCATCGCCCACGGGAGCGTCGATGGCATCCCCCAGTCTCCGTCGCCCGAAAGCTGGCATCCGATTCGTCCCAGCGCGTGTCCGATCGCGAGAGCCGGGGCGGCCATATCGGCCGTGCGAAGGAATCCGACCTTGTAGTATCGCGAGACCAGGTACGACGAGAGTATTCCTCCCGCCAAGCCGCCGAACCATACGAATCCCGAGCCGGAAAGGATTATCGACCACGGATCGTGAGCGTAAGCCTGGAAATTGTCGATTACGCTGTAAAGGCGCGATCCGATGAGGCCCGCGACGGCGGCGCATACCACCAGAGTCGAGGCGTAATCGGGGTTAATTTTCTGGCGCCGGCATTCGGAATCGATGACGACGTCTGCGGCAAGAAAGCCGAGCGCCATCATCAGGCCGTAGCTGTATACGGTTAACGGTCCGAGCCGGAAAAGGACTGGAATCATTTACGTCTACTATATAATAGCTCCGGACCTGCCGAGGCCACAGCATTGCCAGCCGTCATTTCCTCGCATATACGACGAAATCGTGCGCGCAGTTGTTCAAAGGGTATCCCGCGCCCAGGTGAGTATCGACGGCAGGATCGCCGGCCGGATCGGTTCCGGATACCTCGTTTTGCTGGGAGTCGCGCGCGAGGATAGCGAGGCAGATGCGGACCTTCTGGCGCGGAAAATCCTTGCGTTGAGGGTATTTTCCGACGAAGCCGGAAAGATGAATCTCGCGCTCGACAAGATCGGCGGAGAGATGCTGGTGGTATCGCAGTTCACCCTCCTCGCCGATACCAATGCCGGTCGGCGACCGTCGTTCATCAACGCGGCCGAGCCCGGCGAAGCCCGCCGTCTCTACGAGTATTTCGTTGAAATCGTTCGAAAAACCGGAACAAAGGTCGAGACGGGGGAGTTCGGCGCGATGATGGCGGTCGAGCTGATCAATGACGGCCCGGTCACGATCCTATTAGACACGCGAGAGCGATAGAATATCGATATGGCCGTCGCGGGATTCTATACGGTCGAATCGGGAAAGATCTCGTTTCGCAGGGACGGCCACTGGTACACCGATGACGAGCGAATCGAAAACGAGCGCATCGCCACGCTCTTTTCGAAGAGCATCCAGCGAAAACCGGATGGGTCTTATTTTCTGGAGGTTGGCGACGAACGTGCCGATGTCACAGTCGAGGACACTCCCTACGTAGTGAAGTCGATCGAAAACCGTCCCGACGGTTCGCTGAATCTGATCCTCAACGACGATACGCGCGAGAGCTTCGATCCACGGCTGCTGGAAGTCGCGCCGGATAACGTCATGTACACGCGCGTCAAGGATGGGCGCTTTCGAGCGCGATTCATCCGTTCCGCATACAATCATCTCGCATCGATGTTCGAAGCCGACGACGCGGGTGCGTTCTTCATAAGAATCGGCGCGACGCGCTACCTGCTCAAGACCCCTGAACCAAATCCCGGCACGGACGGCCATTGATCGATCCGGCTTTGAACGTCGTCCTTGTGAGGCCGGAGATCCCGCAAAACTCGGGATCGATCGCTCGGCTGACTGCGGCTCTCAAGATTCGCCTTCATCTTGTGGGTCCTCTCGGCTATTCGCTCGAGGATCGATATCTGAAGCGTGCGGGCTTGGACTATTGGCATCTGGTCGACCTGCGGACCTATCCTGATTGGGACGCATTCGAGCAGGAACATCCCGGCGCGCGGATGCTGTTTTTCTCGGCTAGGGCGAAACGACCGTATCTGGCGGCCAGTTATGGGCGCGGTGATTTTCTCGTGTTCGGAAGCGAAACGAAGGGTCTGGGACGGGAATTTTTACGCGCGCGTGAGAGTCACACCTATAACATTCCCATACTGGAGCCGGGCGTCCGAAGCCTGAATCTGGCTAACGCGGTAGCGATCGTGGTTTACGAGGCGATGCGCCAAATCGGTATAGTCACGCCCTGAGGATGGCGGGTCGATTTCCATCGTGCGTTTGCGCCAAGCGCAACCGGCGCCTTCGCTGCGCTGCGCGCGAATGAAAACGCCGAGTAACGCTGTGCGTCCAGCCGGAGAAGCGCTGCTCGCTCATCTGGACGCCGCGTACAATCTCGCGCGATGGATGGTCAGAAACGATCAGGACGCGCAGGACATCGTTCAGGAGGCGTTCATTCGCGCCTCGCGCGCGTCGGAATCGACGCCGGTGCGCGACGTTCGCGCGTGGATGATGGCGATCGTGCGCAACACGGCGTACACGTGGATCAAGCGCAATCGTCCCGCGTGGGAAACCGAGCTCCCGACCGACCCGGCCGCCGAGCGCAACCCGTCAGTCGATGGCAACCTCGAAGCGCAGGCTATCCGCCGGGCGGATCGCAAGGCCGTCATCGAAGCGTTGGAAGAACTCGCGCTGGAGTTTCGCGAAGTGATCGTTCTGCGGGAATTCGAAGATTTCTCATATCGAGAAATCGCGGAAGCCGTCGGCGCTCCAATCGGAACCGTGATGTCGCGACTTGCGCGAGCGCGCGCGAACCTGCGCCGCATCCTTGCCGCGCGGATGCGAAAGGAGATGTGATCATGACGTGCAATGAAGCGCGCCCGCTTATCGATGCGCTGAATGATCATGAACTCGACGCCGCGAGAGCATTGGATGTGGAACAGCACGTCCTGAATTGTCCGGCATGCACCGCGTTTATCGAAACCAGCAGGGCGCTGCGCACAGCTATCCGCTCCAGCGAAGCATACTATCGCGCTCCGGATCATTTGAGAGACCGCATCGCCGAGGCGATAACTCCGGCGCGAACCCGTCACCTTCATTGGCTCGATCCCGAGAGATCGATCGCGCGATGGCAGACGATGTCGTGGAAGACGCTTGCGATCGCGGCGTCCGTCGGATTCTTCGTTCTACTTGCCTGGAACGTGAGCATCCTTTCGCGGCCCGGCCGCAATGACTTGGCCGATGAGCTGGTTGCAGATCATGTGCGCTCGCTGATGGCGTCGCATCTGACCGACGTCGCGTCGTCCGATCGGCACACGGTCAAACCGTGGTTCACAGGGAAGCTGGACTACTCGCCCCCGGTGCTCGATCCTGCGCCCGACGAATTTCCGTTGATCGGCGGAAGGCTCGACTATGCGAACGGGCGTGAAATCGCGGCGCTCGTCTACAAGCATCGCAATCACTACATAAACCTGTTTGTCATGCCCTCGCGCGAAGGAGCGGAAGCGATCTCCGAATCGGGCGAGCGAGGATTCAACATCGTCCGGTGGTCGAAGAGCGGGATGGCCTATTGGGCGATTTCCGATGTGGACGCCGCCACGCTGCACAAGTTCGCCGAACTGATCGACCACGCTACCTAAGGAACCTCTGAATAAGTCGGCGTACTATACAAATGCCCTGTTTGTCATCCCGAGCGAAGCGAGCAGCGCGAACCCTTCGGCTGCGCTCAGGACAGGCTCCGTCGAGGGATCGGACAGCTTCGCGCAAGCGAAGCCGGTACCGGTCTTTTTCCGCGCAACGCCATTACGTTGTGCAGAGCTTCCCTATCGACGGCATTGTGAGCGGCGAAACGCTAAATCGCGGGCGTCGCGACGGGTTCGTTCCGGGATCGGAAGACCGCAAACGTACGGAGTACGTGCTGGGCCGCGCAAAGCTGCAGTTCGATCAGCTGCGATTCCTCGAGAAGATCCGGGCGGATTTCTATGACCGAACCGGTAAACAACTCGAGCTTACCAGCGGGACGCGCGACGAGAAAGGACAAGCGAAGGCGATGTATGACAATCTGCACGCTAACCGGCAAGTCCCCTACGCCAAGTTTGCAAAGATGACAAAGATCGAGCTCGTGGGCGGCAAGACACTCGGATTGCCGCAGGATCTAATGGCGAACCCTGATCCTTATCGCTTTGGACCACCGCGGGTCATTTTCGCAAAGACGGATCTCTATCAAGTCGAGCTCGGCGAATTGCTATGGACTGAAGACGGCGATTTTGACGCGTGTTGGGTGGACTACTACGACTATCCGCGACCGAAGCCGGGCGAGCCTACGCCTAAAGAAACGCCGCAACCGTAATAAGGCACCAGCTTTGCGTCGCGTCTCATCGAAGCTCTGCACAAGTAAGGAGTGCTGCGCGGACAACAAACCGGTACCTGCTTCGCTTGCGCGAAGCTGTCCGAGCGCCCTCGACTTCGTTGGGGTTGCTCACTTCGCTCGGGATGACAAACAGGGGCATTTGAATAGTACGCCGACTTATTCAGAGGTTCCCTAAATCTTCAGGGCCATTTGTGAAAAAAGGCGCACGTGCGCCTTTTTGCAGATCCTACGCTCCGCGGCTATTCGACGATAATCGTCATCTTCATTCCGCCGTGTCCGTATCCGCAGTAATGATCGCAGATAACATCGTACGAACCGGGCTTTTCCGGCGTTACAGTCACGTCGGTCGATTTGTTGTGCTCGATATCGGTGTCGATTCCAAGCTCGCGCTGAAGAAATCCGTGTGTGCGATCGATGCTTACGAGCCGAAGCGTGACAGGCTCGCCATGTTTGATTCGGATTTCGGACGGAGTGAACTCGAATTTCTTGGCGTGGATTTCGATGACGCGCGCCGACGGGCCATCTGCGATCGCGGCGGGCACGGCACATCCAAGAACTCCGCTCAAGCATATTGTCGCGAGTGATATTTTCCGCGCGCGCATCAGACTTCTCCTTTCTTTGCGAATTGCTGGATTCCCGAGGTTCCGTATTCGTTCAACGTCAACTCCACCTCGTCGATTTTCACGGGTTCCGCCTGCGCAGTGCGTATCGTCCGAATTCCGAGATTCCGGAACGGATGCGCGGCATTGAAGGCGACCGGCTTCTTCGCGCCCTTGGTCTGCGGATCTGGAAAGGAGAACGCCAGCGAGCGCCCCGCGTAATGGACCGATTTCCCGATTCGATGTTCGTCGTTGCGATGAATATGGCCGTAGAGCACGGTCACGTTTTCATACGGCGCGAGGACCTCCATGACTGCCGGGCCGTCGCTGGTGAACCATTCCCAATCGGGGCGGAGATCGAAGAGCGGGCGATGCGTGAACACAATCATCGGCGCGGTCTTTGGGAAGCGCGCGAGATCGTCACGGAGCCACGCAATACGCTCCTTGCCTACCTCTGGCCGTCCGCGCGACACGTTGTCGAGCGCGACGAAGTGCACGCCGCGATAGTCGAACGAGTACGACGTTTCGCCGAAGTGCTCGCGATACAGGATTCCGCCGTCGAGAGCGGCATCATGCTCGCCCGGCACGAAATGCAGCTTCGCGGCCTTGATGCCTCGCGCTATTTCAGCGAACCGCTTCATGCGCTTCGCATGCTCATCCTGATCGTCGCTGTCGTGCGTCAAATCTCCGGTGAAGAGAACCAGTTCGGGAGTGGCGGCTAGTCTGTTTACCGTTGCTACGGCTCGTTCAAACGCCTGCGTGCCAAGGGGATCCGGCGGTCCTTTGAATCCAACGTGAGTGTCGCTCATCTGGACGAACGTGAATGGCGCGGGCGCCTCGCCGTTCAGTTCGCGCATCGATTCGGCAGCATCGGCGCCGGCGGTCAGGCGCGGTGCGAATTGATAGAGGACGGCAGATCCGATCGAGACGCCGGCGACTTTCAGAAACGATCGTCGATCGATTCTTTGCCTCATCAGGTGAACTCCTTGCCCGGTTGGGCGTGTACGTCACCTGAGAGACTCTCGATTGCGGAGATTTATTCCTGGCGGGAGAGAGCCGTTGGCGAGGAGTCAAAATCCGAAGTCAGGAAAGCTGAAAAGAGTCAGAAACGCGAGCTAGGAGGGCTTGTCGCCGGATCGCATCGAGCATCCGCCGCTGCCGCATCCACATCCGCCGGCTTTTTCAGGGCGATAGCCGATCTCATATCCGGCGGCTTCGAGCTCGGGAGCGGAGGTCCATCGAATACCCCCGTCGATCGCGCCGTCGCAACGGGCGCAGCGGCGGATTTCATTGCCCGAGTCGTCGAGCGCGACATAAGTGAGGACGGCCTTTGCGCAGTCTGCGCAATCCGCCATTGGGAACATCGCACTTTCGTCAATCCCGGGACGCATCGAAGCTGAGGCAGAGCTTACATCATTTCCGCAGCGCACCAAATCCGATTTGACACAAGCCGGATACCCTCACCCCTGCCCTCTCCCTGGTCAGGGAGAGGGAGCGACACGCTGGCGTCCCTATGAACGGACGTAGGGTTCCCCGAGCGCGCTTGGTCCTTCGTGTCCGCCTCCGATCGTCGCCAGAACAACCAGAGTGAGCGCATACGGCAGCGCTAGAAACAATTGATAGGGCAGACTCGTGCCGAGCGCCTGAAACGAGAACTGAAGCGCCATCGCCGCGCCGAAAAGAACGGACGCTGCGGCGATTCCCCACGGATTCCATCGCCCGAGAATCACGACGGACAGCGCAACGAATCCCCGCCCTGCCGAAATGTCCTCGACGAAAGTATTCGCATAAGCCAGCGTCAGGAACGCGCCCGCAATTCCCGTGAGCGCGCCGGAAATGATCAACGCCTGCCATCGCAGCGCGTACACCCCGAGCCCGAGAGCGTCGGTCGCCTCCGGTCTTTCACCTGCGGAGCGAAGTCGCAGACCCCATCGCGTGTTGCGCAAAATCCAGTAAAGAACGGGCGTGACTGCGACGGCGCTGTACACGAGAGGATTCTGGTCGAACAAGGCTTCGCCCACGACCGGGATGTGCGCCAACGGCCCAAGCCGAAGACGTTCCATAGGGGCGACCATGAATGCCTGACCGGTGACGCCAAACAGCCTGCGATACATGACGCCGCTCAGTCCCAGCGCCAGAATGTCGAGCGCCGTTCCAGCGACAACCTGATTGACCGCGAAGTTCACCACCAGCGTCGCGAGAATCGCGTTCAAAATGATCGCCGCAGATGCGCCCGTCAGCAGTCCGAGGATGAAACTGCCGCTGAAATATGTCGCCGCGAGCGCGCTGAATGCGCCGATCAGCATCGCGCCCTCGATTCCGATATTGATGATTCCCGACTCTTCGACCAGCAGTTCGCCGAGCGCGGCAAGCAGGATCGGTGTCGCCATCGCCAGCGTCGAAGCAAGGAATGCGTCAAGCATCGGGAAGCTCCCCGGCCGGGATCGCGGGCGCGACGGTCGCAGACCCGAACGCATCGCGAATCACGCCGAAAGCACGAGTGTCGAAGCAGAGCAGCACGATGATCACCATTGCCTGGATGACTTGGACGAGCACAGGCGACACGCCCTCCGCGCGCTGCATCGCCTGCGAGCCGTTGTCCAGCGCACCGAAAAACACGGCGGTGAAAACGATCGCGATAGGATTGAGACGGGCGACGAGCGCGACGGCGATCGCCTCGTAGCCCCATCCGGGCGATATCTTTTCGAACAGTCGATGGTTGATCGCGGAAATCTGGAGCGCGCCGCCGAGACCGGCGAGCGCACCCGACAGCGCCATCCCGAGCACGGTCAGTCTCGCGATCGGAAACGCAAAGAAGGTCGCCGCGCGACGATTTTTGCCAACGGCGCGCAGTTCGTACCCGATTTTCGAACGAAACAAGAACAGATAGCAGGCGATCGCCAGCGCGACAGCCAGAAGCATCCCGAGATTCAGCCGCGTCGGCGCCATCATGTACATCTCGGCGCTTGGCGCGATCGGGATACTCTGCGGGTAGGCGCGCGACGGTTCCATCAGCGGCCCATGCACGGTCCAGCTTAGCACCTGCATCGCAACGAAATTCAGCATGATCGTGCTGATGACCTCGTTGGTGCCGCGTCGCGCGCGCAGCCATCCGCATATCCCGCCCCACAGTGCGCCGCCGATCGCGCCCGCGACGAGCACGATCGCGATTGCAACCGCGCGAGGCCAACCATCGAGCGACGGACCGATCGCGCCTGCTGCGATTGCGCCTATCACAAGCTGCCCGTCGGCGCCGATATTCCAGAGCGCACCCGAAAACGCGACGGAAATCGCGAGCCCGGTGAAGATCAGCGGTGTTGCTTTTACGAGCGTGTCGGTTGACGCGAACCAGTTGCCGAAAGCTCCTTGGGCGAGCGCCGCCGCGACGCCGATCGGAGAAGCTCCAAGTGCGGCCAGCACGATGGAAACGAGCGCCGCGGATACCGCAAGCGCGAAGACCGTCGGGACTACGAGCGCCAGTTGCTCGCCCAAGCGCCGCGATGACGGAAGTGCTAGGTCCATCGCCCCGCCATCAGGAGTCCCAGAGCCTCGGGCGATCGCTCGTGCGGGTCGGTTTCGCGAATCATCCCGCGATTCATTACGAACAGCCGCGTCGATATCGCAAGCAATTCGTCGAGGTCGCTCGATACTAGCAGCACCGCGCCGCCGTCGGCCGCGAATTGCTGCATAGTGCGATGCACATCGGCAGTCGCAGCGAGGTCGAGCCCTCGGCACACATCGTGAGCGACGATCACTCGCGGCCTTTGCGCCATCGCGCGCGCAACTTCAAGCCGCTGGCGATTTCCGCCCGAAAGCGAAGAGGCGAGAGCGTCCGGTCCGGCGGCGAGTATTTTGAAATCGGAGAGGATCTGCCGACACAAATCGATCGCAGTCGCACGATTGAGCCATCCGCGCGTTGCGATTTTGTCTCGAAGCGGCCCCGCGAGCAGCACGTTTTCCCACAGGCTCATATCGAGGATGAGACCGTCGCGATCGCGATCCTGCGGGATCACTGCGAGCGTCGATTGGCCGGCAGAACGACGAATGGCGCCATGCGTCGGAATACGCGCGCCGGCGAGCAGTTCGACCAGCTCAGTTTGGCCGTTACCGTCGACTCCGGCTATTCCCACGATCTCGCGAGCTCGAAGCGTCAATGAAATTCCATCAACGACGCGTCTGCCATCAATATCGAGGTCCAGATTTTCGATTTGAAGAAGCGGCCCGCCTGGTTCGTGAATATCTGATTTCTCGGAATTCGTGACGAGCTCGCCAATCATTAGCTGCGCGATTTCGGCCTCGTTGGTTTGATCCGCCGTCTTTGTCGCAACGACGCGGCCGCGGCGTAACACAGCTATTCGATTGGCGACGGCGAGAGCTTCGCCCAGCTTGTGAGTAATTAGAATTACCGTTCGGCCTTCGGCGCGCAGACGGCGCAGCATATCGAGGAATGCGCTTAACTCGTTCGGCGCGAGCACTGCGGTGGGTTCATCGAGGATCAGAACGCGCGGGTCGAAGCTCAGCGCGCGAATCACTTCAAGCCGAACGCGCTCTGCCACCGATCGGTCTCCGACGGCCGTGCCGCGCGGCGGGAGTGCGAAACCGAGGTGATTTGCAAGGGCGCGTGCACCGTCAGCGACGGCGTCGAAATCGTTGATCGCCCGGTCGAGGCCGAATCCTCCGAGCGCGAGATTTTCCTCCCATGACATCCGATCGAACATCAGCGGCGTCTGGTGGACGGTCGCGATTCCCCTCATGCCGATCGCGCTCGAAAATCTCACCGGCTCTCCGTCGAGCGTCGCGAGGCCTGCATCGGGTCGCAGACGGCCCGCGAAGATATTCATCAGCGTCGTCTTGCCGGCGCCGTTCTCACCGACGATCGCATGGATCTCTCCCGGACGCGCGTCGAAATCGACGCCGTCGAGGGCGACGACCTTGCCGAACCGCTTGGAGATGGATCGTGCTGCGAGCAATCAGGCCGCGTCAGAAGGCCGCGTTGGCCCGTAATTTGAGCGCACCCAGGCGAGAGCCTGTTCGCGCGTGGTGAGCAGGCCGTCGAGCTGAAGGTCTTCAAGTTCCTTCAGGATGGTCTTGAACTGCGGCCCGGGCGCGAATCCCATGCCGATCAAATCGTTGCCGCCGACCAGACGCGGTGGACGGATCTCTTCGGGCGTCATCGCGGCGAGCGCGCGCCGGCAAAAGTGGTAGTAGCCGAGGTACGAACTCGACGCGAGCGCATCGAGCCTCGCCAGTTCCAGCAGTTCGTCGAAGCCGTCTTCGACGAGCATCCGCTTGAGCGTAGCCGGACGCATCCGCGGCGCCATGCACAGCCGCAGATGATCCTTCACCAGGTAGGCAACGCGTTCCTGCACGAACCGAGAACGCTTAAGGCGCGTCATGATCTCTGCGGCCATCGCAGCGCCCTGCTCCGTATGCCCATAGAACGTGACCTTGCCGTCGCTCTCGGCGCGGCATCGTGGCTTCGCGATGTCATGAAACAGCGCGCCGAACGCGAGCGTTTCGCTGCATCCGGGATCGAGCATAGAAACCGCCAGGCGAGTATGCACGTAAACGTCGCCCTCGGGATGGAAGTTTTCCGGCTGGGCGCATCCGATCATTTCGGTTAGCTCCGGGATCAGGACGCTCATGAGCCCGGTTTCGAGCAGTATATCCAACCCGCGCGCCGCTCCGCCTTCGGTCATGAGCCGCACGAGTTCTTCGCCGATGCGTTCGGCGGACACGCTCATGATCGTCGGTGCAGCGCGTTTCATCGCCGCGTAGGTAGCAGGATCGATTCCGAAATTGAATCGCGCGGCGAATCGCGCGCCGCGCAGGATTCGCAGCCGATCCTCGTCGAAGCGATCGTAGGGGTCGCCGATCGCGCGAATCACGCCGCGGTGCAGATCGCGGATGCCGCCGACCAGATCGATGACGCGGTCCTCGATCGGTTCGTAATACATCCCGCCGATGGTGAAATCGCGGCGGATGGCGTCCTCCTCGATCGTGCCGAAGCGAACAGACGAAGGGCGGCGTCCGTCAACATACGGGGCGTCGGCGCGAAAGGTGGCGACCTCGAACGGATCGCCGTCGACGACGACGACGATCACGCCGAAGCGAGCGCCAACCGGAATCGTGTGATCGAAAAGCTGCTGGACAACTTCCGGGCGCGCATCGGTCGCGACGTCGTAGTCCTTCGCGTCGAGACCCAAAATTCGATCGCGCACACATCCGCCCGCGAACAGCGCGACAAAACCCGCTTCGCGCAGCTTGCGCAGAATCGCGCGTGCTTTTTCTTCCTTTTTCGTCATCCGGCTGCTTCAAGCATCAAGTCTATCGGACTTGATCGCCGCGCGCGATTGCGGCCGGAGAACAGACCGCCTATTCGCGGCGTCCCAATCCGGCCCCGCCGAGCACGATTCCGCCGTCCACCGCGATAACCTGTCCGGTCACATTCTTGGCCCGATCTGAGCACAGCCACGAGACTGCGCGACCGATATCCTCCTGCGTTTGTTCGCGGCCAAGCGGCACCGAGTTCCGGACCGAAGCCTCGAATGTGGCGCGGGCGCGCGCATCGCCGCCGCCCAAGGCAGCGCCGAGATTCTCCCAAACGCGTGTGTAGATGAGCCCGGGCGCCACGGCGTTGACCCGAATGCCCTTGGGTCCGAGCTGCAGAGCGCAAGTCTTTGTGTACGAAATCACGCCCGCTTTCGCCGCGGCGTATGCAGCCAGAAACGGCGACGCGAGCATCCCGGCGATTGAAGAGGTGTTGCAGATGGCCGCGCCGGATTTCATCCGCGGCGCTGTTTCGCGCGTCACGATATGAACGGAATTGAGGTTAAGATCGACGTAGCGCCGCCATACGTCGACCGTCTCCCACTCGCCTTCGCGGCCGTGATCGAACCATTTCCGCTCGCCGCCGCCGGCATTGTTGCACAGGATATCCGGGCCGTGCCCGAACTTTTTCACGATCGCTTCGATCGTGGCGTGCACCTGCTTTTCGTCGGTGACGTCGCAGGTGAATCCGCTCACGCGCGAAGCGATCGCGGCGGGCGGATCGGCAAGCTCGCGATCGACGACCGCGATTTCATCAGCGACTTTTTCGTCGAGCAGCGCGCTTACGATTCCCAGTCCAAGTCCGCGCGCCCCGCCGGTCACAATTGCGTATTTCATGGTTCGAGACTCCTTGCAGGATCGATGCAGTCCCGAAACTACCAATCACCGGGCTCGGATAACAATGATTTTCTGATTGGTGTGATGAGGTTCGGTCGCCGACTCGCGGTCAGGGCAGGACCTTGCGCGGACGGGGGCGCTGTTCCGATATGTAGGTTTTGCTGTAAACCCGCAGGAGAGCCACGAAAACCGAAATGATCGCAGGGCCGGCGAACAGTCCCAGTGGACCGTACGCGCTGAGTCCTCCCGCGATTCCGAAGAACAAGAGAATGGTGGGCAGCTCGGTGCCGTGGCGCATCGCCAACGGCTTGAGGAAACTGTCGATAATGCCGACCGCAACTACGCACCACACCAGCAATACGATCGCCATCGTCCATCCGCTCGTATAGAGCAGATAAACCGACGCCGGAACCCATACCAGTGCCGTGCCCCCGAACGGCAACATGCCTGCGATCGCAGCGACGATCGCGAGAGCCGCCCAATAAGGAGTTCCGGTAATCAGGAGTCCGATTCCTATCGAGAGGCCCTGCGCGATCGAGGTCAAGAGCAATCCGCGCATCACCGACGATAGCGTCTTGCGCAGCGTATCGAAGACTGCCGCCTTGTCCTCGTCGTGAAGCGGGGTGAGGTGCTGAATCGTTTCAAACCACGCTTCACCGTCGCGCAGCAGGTAGAAGAAGATCAACAGCACAAGTCCGAAATCGAATACGAACGAGAATGCGTTTTTCGCCGCGGACGTCGCGTTCTTGAGCAGATATTGACTGACATATTGCGCGCCGTCGGCTGCCAATTTCGGGATGTCGGTTTCGATCTTGAATGTGCGTCCCGAAAATCGATGCAGGATCGGCGCGATGGGAGATTGCGCGATCCAATCATTGAGCTTGGCGATACCGCCGTTGCTGACGAAATCTGAAAGCTGCGTGTAGAGCGACTGCGCCTCGATCGCAAGGCGCTCGGAAACCCAAACCGCCGGGATCATCACGCCGAGCGTGACCGCGGCGGTAATGATAATCGCGCAATTGGTGCGGCTTTTGACGTGGCGATGAAGATGCACCACAGCAGGATGCGCGATAAACGCCAGCAGAATCGCCCATATTACAGGCGTCAGAAACGGCGTCATCAGCGCGTACAGCTCGTAAGCCATCAGCGCCAGGAAGCCGAAAAAGAAGATCGTTACGATACGCTCGCGATCCATGGACGCGGGCAGCTTAGCAAAAGAGAACGCGCGCGTCTGCGGTGCCGCACCCCGGGTCTTGTCGGGTCGGTTGCCCCCCGTTTGGAGTTTTGTTAACGCTTTCCTCTGCTTGATGATCGTTCATCTCAACAACTCGTACCTAAAGGCACGTAGCTCAGCGGGAGAGCACTTCCCTGACACGGAAGGGGTCGGCGGTTCAATCCCGCCCGTGCCTACCAAATTTGTGCTCGGCCTGAAAGGCTCGAACTCCTCAACGCGCCAGACCTCCGGATCGATTTAGTCCATGCATCGTTCGCCGCTGTCCTCTTTGCCATGATAGTGCGTAATTTATAGGCGCCCGCCCGTGATATTATTCCCGGCCAGATGAGTTCTGAGATTACGGTAACGACCAATGGCGCCCGGCGCTCGGTCCCCCGAGGAACACGAGTGTTTGAGGTAGTCCTCGACGGCCACAAGCGTCGCGACGTGGTGGCCGCATCGGTCAACGGCAAAGTCGTCGATATAAGCAGGACGCTGACCGAAGATGCGGTCGTCGAACCTGTCCTGGCGGAAACCGCCGAAGGCCTCGACGTGATCCGGCATTCGACCGCGCATCTGATGGCGATGGCGGTGCAGTCGCTGTATCCGGGGACGCAGGTCACTATCGGACCAACCATCGAGGACGGGTTCTTTTACGATTTCGCTCCGCCAGCGCCGTTTACGGTGGAAGACCTGCCCAGGATCGAAGCAAAGATGCGCGAGTTGGCCAAGGCCGATTTTCGCGTCGAGCGCATCGAAGTCCCGCGCGCCGAGGCGATCGAAAGGTTCCGCGCGATGGGCGAGGCGTACAAGGTCGAGATTCTCGACGGCATGTCCGACGAGATCGTCTCCATCTACAAGCAGGGCGAGTGGATGGACTTGTGCCGCGGGCCCCATGTGCCTAGCACCGGTTTCATCCGCGCCTTCAAGCTGCTCAGCGTTGCCGGCGCGTATTGGCGCGGCGACGAGCGCAATGCGATGCTGTCTCGCATCTACGGCACGGCGTTCGCCACGAAAGAGGCGCTGGAAGAGCATCTCAAGCTTCTCGAACTCGCACGCCAACGCGACCATCGGAAGATCGGCCGCGAGATGGACCTGTTTTTCTTCGATCCGATATCACCGGGCCAGCCGTTCTATCTCCCAAAGGGGCTGATGATCTTCAACGGCCTCGTCGATTATATGCGCCGGCTCTATCGGCGTTACGGATTCCAGGAAGTCATCACGCCGCAGATCTATCGCAACGAACTCTTCTACACATCGGGGCACTGGGAGAATTTCCGAGAGAATATGTTCCTCACGCCCGACCCCGAGGACGAGAGCGCGACGGTCGACACAGGGTCCGAGGGATGGCATCAGGGCTACGGCGTGAAGCCGATGAACTGCCCGGGGCATACGTACATATTCGCGTCGCAGAAGCGCTCGTATCGCGACCTCCCGCTGCGCGTCGCGGAATTCTCAAGACTCCATCGCGCGGAACGCTCCGGAGTGCTGCACGGCCTGACGCGGGTTCGCGTGATGTCTCAGGACGATGCGCACATCTTTTGCACCGAGGAGCAAATCGCAGACGAAGTCGCCTCGAATCTCGCGATGGTGCGCGAGGTGTACGCGACGCTCGGATTCGAGCGCGTCGAGTTCAAGCTCGCGACGATGCCGGATCAGCATCTTGGGAGCGTCGAGCAGTGGCAGATGAGCGAGGAAAAGCTCGCCGACGCGATGCGACGCAACGGAATCGAATTTGAGATAAATCCGAAAGAGGGCGCGTTCTACGGCCCAAAAATCGAGATTTACGTGCCCGACGCGCTCAAGCGAAAATGGCAGGTCGCTACGATTCAGCTCGACTATTTTCTGCCCGAGCGCTTCGACCTTCATTACACCGCAAGTTCAGGTATCGAAGAGCGCCCGGTGATGATTCATCGCGCGATCCTGGGCTCGCTCGAACGATTTATCGGCGTGCTGATCGAACACACCGGTGGCGTCCTTCCTTTTTGGCTTGCGCCCGAGCAGGCGCGAGTGCTCTCTCTCAGCGAAAAAGTCGAAGGTTACGCCGGCGAAATCGCCGAGACTCTGAGGAAGCAGGGATTTCGCGCGAATGCCGATATTCGCAACGAAAAACTGGGATTCAAGGTGCGCGAAGCCGAGTTGCAGAAGGTGCCGTATATGATCGTCGTCGGCGAACGCGAGGCTGAATCGCGGTCAGTATCGCTTCGGGTTTTGCGCGGAGCGAAGAACGAAACAATGCCGCTCGACGAACTTGTCGCGCGGCTCAAGGCCGAGCCTTTGCCGAGTTGAGAATTCGATAACGCGGCGTTATGCCGCAGGAGGTGCTTTATCCGTCGAGATTTCAGGACCCCGCCATCGCGGGAGCCGTCAACCAGAATAAATCAGTTCATCCGGGTGCCGGAGGTGCGCGTCATCGATGCCGACGGTTCGCAACTCGGTATCATGGCGCCGCGCGACGCGATGCGCATTGCGGAATCGAAGGGGCTCGATCTCGTCGAGGTCGCTCCCAATGCGCAGCCCCCGGTGTGCCGCATCACCGATTACGACAAGTATCGTTACGCGCAGAAGAAGAAGGCGCACGACTCCAAGCGCGGCTCCTCAGCCAGCACGGTTAAAGAAGTCAAGCTGGGAGCCCTGACCGAGCAACACGACGTCGACTTCAAAACCAAGCACGTTCGGCGCTTTGTTGAGGACGGTCAACGTGTTAAGCTTTCGGTTTCGTTTCGCGGCCGTCAGATAACCCATCCGGAGTTGGGCCGCGCGCTCATCACGCGCATCATCGAAAATGTGCGCGATGTCGCGCAGCCGGAAAGCGAGCCCCGGATGGAAGGGCGCAACATGTCAGTCCTGCTTACGCCGCGATAAACCGGATACTCGGAAAGGCGCACGGATTTAATGCCGAAGTTAAAGACCAAACGCTCAGCGGCGAAGCGTTTTACGTTTTCGAAGACCGGCAAGGTCAAGCACAAGAAGGCGTACGCTCGTCACATGTTTTCCAGCAAGAGCCCGACACGCAAACGCCGGCTGCGCAAACAGAACCTGCTCAACAAAACCCAGGCTGCGATAGTCAGCAAGCTGATGCCGTACGCTTGAGCGCCCGGTGGATGCCCGAGCGAATTTCGCAAGGAAGGATTTGACGACTCATGCCTCGCGCGAAAGGCGGATTCAAAACCCGCCGCCGTCATAAGCGACAACTGAAGAACGCCAAAGGTTTCGTCGGTGGGCGCAAGCTCTACCGCCAGGCCCGCAGCACCTTTGAAAAGGGACTGACCTACGCCTATCGCGATCGCAAGCAGAAGAAGCGCGATTTTCGCACGCTGTGGATCGCCCGTATCAACGCGCTGGCTCGCGAGTTCGGACTTTCATACAGCCGCTTGATCAACGGCTTGAACAAGGCCGGCGTGGAGATCGATCGCAAGCAGCTCGCTGCGCTCGCGCTGGAGCGCGACGGGTTGTTTACCGAGCTGGTGCGCATCGCGAAGTCTGCGCTCGGCTCGGAAGCGGCCTAGGCGTTTTTTCAGAACTTCCTGCGCACCAAAAACCATGTGGACCCTCGCGCCACATGGTTTTTCTTTGTTCCGGGACTGGAAATCGGCCTGCGGAGAAACAAGATGAGAGACAAACTCGAGGAGATAAGGCGTTGCGCGATAGCCGAGCTTGCCGACGACGCAGGTGAAGCCGCGATCGAAGCCGTGCGCGTTCGCGTGCTGGGCCGCGCGGGCGAGCTAACCGAGGTGATGCGCCGGATGCGCGAGGTTCCGGCCGAGGAACGTCCCGCGATCGGGCAGCTCGTCAATCAGATCAAGCGCGAGGTCGAGGAGCGGATCGAGGTGCTTACCGCGGCGCTCAAGGCGGCCCAGCTCGAACGCTCGCTTTCCGAGGATCGAATCGACGTAACGCTGCCGGGAATGAAAATCCCGCGCGGTCGCGTCCATCCCGTTACCCAAATCATGGAGCGGATGCTCGACATCTTCGTCTCAATGGGCTTCGAAATCGCGATGACCCAGGATATCGAGGACGACTTTCACAACTTCGAGGCGCTCAATTTTCCGCCCGACCATCCTGCCCGCGAGATGCAGGATACGTTTCTGGTCGGCGGCGGCCTGCTGCTGCGATCGCATACGTCCAACGGCCAGATCCGCGTAATGGAGACGCGCAAGCCTCCGCACGCGGTCGTATGCCCGGGGCGATGCTATCGGCGCGATGAGCTTTCAGTTCGATCGTCGCCGATGTTTACCCAGATCGAAGGCTTCATGGTCGATCGCATTGGGAAGATTTCGTTGGCGCATCTGAAGGGCGTGCTCAGCGATTTCCTGCGCGCTTTTTTCGGTCCCGATACGTCAGTGCGTTTTCGCGCGAGCTACTTCCCGTTCACGGAACCAAGTGTCGAGGTCGATATCCATTGCCTGTTGTGCGGCGGCGCGGGATGCCGCGTATGCAAGCACACGGGGTGGACCGAAATTCTGGGCTCGGGGATGATCCATCCCAACGTTCTGCGCGCGGTGAAGCTCGATCCTTCCGAATACCAGGGTTTCGCGTTCGGCTTTGGCGTCGAGCGACCTGCGCTGCTCAAGCTTGGCGTAGATGATATGCGGCTGTTTTTCGAAAATGATTTGCGCTTTCTCGATCAATTTCAGCTCCTGAGCGGAGGCGCGCAATGAAGCTTCCGCTGAGCTGGCTCTCTGAATTCGTAACTGTCGAAGCCGGAGTCGATGAGATCGCGCGCCGTCTCTCAGTCGCAGGTCTCGAGGTCGAAAACATCGAACGCATTGCGCCGTCGTACTCCGGCGTAGTAATCGCGAAGGTTCTCGAGGCCGGAAAGCATCCGAATGCCGATCGTTTGAGTCTGTGCAGGGTCGACGCCGGCAGCGCGGGAACTTTTTCGATCGTGTGCGGCGCTCCGAACGTTCGCACCGGAATGACTGGCGCGCTTGCGCTCGTGGGCGCGAAGCTCGCGGGCGCGCACAAATCCGGCGTCGAGGGCGCGGTTACTTCCTTGGATGACGTCCCTCCGCTTCAAGCCGCGACGATTCGCGGTATCCGCTCTGAAGGCATGATGTGCTCGGAGCGCGAGTTGGCGTTGTCATCCGAGCATCAGGGAATTCTCGAATTGCCGCCGGACGCTCCGATCGGAACGCCGCTCGGCGAGTATCTCCATGCCGAGGATGTTGTTTTCGATATCGCGATCACCGCAAATCGCGGCGATTGTCTGTCGATTCTTGGCTTCGCGCGCGAGATATCGGCCTTGTTCGGAGTAAAGCTTCACGTGCACGCGCCTCGCAAAGTAGCGGTCGAGCACGCCGAGGCGCCGAGCGGATCGGGCGGTTCGTTTTCGGTCGAGATCACGGCGCCCGACCTTTGTCCGCGTTATGCCGGACTGGAGATGGCGGGTCTGAAGATCGGACCGTCTCCGATTCGCGTGCGCAGGCGGCTTGAGCTGTGCGGGATGCGCGCGCTGAACAATGTCGTCGACGTTACCAACTATGTGATGCTCGAAATCGGGCAGCCGCTTCATGCCTTTGATATCGAGAAGCTCGCGGGTCGCAAAATTATCGTGCGCCGCGCGGGCGAGGATCGCGATTTCGAAACCCTCGACGGCCTGCGGCGCGAGCTTCGTCCCGACGATCTCGTTATCGCCGACGGCGAGCGCGCGGTGGCCATCGCGGGCGTGATGGGCGGACTCAACAGCGAAATCTCGGACAACAGCCGCAGTCTCCTGCTGGAGAGCGCCTATTTCGAGCCGATCACCGTCGCACGAACGGCGCGGCGACTCGGCCTTCGCAGCGAGGCGGGATATCGCTTCGAGCGCGGAATCGATCGCGCGGGGCAGGCGATCGCGCTGATGCGCGCGGCGGAGTTGCTCTCGCAAAACGCGGGGGCGCACGTGAAGGGCGCTATAGCTGACGTCGAACCGCGACAGGCGCCGAAACGCGAGATCTCGCTTGATCTGAAATCTATGGCGTTGCTGCTCGGCGTCGAGATCCAAAAAGCCGAGGTGAAGCGCCGACTGATTTCGCTGGGCGCCGCGGTAAAGCCCGGCGTTAAGAACACGTTCACAGTCACGCCGCCGCCGCATCGCTCCGATCTCAATCAGCCCGCCGATCTTGCCGAGGAAGTAGCTCGCCTGACCGGGCTGGATGATATCCCGGCGACGCTTCCGTCGCGCGATTTCGCATACAGCGCGCTGAATCAGATGCGCGAATTCTTCCGCGCGACGCGCGAGGTGATGCTCGGCGCGGGGCTGACGGAGACCGATACGATAGCCTTCGTATCGTCCGAGGAGAACCGCCGACTCCCTGGTCTCAGCGGCATTCCGGTGCGGGTTGAGAATCCGTTGTCCGAAGAGTTAGGCGAGATGCGACTGTCGCTGCTCCCGGGACTCGTCGCCGCGCTGCGTTTCAATCTGAATCGCCAGGCCGCCGCGTTTCACGCTTTCGAAATCGCGAAGACATACGTCGCGCGCGAGGGAGGCCCGGCAGAGCCGTATCGCCTGGGCATGGTCAGCTACGGCGACTACGCGATCTCAGAGATCGGCAAGCCCGCGATCAAAGCCGGATTCTTTACGCTGAAGGGTGTTGTCGAAACCTGCCTGGAATCGCTGCAACTGGGAGGTCGCGTCGAGTTTCGACCGCCGCGCGACATCGTAGGCGGATTTCTTCATCCGGGGCGCTCGGCGCAAGTCGCAATCGGAGACGAAGTTATCGGTTATGTCGGTGAACTTCATCCGCGCCAGGCGATGGAGCGCGAGTTCGTCGAGCCCTGTGCGCTGGCCGAACTTGACTTGGAGAAACTCATTTCTTATGGTTTCACGCCGCGCACGCGAGTCGAGCCGCCGCCGCGCTTTCCTGCAATTCGTCGCGATCTCGCGCTGGTGCTCGATCGTGAATTCCCGGCTGCGATGGTCGTGAAGACAATTCTCGAAATCGCGCCGCCGCTGCTCGAAGGGGCCGAGCTGTTCGATGTGTTCGAAGGCGGGAATCTCGCGCCGGGGAAAAAGAGCGTTGCGCTGGCGATACGGTACAGGGCGAAGGACCGCACGCTGACCGATGAAGAGGTGAATCGCGTCCACGCGGGGCTCGTGGAACAGGCGCGTACGCGGCTCGGGGCGGAGTTGCGGCAATAAAACACGGTCGGCCGTGCGCATAGGCGACGCACGGGGGAGAGTACGCCGCAAAGCATCACCAAGGCTGAGCTCGTCGATCTCGTTCACGAACGCATCGGTTCCTCGAAGAAGGAGGCGATGGAGGTCGTTGAGGAGATCTTCGAGATCA
>Ga0335069_10001903_pt1 | contig 32816 bp, 32 predicted proteins | sample Lox_Sample_11_FD_206714 | JGI IMG/M metagenome (GOLD analysis project Ga0335069, IMG submission 206714) | Soil microbial communities from Loxahatchee National Wildlife Refuge, Florida, United States - Lox_Sample_1.1 | ecosystem: Environmental > Terrestrial > Soil > Wetlands | place: USA...
GGGGCTTGTCGGATTTGTGATTGGGGCGCTGGCGGGGGCGATTGGATTTCGGTTGTTGCAGGGGTTGATCCTGGCGACGTGTCTGGGGTTGGCGATTGGGGGGATTTATTACCGGTGGCACATTGCGCCGGAGGTGTCGGGCGCGGGGGGGAGCGGGGCGAGTGCGGGGGATGTGCATGTGAGTGATTTGATGATTCCGACGGATCGGCTTGGGGGCGGCGCGCAGACGAGGCCGGGGCATGAGTCAAAAGCGGGGGCGAAATCGGGAACGAGTACAGAAAGCTGGAGCGACATCGCGGCGAAGGCTGGGCAGTCGCTGGTGGATCATTGGAACGCGATTCCGCAGGTGCATCAGCGGCGGATGTTGATTGTGAGCATAGGGGCGGCGGCGGTGGCGCTGCTGATTGCGTTTGGGTTTCCGCGGGCGACGACGTGGGTGATCACGGCGGCGATTGGGGCGTTGATGATCATGTCGGGGTTGCATGCGTTGCTGCATGTGTACGGGCCGCAGTATGAGGCGTATTTGCCGACGACGATGCGGGCGCGGTATTTGACGCTGGGGATACTGGCGTTGGTGGGGATGGGGGTGCAGTACCGGTTCCACCTGTGGAAGGGGTCGCAAAAGAAGCGCGTGGCGCCGCCGGAGCCGCAGGGCGAGGTGGCGGCAGCGGGTGCGTGAGGGGGTTTGAGGGGGGATGACGATGAGGATGAAGATAAGAGGTGGTGAGGGAAATCTGCAGGCGAGCGGAGAGGTTGGTCGATAGGTGACAGACAGTGTGGCAGTGTGTGGCCACGGGAAGTCCGCAGTGGAGGTACGCATGCACTCGTCGTTGGGAATTGTGCTGAGTCTTGCGGCGCAGACGTTGCCGGAGCAGTCGCGGGTGATAGATTCACTGGTCTCGGCGGAGGTGTTCTTCGCGGTGGCGTTGTCGGTCATCGGGGTGCTGCTGATCCTGTTCGGGTTCAAGGCGTACCGCTGGATCGTGGTGTTCAACTGCGTGGCGCTGGGATTCTGGCTGGGCGGGTTGCTCGGCGAGAGAGCGCAGATTGCGACGGTGGCGGCGGTTCTGGGGGCGCTGCTGTTCGGCGCGATTTCCTGGCCGCTGATGAAGTATGCGGTGGCGGTGTGCGGGGGGTTGGTCGGGGCGGTGGTGGGGATGGTGGTGTGGGCGTATTGCGAGCAGCCGATGGAGATGGCGTGGGCGGGCGGATTGGTGGGACTGGTGGTGCTGGGGATGCTGTCGTTCATATTGTTCAAGACGTCGGTGATTCTGTTCACGTGCGTTCAGGGTGCGGCGATGTTTGTGCTGGGGAGCGCGGCGTTGCTGATCAAGTACACGCCGTGGGCGAGCGAGGTGGGCAATTCGCTGAACAGCAAGCCGGTGCTGATGCCGCTGCTGGTGATGTCGATTGCGCTCCTGGGGTTGATCTGGCAGCATCAGCAGCACGGGCTGATTGGGAATGATGGGGCTCCCGCGGGCCGGGGCGGCGGTTCTGCCGCGGCCGGGGGCGGGGACGCGAAGAAGAAATAATAGAGTCTGAATAATTCGGGGGGCAGGGTTCCAGGAATTGAGCGGCGGCGCCAGGTAGGCGCCGCCGCGGTGTTGTTGCGTGCCGCTGGTCTGCGATGGTCGTCAGCATCGAGACGTGTCACGAAGGAACCTCATCAGCCGCCACTCCCATTGCGAAACCCGGCCCCACCTCCGACAATGTATGCCCTCGTTTTCTCAAACCGTACTTTGCCTGGAGAACCACGCATGGCAGTCGCACAAACCTCCCCCACCACCCCCACCGTGAAGAAAATCGTCCTCGCTTATTCCGGCGGCCTCGATACGTCCGTGATTCTTCCGTGGCTCAAGGACAATTACCCCGGCTGCAAGGTGATCGCGTTTGCTGCGGAGCTCGGGCAGGGGGATGAACTGGAGGGGATCAAGCAGAAGGCACTGGCGTCCGGGGCGGACAAGTGCATTGTGAAGGACCTGCGGCAGGAGTTTGCGGAGCAGTACTGCTTTCCGATGCTGAAGTCGGGGGCGGTGTATGAGTCGAAGTATCTGCTCGGGACGTCGATTGCGCGGCCGCTGATTGCGAAGTACCAGGTGGAGGTCGCGCACGCGGAGGGAGCGGATGCGGTAGCGCATGGGGCGACGGGGAAGGGGAACGACCAGGTGCGTTTCGAGCTGACGTACATGGCGCTGGGGCCGGAGCTGAAGATCATTGCGCCGTGGAAGGATGACCGGTTTCAACTGCGGTCGCGCGAGGCGGCGATTGAATATGCGATGGAGAAGGGCGTTCCGATCGCGCAGACGAAGAAGAAGATTTACTCGCGGGATCGGAACCTGTGGCACATTTCGCACGAGGGGGCGGACCTGGAAGATCCGCGGAATGAGCCGAAGGATGATTTGTGGGTGATGTCGGTGCCGGTGAGTAAGGCGCCGAATCGTCCGGAATACGTGGAGATCAAGTTCGAAGCGGGCATTCCGGTGGCGGTGAACGGGAAGAAGATGAAGGGGCACGACCTGATCGCGACGCTGAATGAGATGGGCGGGAAGCATGCGGTCGGGCAGACGGATCTGGTGGAGAACCGGCTGGTGGGGATGAAGTCGCGCGGGGCGTATGAAACGCCGGGCGGCACGATTCTCTACACGGCGCTGACGGCGCTGGAACATCTGACGATCGAACGCGACACGCTGCACTTCAAGCAGCAGGTGGCGCTGAAGTATGCGGACCTGGTTTATTACGGCCAGTGGTTCCATCCGCTGCGGGAGGCGCTTGATGTCTTCATCAACAAGACGCAGGAAGCGACCAGCGGGACGGTGAAGGTGAAGCTGTTCAAGGGGAGTGCGACGGTGGCGAGCACCGATTCGGCGAACAGCCTGTATCAGCACGATCTGGCGAGCTTCACGATGGGCGCCGAGTACGATGGAAAGGATGCGATCGGGTTCATCAAGCTGTTCGGGCTGCCGATGAAGGTGCATGCGCTGCGGAACAAGCGGAAGTGATGAATATGGGACCTGTTTCGTCTCCCCTTTGACCGATGATATACTGGTCTACTGACTGGTCGAAGGAGCTGGCGATGAACGTCACGGCATACGAGTTGAAGACGCGCTGCGGCGAGTTGATTGAGCGGGCTGCGGCTGGGGAGGAGATCGTGATCACGAAGCGCGGCGTAGTGAAGGCGAGGATGGTGCCGGCGGACCACTTCGACATACAGAAGCAGGAACAGGTGTTGGACCGGATTGCGAAGTTCCGCGAAAAGCTGGCCAAAAAGGGGAAGCGGTTCAGCCGCAAGGAGATCAAGGCGGCGATTGAAGACGGCAGGATGTGATGCTGGTCGTGGACGCGTCGACCACCTTGGAATGGTTTCTGCCGGCGCAGATGTCGTCATCAGCGGCGGCGGCGCTCAAGATCGTGCGGCGTTCATGGATAGTCGTGCCAAGCATCTGGGTATTTGAGACCCAGAATGCGATTCTAAAAATGGTGCGGCAGCGAAGGCTCTCTTCTGCGGAGGCGCAGGAGGCGAGGTTGGAACTGTCGCTGATCGGCGCCCGGGCGGCGGCGCCTCCCGATGGAGAGGCGGTTGGGCGTATTTGGGAAATTTCCGTGCATCAGATGATGAGTTTTTACGATGCCTCCTACGTGGAACTTGCATGGCATTTGAAGCTGCCCTTGGCGAGCAGCGATGGTGCGATTCGCGCGGCTGCCGCACGTTTGGGGATCAGGCTGGTTTGAGCGAGGCACGCCAGCAACAGGAAAACTTCATGAAAATTCTGATGAATACCGGCGGCCTGGCGGAGACGAACGCGTATCTCATCGCCGATGAAGCGACGAAAGCCGCGGCGATCATCGACGCGCCTGAATCCACCACCGCGGATCTTCTCGCCGCCGCCAGGCAGCACGGCTATGACGTGCAATACCTGCTGCTCACCCACGGCCACTGGGATCACATTTCCGACCACAAGGTTGTCACCGACACCTTTCCAAACGCCAAAGTGCTGATTCACAAGCTCGACGAGCCGAAGCTGCAGCGGCCGGGGAGTCTGCTCTTCGAGCTTCCGTACGCGATCGAGCCGCGGAATGCGGATGGGTACATCGAGGATGGGCAGAAGATTCACATCGGGCATCTGACGCTGGCGGCGATGCACACGCCGGGGCACGCGGAGGGGCATGTCTGCCTGTACAGCAACGAGCACGCCGTGCTTTTCGCGGGGGACCTGCTGATGGACGGCTCGGTGGGCCGGTACGATCTGCCCGACGGCAATGTGGATCTGCTGAAGCAGTCGCTGCGGCGCGTGATGCTGCTGCCTGACGAAACCGAAGTGCTGTCGGGGCATGGTCCGGCGACGACGATCGGCCGGCAGCGGGCGGGGAATCCCTTCATTCGGCAGTGGAGTTTAGGCTGACGCCTTCGACTGCAGCATGGCGATGAAATCGGCGGAGCGGACGATCGCGTGATCGAGCTTTCCGAGGAGCTGCTTCGATTCCGCAAGATTGCCAGCGGCGGCGGTGGCTTCGAGGCTGGAGGCGAGTTCGCGGACATCGCTGTCGGAGAGATTGGCCGCCGCCCCCTTGAGCGAATGGGCCGCGCGGCTGATGAGGAGGGCGTCGCCATTGCGCAAAGCGGTGGTGAGATCGGCGATGGCCTGCGTGGTCTGCCTGCGATAGGCGGCAAGCACTTTCTGAACGAGTTCCATGTTGCCCATGCAACGGTCGATGAGTTCGCCGTAGCGGATCGGTTCCCTGTCTGTCGATGCGGGCTGTGCCGGCGGGAGAGCGTCGGGAAGGGCGGAGGCATTTTCTGCGGCGCGCACGGCCTCGATCAGTTTCACGGGATCGACGGGCTTCGTCAGATAGGAATCCATTCCGGCGGCGAGGCAGCGCTCGCGGTCGCCCTTGATGGCATTGGCGGTGAGGGCGACGATCGAAATGCGTCGGCGGCCGGCGCGCTCCTCGAGGCGGCGGATGCGCATCGTGGCTTCGAATCCATCCACCTTCGGCATCTGGCAGTCCATCAGCACGAGCCCGTACGCGCCCGTCATCGCCGCCTCCACGGCCGCCTCGCCATCGGGAACGATGTCGCAGGAATAGCCCGCGCGGTGCAGCATTTCGAGGGCCACCATCTGGTTGATCTCGTTGTCCTCCGCCAGCAGCACGCGCATGCCGACCGGCGGCTTCCTGAAAGCGCCGGGAGCGGCGGCCGCGACGACTTCGGGCGACGGGGGAAGCTGATCGCGCGGCTTGCCGTTGATGGCCCGCATGATGACATCGAAGAGCGCGGACTGTTTGATCGGCTTGCACATGTAGCCGGAAAAGCCCATCGCCCGGAGCCGCGATTCGTCGAGTTCGCCTTCGAGGCTGGTGAGCATGATCAGGACGGTGTTCTTGAGTCGCGGATCGGCGAGGATTGCGGCGCCGAGTTCCACGCCGCTCATGCCGGGCATCACCATGTCGAGGATGGCGACCGCGTAAGGCGCGCCCGCGCGATCAGCCGCACGCATCTTTTCCAGCGCCTGCGGGCCATCCGGCGCGGCATCGGCCACGAATTTCCAGTGCTTGAGCTGCTCCGAAAGAATCTGGCAATGGGTGGCGTTGTCGTCGACGGCAAGGACGCGCAGGCCCTGCATGTCGAGATTCGTCGCCGCGGCGCCGGGCGCGAGGGCGGAGCGCTTCTCGAAACGCACGGTGAACCAGAAGGTGGAGCCCATGTTGGGCATCGATTCGACGCCGATGTCGCCGCCCATGAGGTTGACGAGTTGCCGGCTGATGACGAGGCCCAGCCCGGTGCCGCCGTATTTGCGCGTGGCGGAGGGGTCGATCTGCGAGAACGACTTGAAGAGGCGGTGCATCCGTTCGGGGGCGATGCCGATGCCGGTGTCGCGCACGGTGACGCGAATGGTGGCATGCGTGGCACTTTCCGCCTCCTGCGACACGCGCACGACCACTTCGCCCTTCTCCGTAAACTTCAGGGCGTTGTTGGCGAGATTCAGCAGCACCTGGCGGAAGCGATCGGGATCGCCGTGGAAGCCGCGGTGGACGGCGGGGTCGACAGAACAGGCGAACTCAATTCCGCGGGCCTGGGCGCGCGGGCTGAGAATTTCCGTGGCCTGCTCGACGACCTGCATCAGGTCGAAATCGATCGGCGAAAGTTCCAGCCGGCCGGCCTCGATCTTGGAAAAATCGAGGATGTCGCTGATGAGCGTGAGGAGTGCGTCGGCCGAGGACTTGGCGATGGTGGCGTAGCGGCGCTGCTTGCCGTCGAGATCGGTTCCCATCAGCAGATCGATCATCCCCGTGATGCCGTTGAGGGGCGTGCGGATTTCGTGCGACATGTTGGCGACGAATTCCGACTTGGCGCGGTTCGCGGCCTCCGCCGCTTCCTTTGCCCCCTGCATTTCCTGCTCTGCGTTTTTCCGCGGAGTAATGTCCTCGATGGTTCCCTCATAGAACAGGAAGTTACCCGCCTCGTCGCGCACTTCGCGCGCGTTTTCGCAGATCCAGCGAACTGACCCGTTCTTCAGATAAATCTGCGATTCAAACTGCTCGACGTGGCCTTCGCGGCTGATCTGCGCGATGAATTCGGCGCGGCGATTTCGATCGACATACAACTGGCGTTCAATGTCGGTGACGCTGTTGCGCAGCTCCTCGACGGATTCATAGCCGTAAATGCGGGCGAGCGCCCGATTGGCCGCAAGATACTTGCCGTCCGTAGTCGTCTGGAAAATTCCCATGACGGCGTTTTCGAAGATGCTGCGGTATTTCTCATCAGCGCGCTGCAGGGCGATCTGCGACGGTGCGGGTCGGAGGTTCGTCATTCCGGCGGGAGATTGTGTGAAGGTCTGCATGGAATCACCCATGTTGCCGCGCCCGAGGCGCAATGTGATCAGCCGGCGTGAGTGCCGGCGCTTCAACTGGTGCTTCTTCAAATTACTGCAGGCCCACGGATCGTTCGTGCCGTCGACGCGCAGCGGGTCTCGTTTCCTCCGCCGTGCGTTCGGTTCGCATCTTTAGTATCGGCCCAAAAAGGGTGTGCATTTACTGGAATGCGTCAGCATCCGGCAAATGTGCCTGCACAAAAACCGGGCATTTTCTCGGAAAACACCAGGCTCTGTCTGAAAACAGCAGTGCGGTCGGATGGCGGTCTGGAAGGGCCAGATGCAAGGACGCAGACCTGAGGCATATTCGCAAATATTCCGAAGGTCGAGGACGCCGCAGATGGCCTTTCCAGGCCGACAGACGATCCCGCTGATGTTTTCAGACAGAGCCTAGGCAGTGGCGGGATAACCCAGCTTCAACAGCAGAGGATCGAGCGCTTCGCGGGCAGCCGTTCGCATCGCCGGCGTGAAATCCGTTTCCCACCGGCCGATGGATTCCGCCGGCGTGGCCGTTGTGCGGTGATCTTTCAGGACCTCCTCCGACCGCTCCTTCAGGATGTAATCAATCGTGGCATCGGAGCCGTCCAGCTCAAGAAAGCGGCACAAGCCGCGAAGGCCCTCCCGCGGCGATCGAACAATCTCTTCATACCGCAGCAGATGCACCGGCCGCGCCGAAGAGTCGAGCAGGTTCGCAAGACTCTCCACCGACCCCTTGAACCAGCGCACATACTCTTCATCCGACTGCACCGCCTCGCGCCCAAAACTCTGGTAGCCACGCTTTTTGTTGAACGCGAGCGCCGAACAGATGACATCGCGCGGATCGCGCACCAGCACAACCTCGCGCGCCCCGGGACAGAGATTGCGGAGCGTCAGCCGCTCGATCCGCGGCACGAATTTCTCGACGTAGTAGCGCGGCGCATCCCGCCCCTGCGAAGAACGAAGGTGTTGATAAAGTCCCTCAATCTGCCGCAGGCCGAAATCGGCAATCGATTCCACACCTGTGCCGTGAAGATAATTCAACAGCGCATCCTGAGGCGGGTTGCTTTTGAACGAAAGCGGACTCCCCAGCCACCAGCCTCTCGAATGCATCGCGCCGGGCGTCGTCATCTGCATGTAGCTCTGCGGCTGCGCGAGTCCGGCGATGATGCCGCTCCAGTAAGTGGCAACGCGCGGATCAAAATGCTGCGGGTCAATCGCGATGATCTGCGGATGCCGCGCCAGCAAGCCGATCACCCACGTCGAACCCGTGCGTCCCAGCGACGTCAGCAGCAGCGGCGCAATCGCGGACTGATATTCGCATAGCGTATTGGCCTTGATCACAAGGTTGGCGAACGGAATATGGGCCCCATTGCCGAGGATCGCCACCAGCGTGTAGCGAAGTTCACACTGATTCGCCACGATCGACATCGGCAGCCAGAACCCCCCGTTCTGCTCCACAGCATTCGAAACCTTCCCGGCCCCGTCGTACCGCCGGATGCTGCAGGGCGTGCGCAGAATCTCGATCCCCTGATGATCGTAAAGCACGACTTCCGTCGCAGGAAATTGCCCGCCGAACACCCACCCTCCGATTTCCAGTTGATGCTCCGCCCCCTGATACCCCGCAACCGGATAATCCAGATGCGCCCCCGCTATGTGCGGCGAAGCGTCAATCATCTCAATCGAAGTCACCTCAAACGGCGGCCCGGCATTCTCGCCACGCGCGGGCGGTTGCCACGGCGTAAGCCGCGGCCGTTTGTAGGGATTTCCACGGAGAAACGATTTGAGGCGATGCAGCATTGAGGGTTCCGGTTATGCGAAGGAGCGAGATGTCCGGGCGTTTCTCGCCGCGATTCACACACGCCGCTATACTAAAGTTTTGATTATGTCCCCAATGTTCTGTTGCGACAAGGAATTCCATGGCGGAGAAGATGACGATCCAATTGGGCCACTCGCCCGATCCCGATGATGCATTCATGTTTTACGGGCTGGCGACAGGCGCCATGGACTCCGGGCCCTACCATTTCGTGCACGTCCTGCAGGACATCCAGACGCTCAATGAACGCGCGATGAAGGGCGAGTTGGAGATCTCGGCGATTTCCCTCCACGCCTATCCCTACGTCGCGAAAAATTACGCCCTCATGGGCTGCGGCTGCTCCATGGGCGACAACTACGGCCCGATGATCGTCGCGAAAAAGAAACTGACGATCGAGGAGTTAAAGCATCTCCGCATCGCCGTCCCGGGCACCATGACGACGGCATTTCTCGCGGCGTCCGTCCTCCTCGGCAAGGGCTTCCGGAACGTCGTCAAACCTTTCGATGAAATCCTGAAATACGTGCAGGATGGCTACGCCGACGCCGGCCTCATCATCCACGAAGGGCAGCTCACCTATCAGAACCAGGGCCTGCACTGCTGCGTCGATCTCGGAAAATGGTGGATGGAAAAATACAACCTCCCGCTCCCGCTCGGCGGAAACGTCATCCGCCGCGACCTCGGCCCCGAGCGCATCCGCGAAATCACCGCCATCCTCAAAAAATCGATCCAGTTCTCGCTCGACCATCGCGCCGAGGCGGTGAAGCACGCCCTGCGCTACGCACGCGACATGAGCGTCGAACTCGCCGACCAATTCGTCGGCATGTACGTCAATAAATGGACCATCGACTACGGCCCAACAGGCCGCGAAGCCGTCAATCGCCTCCTCGATGAAGGAACCCGCATCGGCATGCTGCCCAAGTGCACGCCGGTGGAATTCGTTGACTGATTGCAGTGGGATCAACAAATACAGAGGTCTTGAATGCCCCCCGAACTTATTTTGCCCCTCATCGCGCGGTGGATTCACATTCTCTCCGCGATCGCCGCCATCGGCGCACCGTTCTTCGTGCGCTTCGTCCTCATCCCCTCCGCCGCAAAGGTGCTCAACGACGAGCAGCACCAGCAGCTCCGCGACGCCATCAACGCCCGCTGGAAGCACATCGTCTACCTGCTCATCACCCTCTTCATCCTCACCGGCCTCTACATGTTCGCCGTGCCGGTGCGCGTGCCACGGGAAGGAGGCGTCCTCGTCACCGCCCGCTGGAAAGATTTCTCCCCCACCGACCAGCGCATCTACCAGGCGATCTTCGGAATCAAAATGATCGCCGCGCTCGGCATCTTCTTCCTCGCCTCCGCCCTCTCCGGACGCACCAAAGCGCTGGAAGCCATCCGCAAGCACCGCAAGATCTTCCTCAGCATGCTGCTGATGCTCGGAATCATCGCCGTGCTCTGCGCGGGAATCATGCGCTACTTGCCGCAGCATCCGCCCTACACCCCCCTGCCCCCCACGGATCTCCCCGCCGGCGTGAATCCGTAAACCCGCCGTCCGCCCGGCGAACTCAATACGCCGCCGCAACCACCGGCGCCCGCCTCCGCGCCCGCATGTTCACCTTGGCCTTCGCCAGCGTCTCCTTCTGCTTGCTGTTGAGAACCCCATCCATCGTGGCGACGTATTGATTGATCGCCTTCGCCTTCCGCGCGTTCAGCTCATTGATGTACTGAATCGCCAGCGCCACCACCTTGTGCGCCAGCTCCGCCTTCGCCGCATCCTTCGTCGAATCCCCCGGCTTCGCCTTGAACGTCGCCAGCACCGACATCACCTGCTTGTACAACTCCGGCTGAATCGCGCCCGTCTCCGCCCCGTTGTCGATGAAACCGATCGCATTCACCAGATCATCCCGCGCCGCCTTCTCCGCCTTCCGCTGATCCCCCGTCAACCCCACCCTCGCCAGAAAACTCTGCGGCGTGATCTTCTCAATGCTGTTGTACGCCGCAAACGTCAGCACCCGCTTGTAAGGATCGCTGATCGCTTCAATGTCCAGCAGCGGATCCCGATACACCGTAAAACTCGTCCGATGAAAATCCGTATCGAACGTGATCAACGCATTCTGCCTCACCTGCGGCGGATATTCCGTGATCTTCAACCGCCCGTCATAGCAGGCGAAAACACTCACCGTCACCATCACCGGCTTGGTCGACGCATTCGTCACCAGCGGAGCCCGAACCGTCCACGACGCAATGGTCATATCCGGTTCCGGCCGGCTCCCGCGATACAACATGTAGCCCGCCAGCGCCAGGATCGTCGCAACAACGCCAATTTGAATCTTCTGTGCACGTGACAGGTCAATCATGAGGTCATCCCCTGCAGGCTCGCGCCCGTCTCCCAAATTCCTTCTGTTTCCTGCTGTTCCTTCTCTACCCAAGCCACCTCGGTCGATCTTCCGCGAAGCGTATAATGGGCCGAATCTCTCGGCATCTCTTCCTGGGCTGAGCTAAATGAACGGCTTCCGGAATAAGTCGCCGCTCGCGCCATTTTCGCCCATTCGATTTGCCAGATTCCGCTTCGCTGACTTCCGACGTGTCATTACAATATACACTATCGGACGGCGGTACTCCCGAGAATTCCGCCCCGTATAAAGCCTAACGGAGACAGGCCATGATCGTTGCACGCCAGAGGGGGAGGGGGCGAAAAATTGCCCGTTCCTTAAACAACGGACCCGTCGTCATCAAGTCCGCAACTTCCACGTACCCATCGCCTTATATCCAGCACGACATGGCTTTCATCCCCACCGCCTGGGGCCTCTGTGCCCTCGTCTGGAAGCAGGACGAAACCGCCCCCGATGCCCTCTCCAGCGGCTTCATCGAAACCCCCGAAAACGCCCTACTCTGCCGAATCCTCACCCCCGGACTTCCCCCGCACGATCTTCGCCAGCTCATCTTGAAGCAACATCCCGATTGCCGCGAGGTCATGGGCGATCGCGAAGGCAATTTCCATCCCGAAGTCGTCCCCGCCTGGTTCCCCGAACTCGCCCGCTTCCTCCGCGCTTACTACACCAACGCAGTCTGCGGCGGCGTCGGATGCGATTTCTCCAACACCTGGAACATGTGGAAGCAACGCCTCGACTGGTCCACCCTCTCCCCCTTCCAGCAGGCCGTCCTCAACGTCACCGCCACCATCCCGCGCGGACAACGCCTCACCTACGGCGAAGTCGCCCGAAAAATCGGCAAGCCCCGCGCTTCCCGCGCCGTCGGCGCCGCCCTCGGCGCCAACCCCTGGCCAGTCCTCATCCCCTGCCACCGCGTCATCGGCGCCAACGGCTCCATGACCGGCTTCTCCGCCCCCGGCGGCATCGAAGTCAAACGCCGCATGCTCGAAATGGAACAATCCAGCCGCCTCTTCTAATCCAACCGCAAAAAGCCGGCGATGGCATCGCCGGAATGTGCTTCCGCCTGCGCGGCATTCCCTCCCTCCCCCTGCAAAGTTGACTCAACCCGTCAAATCGCCGATAAGATGCTCAACCGCCAGTATTCCCATCGTCGGTGATCCAGGAGTGACCAAAGTGGAAAACGAATTGCTCGTCCAGACCTACCGCGATGTCACGGTCGTCAGCTTCCAGAACATCTCCGTTCTCGACTCCGCCAACATCGAAGCCCTCGGCCGCAACCTCCTCGACCTCGTCGAAAAACAGGACACCCGCAAACTCGTCCTCGAGTTCACCGCCGTCCGCTTCATGTCCTCCCAGGCCCTCGGCGTCCTGCTTCAGCTCAAGCGCGCCATGGACCCCGTCAAAGGCCAGATCATCATCGCCGGCATCCGCCCCGAACTGCACAAGGTCTTCAAAATCACCAACCTCCACAAACTCTTCGTCTTCCACGACGACCTCGACAAAGCCCTCGCCGAATTCAACGTCTTCATCCCCAAACACTGACCCCATAGAACCCGTAGCGTCAGCGCCGGCCAATCGCACTTGCGCCACAACAGGCCTTCCCTCGCGCAGGCGATGCAAAACCATTCAGAAAAAGCCACCCTCACCCAGCGCCCCCACCTATCGAACCAACGTTTTGTGTTTTGTGTTTTGTGTTTCCGCCCCTCCCCGTGACCATCTCCCAATCCCCCCCTATAATACCCCTATGAAACGCCAAACCTCCACCACCACCGTCCCAGCATCGCGGCCCGAACCCGCATCGCTTCAACTCGTCCTCTACCCCCACTCCACGCTCAAAAAAATCGCCAGGGACGTCCAGCACTTCGACGACTGGCTCCGCGCCGTCGTCGAACGCATGAAGGACCTCATGGTCGAGCACAAAGGCGTCGGACTCGCCGCACCCCAGGTCGGCCTCTCCCTCCGCCTCTTCGTCGCCTCCCCCACCGCCAAACGCGAAGACGCCAAGGCCTACATCAACCCCGTCCTCACTGACGAGGAAGGCAACGAGGAAGGCGAAGAAGGCTGCCTCTCCCTCCCCGACATCCGCATCAAAGTCCCCCGCTTCACCTCCCTCCGCATCGAAGCCCTCGACGTCGACGGCCAACCCTTCGCCGAAAACCTCACCGACTACCCCGCACGCATCATGCAGCACGAAAACGACCACCTCGACGGCATCCTCCTCCTCGACCGCATGTCCCCCGTCGCCAGGCTCGCCAACCGCCGCAAAATCAAAGACCTCGAAGAGTCCGCAAAAGGAAAACGGCGTTGAAACGGCGACTTTCCGATGTTTTTCAGAGGCATGAAACGGTCAGGCCAACTGCAATGAGGGCTGTCGCCGAACAACGCTTCGGTGACGCACAAGCCCTTCGAAAGACCGGCCAAAACGAACGGGCAAACGGAGCGGTTTACCTGGGGGGATTTGTCATCGAAATACTGCTCAAGACGCAGCTCCTCGAAAAGCCCGGCATGGGGCGACGCACTCCGGGGGGAGGCAAGAACCTCGATAGAATCCGGCAGTTGATTTGGAGCGGACACGATCTACCCGGAATTCTCGATGAACTGCCCGAGTTGGAGATAGCCCTGGAAGAGAAAGGCCGGCGAGATGGTCGCGATTACGTCGGACATTTGAAGGGAATATGCGAAACCTGGACTATTCAGGCGCGGTACTCGTCGCGTAAAATTGACATGAATGAGGCGTCCAAATTTCTGGACCGTGTGGCTGAACTCAAAGAGGTGCTCAAGTGACTAAAGGCCAGGCGGAATCTCTCCAGCGCCAACTGAAAAAGGCGTTTGGCGGAAAAGTACAACTCGAGCTAATTGACCAAAAAAGAGGTCGCTACCGGTTCGCCGTTTTGTCGAAGCGGTTCAATTCGATCAAGCCGCTGGCACGTCAGGACCGGGCGTGGAAGGTCGTCGACAAAACCTTGCCTCGCGAGGCAGCGCTCGATGTTTCGCTCATTCTCACCTACGCGCCTGCCGAATTGGAATTGGCTGCGGCGAAGTGAAATGTGACAGGCCTTCAACGCCTGCAATACCCCGCCCGCATCATGCAGCACGAAAACGACCACCTCGACGGCATCCTCCTCCTCGACCGCATGTCCCCCGTCGCCAAACTCGCCAACCGCCGCAAAATCAAAGACCTCGAAGAAAGCGCCAAACCAAAACTCCGCAAAAAAATAACCGGCAATCTCCCACGCAACAAGAAAAGTTTAGCCGTCGATCGAAGATCGACGCGTCTCCGCCCCACGAAGCCCCGCTCCGCCCTCATCGCGACGACGGACCTCTTTGTGGTCCTTTGTGCCTTTGTGTCCTTTGTGTTTACCGTCGGGTGCGGGGGGGGGCGGTAAACAGCTACGCCCGCCAAAGATTTCTCTTGCATGTTCGTATCACGTTTGGGTACAATACCGCCGAGCCTAAGACTCGGGGGAGGGCCCACCCATGACCACATCCACCGGTACCGCGCCCGTCATCACGGAGCGCCCTTCCCCCACCCCCTCCCAATCCGCACAAGGGGGTGGCAACCATTCTGAGTATCTTGCCGAAATCACCCCAAAAACGCGGTTTTCCAAATCGAATTCTGAGGATCTTCGGCTGGCACCCCCGAAAACGCGGTTTTCACCTCAGCACCTTCCCTTGGCGCTACCAAAAACGCGGTTCCCCCATTCTGAATTCCCCCATTCGCCCATTCTGAATTCCCCCCACCGACCCAACCCTTTCATCGTTCATCGTTCTACATTCATCGTTCCCTCCCCACCTGCCATCACGGCAGTCCCCCCCACCCCATGGCAGCCCCTCGCTACCGCCGCGCCGCCAAATGCGAATTCAATAACCACCGAAATTCCAACACCTTACACCAGGCCACTCCGCCCACACCACCTCCGGTACGCCCCTTGCATATATCGGGACGAAGCGGTGCACGAACCTTCCCAGCCTCGATCGCCGCCCCTCAATTCATCACGAAAGTACTGAAACTCAGGAGACTCAATCATGGCAAAAATCATCGGCATCGACCTCGGCACGACCAACTCCGTCGTCGCCATCATGGAAGGTTCCGCACCCAAAGTCCTCGTCAACGCCCAAGGCTCACGCCTCACCCCCTCCGTCGTCGGCTTCACCGACAAGGGCGAACGTCTCGTCGGACTCCCAGCCAAACACCAGCAGGTCACCAACCCCACCAACACCGTCTTCTCCATCAAACGTTTCATGGGCCGGCGCCACTCCGAAGTCAGCGGCGAAGAAAAGCTTGTCCCCTACAAGATCGTCGGCGGGCCCGAGGAACTCGTCAAAGTCGAGATCCGCGGCAAGCTCTACACCCCCCCCGAAGTCTCCGCCATGATCCTCCAGGACCTCAAGAAAACCGCGGAAGATTACCTCGGCGAAAAGGTCACCGAAGCCATCATCACCGTCCCCGCCTACTTCAACGACTCCCAGCGCCTCGCCACCAAGGAAGCCGGTGAAATCGCCGGCCTCACCGTCAAACGCGTCCTCCCCGAACCCACCGCCGCGGCCCTCGCCTACGGCATGGACAAGAAAAAGGGCGGCAAGATCCTCGTCTTCGATCTCGGCGGCGGCACCTTCGACGTCTCCGTCCTCGACGTCGGCGAAGGCGTCTTCGAAGTCCTCTCCATCAACGGCGACACCCACCTCGGCGGCGACGACTACGACCAGGCACTCGTCGATTACATCGCGGAAGAGTTCCGCAAGCAGCAGGGCATCGACCTCCGCAAGGACCCGATGGCCCTCCAGCGCCTCAAGGAAGCCGCCGAAAAGGCCAAGATCGAACTCTCCGCCAACATGGAAACCTCGATCAACCTGCCGTTCATCACCGCCGATGCCAGCGGCCCGAAACACCTCCAGATGTCCATCACCCGCAGCAAGTTCGAATCCCTCACCGCGCCCCTCACCGAACGCTGCCGCCAGCCGGTCATCAAGGCACTCCAGGATGCCAAGCTCGCGGCCAACCAGATCGACGAGATCCTCCTCGTCGGCGGTTCCACACGCATGCCCCGCATCCAGCAGATGGTCAAGGAAATCTTCGGCAAGGAAGGCAACAAGTCCGTCAACCCCGACGAAGCCGTCGCCATCGGCGCCGCCATCCAGGGCGGCATCACCACCGGCGAAGTCAAGGACATCCTCGTCCTCGACGTCACCCCGCTCTCCATGGGCGTCGAAACCTACGGCGGCGTCATGACCGTCATGATCCCCCGCAACACCACCATCCCGACCTCCAAGAGCGAAACCTTCTCCACCGCCGCCGACAGCCAGACCAGCGTCGAAATCCACGTCCTCCAGGGCGAACGCGAATTCGCCAAGGACAACCGCACCCTCGGAAAGTTCCAGCTCACCGGCATCCCCCCCGCTCCCCGCGGCACGCCGCAGATCGAAGTCACCTTCGACATCGACGTCAACGGCATCCTCAACGTGAAGGCGAAGGACAAGGCCACCGGCAAGGAAAACAAGGTCGAGATCAAGGGCCACTCCGGTCTCTCCAAGGAAGAGATCGACCGCATGAAGAAGGAAGCCGAAGCCCACGCCGACGAAGACAAGAAGCGCCGCGAGTTCGTCGACCTCCGCAACCATGCCGAGGCCCTCACTCTCCAGGTCGAAAAGGAACTCCAGGAGCACGGCGGCAAGGTCGGCCCGCAGGAACGCGGCGATATCGAAAGCGGCCTCAACCGGGTCAAGGAACTCCTCAAGGGCGAAGACAAGGATGCCCTCCAGAAGGCCTACGATGACCTCAACAAGGCCCGCATGAAGCTCGGCGAAGCCATGTACAAGGCCCAGGCCGAAGCCGCCGCAGCCCCAGGCGGAGCCACCGCAACCGACGCCCGCGCCGCCGGCGGACCCGAAGCCGCAGCCGGTCAAAAGAAAGGCCCGGACGACGTCATCGACGCCGAGTACGAAGTGAAGTAACCGTCAGGGCTTTCCTCGACGATTCTCCCAACCCGTGAGGGAAAAAGAGCCCGCGAGCAATCGCGGGCTTTTCATTTCCCCCCCCTATCCACTCCAGCTCCCCCCTGTTGATTACCTACCCAGCATTGGCGGCACACTCCGGTTAGGCACATTTTCCGCACAAAATTTATCACTGGCCACTGGACAAATCCGATCCCTTAGCGCATTATTGTTGTCGCAGCAAAGATGGGCGGGAAAGAAGCCCCCGAAGTGGTGTCAGCAAAACAATCAAAGTTTACCCCTGTGATTCCAGCGCCATCGTTTTAACCGTGTCCTTCTCCCATCTAAGGAAGCTCCTCCCCAAGGCCTTCCTTAGATCCCCCTCCAGAGCCGAGAGCCCCCCCTCTCGGCTCTTTATATTTTTGCACCCCGAATCCCGCTCCCCTCCCCCCCCTCCGCGCGCGATAATCCCGTAATGCCGCGCCCACGACTTGCCCACCCGCTGCTCCGACTCGCTCTGCTCGCACTCCTCCCGCTTCTGGCTCTGCTGTGCTGGTATCTCTGGTCCCCCGGCCTGGATCTCCGCGACGGCACGCACGACGTCGGACACAACGGACTCTGGATGCAGCACGGCTGGTTCGCCGACGACCTCTGGTTCAAAGCGGGGGGGGCCAACAATCGGGAAAAACGCAAAGCCTTCTTCCGCGACCCCGCCACCCTCGCCAGGACCGCCGAACTGCTCCGCCAATTCCACATCGGCGACGTCTTCCCCCACCTCTGCCCCTGCAACTCCGACGGCACCCTCCCGCGCGTCGATCATCCGCAGGTCGAACGCTTCCTCGACGCCTTCTCCGACTTCCGCGTCTTCCCCTGGGTCGGCGGCATCCGCGGTGATGGGGGGGGGACCGCTTTCCCCGAAGACCCCACCTGGCGCCGCACCTTCATCACCTCGTGCAACGAACTCCTTCACCGCCACCCCCGCTTCGCCGGCATTCACATCAATATCGAGCCTGTCCCCTCCGGCGATCGCGACTTCCTCACCCTTCTCGAAGAACTCGGCGCCGCCATCCCCGCCGACAAGCTCATCTCCGTCGCCGCCTATCCTCCGCCCACCCGCTGGCATCCCTTCCCCAACGTCCACTGGGAGGAGGCCTACTCCCGCGAGGTCGGCCAGCGTGCCAACCACATCGTCGTGATGATGTACGACACTTCCCTTCACAACGAAAAGCTCTACCGTCACCTCATGGACGAATGGACCACCGAAGTACTCGCCTGGTATCCGCGCGACGAAGTCCTCCTCGGCATCCCCGCCTACGACGAATCCGCCCCCCCCCCCCCCCTCCCCTGGCACGACCCCAAGTGCGAGAACATCGACAACGCCCTCATGGGCATCCACGCCGCCCTCGCCAGCATCAACGGGGGGGGGCGCCCTCCCAATTACCGCGGCGTCGCCATCTCCGACGAATGGGACATGACCCCCGACAAGTGGTTCGATTTCCAGGTCCATTTCCTCAACACCCCACCGACCACCCTCCCCGAAGGCCCCACCACCATCCCGTCGAACCCCCTGGACTTCAACAACAATTCAGCCACTCCCCCCTAACGCTTCTCGTGATCCTTCGCAGCGTTACTTCGTGTTTCCGTTGTCGTCCTCTTCCCCGCCGAGACCTGCACCAACGGCGTCGGCACGCCATAGCGCAACTCCGCATGCGAATCCTTCGGCTTCTCCACCACCGCCGGCCTCGTCATCAACCACTCCAACCCCAAACCCGAGAACTCCCCGCCCGCCGTCGCCAGATCTCCCGCAGCCGTCTCATCCGTCCGTGGATTCGAGGGGTTCGCCGATCATATCGCTCACAGAATTCCCTGGCTTCATCAATTGGGCCCCCTCGTTTCTCCGGGCTCGCTCATGCTGCACCAAAACCACAACCACAGCAATCCAAATGACGATCTGCAGTAACTGCACAATCAGATGCGTCTCCGTCAATTTCGCCGGCGCCCACAAGGAAGCGCCCATGGCCAGAAACGCGAGCGTCAGCAGCGAATCATTCGTCCGCATCGCCATTACCGCCAAGGCAATAAGGGCAAACAGCATCACGCCATCGTCATAGTAATAGTGGTAGCTCCAGAGTCGTGCAATAATTGACGCAATGCCAAACAGAACAAGCAAGTCTTTGGTCCGTGCAAGAACCATGGCCGCCACGCCCAAGACAAAGCCGAGCAATCCGATAATTAACGTCGCATTCTGCGGAGCGGCGCCCAGTCGAATCAGGTACTGCACAGGTCCGTAGCCCCCGCTGACCCACACCCGGCCGGCCGCAAACATCTGGCGCGTCATTTCCAGTGGATCCGTACGCGTCAACCACCAGCACACCAGTGAACACGCCGCCAGATAGATTCCCGCGACCGCCACGGTTTTGAAGTCCCTCCGGACCAAAAACACCAGCACGAACGGACCTGTTAGCGTCGGCTTCAACAGAACAATGCCCAGCACCAGTCCCGCCCAAAGCGGGTGTCCGCGCTCGGCAAGCAGCAGCGTAACGATGAGGAGCAATACCAGGAGCAACGGATAATTGCCCAGATAGATAGCCCGCGTCCAACCCGCGATCGCCGTCAGGCTGAGCGCGAATAACAACGACGCCCGCAGCCCCCACATTCTTCCCGTCGTCCATCCCCAGGCGAACATCGCTGCCAGCGATAAGATCATCCATGCTGCATAATAATTCTGTAACACAGCACGCGGAACGCCAACAAACAGAAGCGCGGATATATATGCCCAGCCCGGATAGACGGTCCCCCCCGGTACACCGAGGTCCGGATCAACCGAGGAATCGCGTCCCGAAGACCATTGCGACAGCGGCGCACACGCCTTCATCGCCGGATCATTCGCGAACGCCACATCGAATGGATTCTTCCGCCGGAGAACGTACCGCACTTCCGACCATCGCATCTGCGCGTCTGCAAATCCGACCTTCTTATCTGCGATCAGATGCCCGTAATAAATCCCAAATCCGCGGACAATGTACGTGGCCGACAGAGCCGCCAGGATCACACAGAACAAGACCCACCAGCGCCGGTCATGAATCAATTGTGCCAATCTCAAGGTGAACAGCTCCTCGTAGGTACTTCAGATATGTGCATATCGGAAATTCGCATCACCGAAATACAGCTTTTCTCTGCCAATTGCAGCAGCAGCCCCCACCGGCATCCCATTCAGCAAGCCGCCCCCGGGCCCATTTTCGTAAAAAGCTAATCCTTGACGCGAATCTGTACTAGCGGCGTCGGCACGTCATACCGCAGTTCCGCATGTGAATCCGCCGGCGCCTCCACCACCGCCTGGGGGGGGGGCTTCTCCATCACCGTCCGCACCATCGCAATCTCATCGCACCCGTCGCGCTTGGGGCACTTGATGCAGACCGACCACACCTTCAACGGCAGCGCCGATTTGTCGACCACCGCAAACCCCAGCCTCTCGAAGAACGCCTGCTCGTAAGTCAGCGCGAAAACCCGATGAATCTCCAGCCGCCGCGCTTCCTCCACCACCGCATTCACCAGCATCTTCCCGATCCCCTTCCCCTGCATCGACGCCTCCACCGCCAGCGACCGCACCTCCGCCAGGTCCGCCCACACAATCTCCAGCGCGCAAATCCCCACTACCCGCCCCCCTTCCTCTTCCTCCGCCACAAAAAAATCGCGAATCGCCTCGTACAGTTCCGCATGCGAGCGAAACAGCATTTTCCCCCGCTGGGCAAACGCCTCGATTAGCGCTGCAATCCCCGGCACATCCCGAACAGTCGCTGGCCGAATCTTCATACTTCCATCATATCCCGAGTAAGCCGTTCACGGCGCCGGCACGATCATTGTTTCACCATCGCCACAACAGCGGCCTCATTGACCGGCGAAATCACCCCCCGTTCCGTCACGATCGCCGCAATCAGCCCCGCGGGCACCACATCAAACGCGGGGTTATACGTCTTCACCCCCATCGGCCCGGTGCGCCGCCCAAACCCCTCGGTGATCTCCTCCGCCCCGCGCTCCTCAATCGGAATCCCCGCCCCGCTCGCCAGGTTCAAATCAAACGTGTTCGTCGGCGCCGCCACGACAAACGGAATCCCATGCGCCTTCGCCAGCACCGCCACCGAGTAGGTACCGATCTTGTTCGCCGCGTCGCCGTTGCGCGCGATTCGATCCGCCCCCACGATCACGACATCCACCTTCCCCTGCTTCATCACCAGCCCCGCCATGTTATCGCAGATCAGCGTCACATCGACGCCGCTTGCCCCCAGTTCCCACGCCGTGAGCCTTGCCCCCTGCAGCAGCGGCCGCGTCTCATCCGCAAAGACCTTGAACTGCAACCCGCGCCGCTGCGCTTCGTACATGATCGCCAGCGCCGTCCCATGATCCGCCGTCGCCAGCGCCCCGGCATTGCAATGCGTCAGCACGCCGCCCCCGTCCCGAATAAAATCCACTCCATTCCGCCCGATCGCCAGGCACATCTCCGCATCCCGCCGCAGAATCCCCTGCGCCTCCTCCAGCAGCCGCACCTGCAGTTGCCGCACGCCAACCCCCTTCTCCGCCCGCGCCACGCCCAGCATGTACTCGACGGCCCATTCCAGATTCACCGCCGTCGGCCGTGAACTCTTCAAATACCGCCCCGCCGTCTCGAGCGTTTGCACCAGGAGGGCCGCCTGCGACGTCGTCGGCACCGACCGCGCCGCAATCACCATCCCAAACCCCGCCGCCACCCCGATCGCCGGCGCCCCGCGCACCGCCAGCGTCTTGATCGCCTCCCACACCTCCTCCACCGTGTTCAACCGGAGCGTCACCACCTCGCCCGGCAACTTCCGCTGATCCAGAATCTCCAGATGCCCCTCGGCTCCACCCACCCACTGAATCGTCGCCGGCCGGCTTTGCGTCATGAAATCACACTGCTTTCGAACGAAGTAATTGAGTTAATCAAGTTAATTGAGTTAATTGGGATTTCGCCACCACATGTGGCCCATGCGTCCTAATTAACTCAATTAACCAATTAACTCAATTAACCCCGGTAGAATCCCAGCACCACATCCGCTACCCGCTCAATCTGCGAGTCCGTCAGCTCCGGAAAAATCGGCAACGCCAGGACCTCTTCGCACGCCTTCTCCGCCACCGGAAACGCGCCCTTCCTGTACCCCAGATCGGCGAAACACTCCTGCATGTGCAGCGAGCGCGGATAAAAGATGTTGCACCCCACGCCCTCCTTCCCCAGGTGATCCCGCAGCGCATCCCGCCGCGGCACGCGAATCACATACTGATGGTAAACATGATGCACACCGGATTTTTCCACCGGCGGCCGCACATCCGTCCCCTGAAACCGCGACGTGTAATACCGTGCGATTGCGCGCCGCCGTTCGTTCCACTTCTCCAGCCACTTCAGCTTCACATTCAGCACCGCCGCCTGGATCGCATCCATGCGGAAATTCCCCCCGACAAACTCATGGTGATACCGCGTCGTCTCCCCATGCTGCCGCGTCTGCTTGAACCGCGTCGCGAGTTTCTCATCGCGCGTCACCAGCGCCCCCGCATCCCCCGCCGCCCCCAGGTTCTTCGTCGGATAAAAACTCAGACAGGCGCATAGGGCACTCTCGCCAATCTGCTTCCCCTGCGGATCGCGCGCCCCGATCGCCTGCGCCGCATCCTCCACCACCGGCACCCCGCTTCGGCAGGCCACTTCCGCCAGCGCCGCCGTATCCAGCATCTGCCCATACAAATGCACCGGCACAATCGCCTTCGTCCTCGATGTCACCGCCCCCTCCACCTTCGAGACGTCCATCAAAAACGTCTCCTCCTCGATATCGACAAACACCGGCCGCGCTCCCGCCCGCACGATGCAGCCGGCCGTTGCGAAAAACGTGAAGGGGGTGGTGATGACCTCATCCCGCTCCCCCTCGCTTCGGCCGATTCCGAGCGCCATCAACGCCGCCAGAATCGCATCCGTCCCCGAGGAAAGCGCCACCACATGCCCCCCTACCATCTTCCCCAGGTTCTCCTCAAACCGCCCCACAAACGGCCCGCTCACCGCCCCGCTCGTGTACTGCTGGCTCTCCAGGACCTCCCGAACCGCCCCCTCCACCTCGTTCCGGATCACCTGCCACTGGGTCGCCAGCTCGAACAACGGCACCGCAGCGGCCTTCTTCGCACTCTCCACCTGTGTCATAACCATTTCACTCCTAATCCAGCCATATTACGACTCCCCTTTCCAACTGTAAAACTGCCTTGGCTCGGACATTTCTTCGCCCCCCGGAGCAGCCACGATCGGCTGTCCGGACCCGATGCGGCAGCAGCATGCCGTCCGCCTTTTCGCAGGGCCGCCACGAGCGCATTTCCGACGCTCCACTCCGGAAGGGCTGCGACATCGCCCCTCGCGCGCCGCAGGCACAAAGTTTGCCATACCACAATAAAGCCATCGCCAAACAAAAGGAGAATACATGGCTCGGATCATTCATCGTGCACTTGCCGTAATTGTCACCGGAGCTTTGCTGTCCGCGTGCGATAGCACGCCCGGAGTTGGTGACCAGGAACACCGGGCCATGCTGCACGAACAGGCGCAGGCTGCGATCGTTGATTTCAAAAATGCCGATCCCTCCATCCAGCACTTCTTCGATAATGCCCACGCTTACGTCGTCTTCCCGAATATCACAGCGGCAGCCGCCGGCGTCGGCGGAGCAGGCGGCGCAGGCGAAACCTATGAACAAGGAAAATTCGCCGGCTACGCTGATGTGACCAAGGGATCCGTCGGCGCGCAGGTCGGCGCCGAGAAGTTCGCCGAAATCATCTTTTTCGAGACCACTTCCAGCTACCTTGATTTCACGAACAGCGTCCTGGAACTCGACGCCCAGGCCACAGCCGTCGCCGCCTCCAGGGGCGCCGGCGCCACCGCCAGTTACCGCCGCGGCGTAGCCATCTTCACCATGCCCCTCGACGGCCTCATGGCCCAGGCAGCCATCGGCGGACAGAAGTTCCGCTACGAAGCCGCCGACCAACCGACGCGCTAACCACTGCACAGTCTGATCCGTCGGTCGCCAAAGCCTCTGGTCCCGACGAGCCACAAGAAACGCTTCGCTTGGGCCGAAAGGCCCAAGCGAAGCGTTTCCATTGAATGAACCGTTCATTCGAGCCCACGCGCATCCCCTGCGTCCAACCTCCCTCCCGCCACGCGCCTCCGAGCCCACAACTCCCACCACCAGCATCATTTTTTACGCAAAAAACGAGATACACGCACATTTAACCCGCTACTTCCCGCTCCCCCTTTCAGATTTCCCCCTATCCCGCACCAAACCCCCGGGCCTCAATTACCGATAACACTGATGAAGAACAGTCGTTACCGGAACCTCGAGGCATGTCCGTCCGACAATCCATCCTTTCCACGCTCACCGGCTCGGAGAACCTCGCCGTCGAGCGCATCATCGAACTCGCGCTGCCCGACGCCCTTCCGCACGAGCAGATCGAGCTCGCCGACGTCCTCCTCGAACGCAACCGCCGCGCCGGATGGGTCACCCTCATTCGCACGTTCCATCGCCTCGAAGAATCGATCCGCAGCAAAATCCTCTCCCGCCCGCGCGATCTCTTCGGCCCGCTCGCCGAATGCAGCCACGAACCGGAAGGGCCCACGCGCCAGAACGTCATCAACATCGTGCGCCTCGTCGCCGATGGGAAGCTCGTCTACCTGCTGGCCGAGGCGCTCATGGACCCGCGGACGGAAGTCCGCGAGCTCGCCGGAAAAACGCTCCTCGAAGCCATCCGCCGCCACATGCATGATCACAGCGCCGATCCGGCCGACGAATCCGCGGTTCAGCACCAGATCACCCGCGCGCTCGACTTCGCCATCCGCCAGTACCGCACGCACCGCCAGCCCCCCGCGCTCCTCGCCGCACTCATCAATGAACGCCAGCAGACGGGCCGGATCTGGGACTACTTCCAGGATACCTACGAAGAAATCACCCGGGCGGCCACCGGCATCCTCCGCTCGCCCGGCGACCCCGGCCTCGGCGCCGCGATCCTGATCGCCCTCGCCTCCCCCCTCCGCACCGCCGCCATGGCCGGCATCTCCGGCGCCGACGGCCCGATCGGCGAGGCCGTCGCGCACCAATCCTTCCGCCTGCTTGACCCGGTCCTCCGCGACTCCGCTCAAACGATCCAGCACCTCAAATGCGTGGCCGGCGCGCGAAAGGATCCCCCATGGACGCAGGCCACCTGGCCTGCGTGGCTCCGCCTGGTCGAAACGGTCGGCCTCGACTCCACCAAGCGCCTCCTGGTCTACACCCGCATGCTCGAAACCATGCCCGCCGATGCCCCCGCCTGCACTGTCGTCTGGAAGCTCGAACTGCTCCGCGCCCTGTTCGACATCAGCAACGCCGAATCGGCCCGGCTCATCTGCGCCCTCACCGGGGACGGCGACGAACGTGTCGCGCGCTGCGCCGCCCGGTACCTGCTCCACAAGCGCCGCCCGGAATGGCGTCCGCTTGCCGCCGCCGCCCTTCCCAAATCCCCGCACATCTCCGTGCGCCGCCTCGCGATCGGCCTGCATGTCCCCAATACGTCGCGCGCCGAATCGCGCTTCGAAAAAACCTGGAACGAATATCCCAAACTTCCTCCCGCGGTCCAGCACACCGCCACCCGCGTCGCCGACGACAAGGACCCGACCTTCGCCGAACGCCTCCGCGTCAAACTCGCCAGCAGCGCCCCGCATGAAATCGCCCAGGGCCTCAAGATGATCTCGGCCCTCCCCGACCTCACTCCCTTCCGCGGGCAGATCATCTCCCTCTGCGGCAACGCCGATGCCCGCATCGTGGCGGTGGCCGTCCGTCTCGTCGGCCGGCTTGAAGACCCGCGTCTCAAGGACCTCCTCGAAGCCGCCGCCCACCACAGCGACCCGCGCGTCCGCGCCAACGCCGTCGAATCGATGGAAACCCTGCACATCGCCGACCGCTCGCAGCAGGTCCTCGCGATGCTCAACTCGCGGCACAACCGGGAGCGTGCCAACGCCATCAAGGCGATCAGCCAGTTCGATTTCGCCACCGCCCGCGAATGCCTCTCCCGCATGCTGGCCGATCCGAACCCGATCCACCGCGTCTCGGCTCTCTGGGTGGTCAGCCAGATCCACATGCTCGAACTCGTCCGGCAGGTCAACGCGATGGCCCGCAAGGATCCCAACATGCGCGTCCGCCGCCGGGCGGCTGATATGGTCGAAACGCTGACCGGCGCCCCCGGCTCCGTGATTAGCAGTCAATGAGGCTGTTCATGCTCCATCTGCTCTACAATTTCGCACTGCTCCCGCTCGCACAGGAAGCGTTCGACGCCCCCACGGACACTCCGGCTCCGCCCCCAGCGCCGCACCGGTTCTCCTTCAGCGACCTGCAGAAGGGCCTGCAGGATACGAACACCGGCACGGCCAACGACCGGCACTTCGTCTACCTGCTGCTCACGATGGTCGCGATGGTGATCATCCTCGCGGTCCTGCTGCAATTGCGCGAGCGCCGCAAGGCGCCGGCGGCCCTGAACAGTCCCTCGAAGCTGGCCCGCGAACTCTCCCGCAAGATCCGCTTCCCCTTCGGCACGCGACTCCTGCTCAAATGGGTCGCGGGCAATACCAGGCTCCCGCTCGCCACCCTGTTAATCAGCGCCCGGACGTTCGACGTCGCCATCGACGCGTGGGTGCGTCGCCCCACGTTCAACGTCATCCGGCGGTGGGGCTATGGGCGCCTGCAACTTCTGCGCTGCACGCTCTTCGAGCCCGTTGCCGCCAACTCGGAACTTCGACCGTAAAAGGCTCAGCAGATTTCGCCGGCGGGATCGTACGGGTGCTGCAGGCGGGTACGGCTGAAGGAGACGCCGATGCGGCGCAGGCGGCGGGTGATTTCGTCAGCCAGTTGCACGGGCGCGGCGCGACAGGTCGTTACCGTCGGAGTCACAGCGGCACTGGCGCTGCGAACGGGAACGGCGGCGATGGCGGCTGTGAATACCGAGGTTGCCAGTAACAAGGGAATCCCGAAGCGGGGATGCTTTTGGGGATGCTTTTGGATGCGGTCCACACCATACTCCCATTAAGAGCAGTCGCAACCCACATTCGCACTCATCCACAAGTTGCCATCCGTGGCTTGCACTTCATCGCGCTTTCATTCCACACGACGGAGGGTGGGGAAGGAAGGTCGCAACGAACAGTTGGGTGAGTGATGAGATGTACTATGGCGATTGGGCGCGGGAGTTCCAAGAGAAAAATCCGGCTTTTTTGCAGTTCATTCTGTGCCGATTCGAATGACTTAAAGCGCGGCATGGCTGCAGGCGATCAGGATGTCGAGGGTGCGGAGTGCAGCGCCGGAATCGACGGTTTCGGCGGCTTTTTTGACGCCATCGCGGAGTGTTTCGACGGCGCCGCCGACCCAGAGGGCGGCTGCCGCATTTGCGAGCAGGATCTCTCGTGAGGCGGTTCCGAGGCCTCCGAGGACCTGGCGAATACGAGCGGCCGAATCTTCAGGCGAGCGAATGATGAGTTCGTCGGGGGCGTTGGGCGATTTCATGGCGGCGCCGAGGCCGAGGTCGGTGGGGACGATGCGGTAGCAGCGGCGGCCGGAATCGGGGGCAGGGGATACGGGGTCGGCGTGGAATTCGGCGATGTGGGTGTCGCCGGTGACGGAGATTTCGCAGAGGGGGCCGGAGGCGGGATCGTTGCCGCTGACGACGAGGGCGCGGTCGGCGCCGAGGCGGATGAGGACTTCGAGGAGCTTGTCGGCGAGTTCGGGGGAGCGCGTGCCGACGACCTGGCGGCGTGCGCCGGCGGGGTTGGTGAGTGGGCCGAGGAGATTGAAGAGGGTGGAGAAGCCGAGGGATTGGCGGATGGCGGCGACGTGCTTCATGGCGGGGTGGTGTTTGGGGGCGAAGGCGAAGCAGATTTTGGCCATTTTGAGGCAGTGTGCTTCCTGCGCAGGGGTGGTGTCGATGTTGACGCCGAGGGCGCGGAGGACGTCGGAGGAGCCGGAGCGGGAGGTGACGGAGCGGTTGCCGTGCTTGCAGACGGGGACGCCAGCGGCGGCGGCGACGAGAGCGGCGGCGGTGGAGATGTTGAAGTAGTTGGAGCCGACGCCGCCGGTGCCGCAGGTGTCGATGACGTTGTCGGGGGCGTCGATGGCGATGGCGTGGCGTCGCATGACGGTGGCGGCGCCGGTGAGTTCGTCGACGGTGGGCTCGCGCACGGCGAGGAGGGTGAGGAGGGAGGCGGTTTGAGCGGGGTCGGCGACGCCGTCCATGATGTCGGAGAAGGCGGCTTCGGCCTGAGCGGCGGTGAGGGGGGTGCCGTGGAGGAGTTGTTGGAGGAGGTGTTTCATGAGGTGGATTGTAACGGGAATGGGGGAATTCAGAATGAGTGAGTGAGTGAATTCAGAATGGGAGGGCGGGGCGGAGGGGGGTGGCGTTTTTGATAGCGCCAATCGAAGATCCTCAGAAGTCGGAAGGGGGAGTGGCGTTTTTGGGCGAAAAATGCGAAGAACCTCAGAATGGTTGCCACCCCCTGCGCGCGGGAGGCGGGAGAGGGGGCGGTTGGGTTTGATGGGTGCAACCGGGTGCACTGTGTGGGATTTTGAGCGGGAAACGAGGGTGGAGTGGGAGTGAGGTGCAATGGGTTGCACCCTCGGGTGGGTGTTGGGTGCAATGGGGTGCAGGTTGGGCGGGTAGAGCGCAGGTGGGTGCGTGTCTGGGATAAGGGAGGGGTTTTGGGCCGCGTGCGCGGGGAGGTCGCCGGTGGAAGGAACGGTTGGGGCACCGGCGCTTACGCTACGGGTTCTGTGGGGTTGGGTGAGCATGGTTCCCCCTGCCGTGAATCGGCGGGGATTATTGTACGGTATTTGTTTGGATCACATCAAGAGGATTTTTTTGAGAGGGGCGGAGAATATTTGCGGAGTGGAGGGGGAGATCAGGCGGGGGTGATTTCGCTGGGCACGGAAATGGCCGGCGGGTTGCGGAGGAGTTTGTAGGCGGCGGTGGGGTCGAGTTTTTGGGCGATGGATTGCCAGCGTTGCATTTCGGGGAGGTTGTTGCGGCGGCGGTGGAGTTCGGTCCAGAGGTGGGCGGCGGCTTTTTCGGCGTGGGGGCCGGGGGTGGCGAATTGTGCGAGGGTGAGAAGTTTTTCGGCTTCGGTGTCGCGATGGAGGGCGAGGAGGACGCAGGCACGGACGGTAAGAATGGCGGAATCGGCGGGGGCGGTTGCCATGCAGCGTTGGCTGATGGTGTCGGCTTCCGTGAGGTCTTCTTCGCCGCCGACCCAGATGTCGGCGACGGCGAGCCAGGCGTGGACGACGAAGAGTGTGGAGGGCGCCTGGGGAGGTTGCTGCCGGAGCATGGCACGAGAGATTTGCTGAACTTCGTCCCATTTTCCCTGGTTACCCAGGAAGATCAGGAGTTCCTGAGATTGGGTGGCGGGGTTGCCGCGGAGCAGGTCAAGTAGAGAACCACCGTCGGCGCGTGTGGGCATTCCGTTCCAGTTTGTGTTTCGAGGGAGGAGATTGAGGGGCAGGGCGACAAGGTTGCAGATGAAAAAGCCGACGGCGAGGGCGCTGGGGATCGTGAAGTGTTCCTGCCGGTTCCACCCCTCGGCGAACCAGAGGCCAGTGACGGCGAGGAGTGCGAGGATATGGGTGGCGGGGCCAGCGGCGATCATGAGGGCGCGGCGCCAGGGGTGTTGGGTGGGAGCGAGGGGGAGTGTCCAGCAGACACCCATTACGGGGAAGGCGTGGAGGTCGAGGAAGATTTTGCGGAGGTGAATTCTGCAGAGACGAGGGCCGCAGCCGAGGGAGACGCCGTTGACCGTGATGCCGACGGCCCATGCGACGAGGGCGTGGGCAAACTCGTGAACGGCGATCATCACGGTGGCACCGAAGAGCCAGCCGAGGTACATCAGGAAGAAAATAAACACTTCATGATCTGCAAGCCAGGGGTCGTGGATGCGGGTGCGTTCGACCTGGATTCCGCCGGCAGTCAATGCAGCAAGAACGATGACCGCCCACAGGAGATCTTTTTTACGGACGGGGCGCTCCAGCGAGCCATCGCGCGCAGGAGGTTGGCGGGTCCGGGGGAGGGAGGGATCGAGTTGTTGGTCGGACACGGGTGGCTCCAAGGATGGGGGAATGATATCAGATGCCCATGGGAGGTGGTGGGGATGGCGGATTTTGATGTGCACGGGGCGCGACGACGCAAGCGTGGTCGGATGCACAAGTGGAGGTGGGAGGTGGAGGGAGACGCCGCGAAAAGGCAGGCCGGTTAGGTGCCAGGTGCGTTGTGGGAAGGGGCCTCTTTGGAGGGGACGGTTCTAGCGCCGCTACCGCGGCTTCGGATTATTTTTGCGGCATGCGATCCCACGGCTTCGCCGTGGGCTACCTTCTTGGCGCCGCTGCCGCGGCTCGGCACTCGCTGGGGGCTCGCGGCACGCGTCGCGTTGCGACGGCGCTAAAAGACGGGACATTAAATAGGGGAGGATCGATAAGCTTTTGTGGCGTTTGGTCAATGAAGTGGGGAGATTGTCGGGTGGGGAGACTCCCCGGCCCAAGGGCCGGGGCTAAACGTGTTGCTTGCGGGGGGAATGGGTGAGAGATAGGCTGGGGAAATGGTTCGGCGGATGGTCCATCTTCTGATGGCGGGGTGGTGGCTGGCGTGGGTGCTGGTGGTTGTGCCGGCGCATACGCGTGGGGCGATTTCGCTGGGGGGGGAGTGTGCGGCGTGTGGGGAGGGGAAGGTTTCGTATTTCTTTGGGACGGTGAAGGGGTGCTGTGCGGGGAAGCATGAGAAAGAGCCGGGGGAGAAGCGGAGTTCGGGGGATTGTGCGATTTGTCAGATTGTGGGGACGACATCGAATGCGGCGCCGGCGTTGCCGGTGTTGACGTATCTGGAGATGGCGGGGGTGCTGCGGCCGGTGGCGCCGAGCGGGGCGGTGCATTATGCGGTGTTGGGGTTGCCGATGGGGACGGGGCCGCCGGTGGGGTGAGGGGATTTTCGATTTTCCATTTTCGATTTTCGATTTGAATTGGTCGCAGCGCTTTGATGCGCCTTGAAAGGGCGCGTCGGGTTTGCGTTGGCGAGTTGCCGAACATGCTCAGGGGCCCTTCCCTGAGCATGGCACACGGCACGCGTCGATCTTCGATCGACGGCTAAACGTTTTTTGGTTTGAGGATACATAATGAATTTTGCGACGAAGGTTATTGCGCTGATTGCGGCGCTGGGTGGGTTCGTGGGGAGTGCGTTTGGGCATGGGTTTGCGGGGGAGCGGTTTTTTCCGCCGACGATTACGACGGATGATCCGTTTGCGGCGGATGAGCTGGCGTTTCCGACGGTGTCGTACTTTAAGAATCCGGCTGGGGACGGGGCGCCGGCGTCGCGGGAGATTGACGGGTCGTTTGAGTTCGACAAGTTGATTGTGCCGCACTTGTCGCTGGGGGTTTCGGAGGGGTATTCGTGGATACATCCGACGGGGGAGTCGCACCAGAACGGGTTTCAGAATCTGTCGTTGAATGTGAAGTATGAGTTGCTGGTGGATGGGCCGCACGAGTTTATTGTGTCGGTGGGTGTGGAGGCGGATGTGGGGGGTACGGGGTCGAAGTCGATTGATCGGGATTCATTCAGCACGTTTACGCCGACGGTTTATTTTGGGAAGGGGTTTGGGGATTTGCCGAAGTCGCTGGAGTGGATGAAGCCGGTGGCGGTGACGGGGACGGTGGGGCAGGAGTTTCCGACGTCGGCGGGTGCGCCGAACGCGTTGGATTGGGGTGTGGCGGTGGAGTACCAGATTTCGTACCTGCGGCAGCACGTGGCGGCGTTGAATTGGCCGGCGCCGTTCAAGGACATGATTCCGCTGGTGGAGATATCGGGATCGACGACGGAGAACCGCGGGCCGTCGACGACGACGGGGACGGTGAATCCCGGGGTGTTGTTTGAGATGAAGTATTTTCAGGTGGGGGTGGAGGCGTTGATACCGATGAATCGGGATTCCGGGGAGAACGTTGGGGCGGTGATTCAGGTGTGGTGGTTTTTGGATGACATTGAGCCGAAGTTGTTTGGCAAGCCGTTGTTTTTTGGAGAGTGAGGACGGGAATTGCCCACAAATGGACACAAATGAGTTTGGAAGTGAGGTTTGAAATGAAATTGAGAACAATTGCGTGGATTTCTGTGATGGTGATGATGGCCTCCTGCGTTGTGCAGGAGGCGTTTGGGCATGCGTTTCTGGATAAGGCGACGCCGGGGGTTGGGGCGACGGTGGATGTTGCGCCGGCGGAGGTGAAGATAGCGTTTACGGATGATGTGAACGCGAAGGAGAGCGGCATTGAGGTAATGGATGCGGCGGGGAAGGAGGTGGATAAGCAGGATGTGCATCTTGATGGGGAGACGAAGGACACGCTGGCGGTGTCGGTGAAGACGCTGTCAGTGGGGACGTATACGGTGAAGTGGCATGCGATGTGTCCGGATGGGCATAAGACGGAGGGGACGTTTGAGTTTACGGTGAAGGGGAAGTGAGTTGGGGGGGGAGATTAAGATGAAGATTAAGATGAAGATTAAGATAAAGATTAAGATCAAGAATGGGGGTGGGATGGGAGGTGGGTGAGGAGTGGGCCGTAGGCGAGGTGGGCGTCGGTGGCGAGTTTGTGGAGTTGGTCGGAGAGAGTGGGGAGGTCGGCGGAGGCGGGGGTGCGGGCGGCGGTCTGGTGGGCGGCGTAGAGGGATTTGACCCACCAGATTATGGAGGGGTCGGCTTCGAGGAGGGCGGGGGTGATGCGGAAGTGGCGGATGCGCGGGGCGAGGGCGGATTGGATTTGGGGGGCGGCG
>Ga0335069_10001904_pt1 | contig 32808 bp, 33 predicted proteins | sample Lox_Sample_11_FD_206714 | JGI IMG/M metagenome (GOLD analysis project Ga0335069, IMG submission 206714) | Soil microbial communities from Loxahatchee National Wildlife Refuge, Florida, United States - Lox_Sample_1.1 | ecosystem: Environmental > Terrestrial > Soil > Wetlands | place: USA...
CCCTGCTCTGGCCCGGGACCAACGGCCCCCCTGGCGGGCTGGCCGCCATGCCCTTCGGCCCTAGCGCGGGCGGTGGCGCGATTTCAGGCTGATGGCCACGACACGCGATGAGGAGGCCTGTCATGCGAGCAGAGGTGGGAGACGAGCTGACGGTGAAGGGGCGCCACCAGGGCGACGAGGATCGTCATGGCGAGATCATCAGGGTCGACGGGGCGGACGGCGCGCCGCCGTACGTGGTCCGCTGGCGGGATGGGCACGAGAGCGTATTCTTCCCGGCGTCCGGGACCGAGGTCACGCATCATCCGGCCCGGCGCTAGGGACGCGCCGTGGTAACCCGGGCAGAGATCGGCAAGCTGGCCGCCCTGCACGCGGTGGAACCGACCATGCTGTCGCTCTACCTGGCCGTGCCGCCGGCTCCCGCGGACTTGTCCGTCCTGACCGCCCGGGCCGGTGAACTCGTCGACGCGGCGGAGGCGGCGGCCGGCCGGGCGGTGCCGGAGCGGGACCGGAACTCGGTACGGGAGAAGCTGGCGGCGTGCGCCGGCGACTGGCCCGGGCCCGCGGTGGCCATCTTCGCCTGCGCCGGCTCGGGCCTGCTCGAGGCGGTCCCGCTGCCGTGCCCGCTGCCGGAGCGGGGAGTGCTGGGCATCAGGCCGCATATCCGGCCGCTGCTCCTCGCCCGGCAGCGCTGCCCGGCCTATCACGTCGCCGTGGTCGACCGGCGGCGGGCGTGGCTGTTCTCAGTCGACGGCGACGAGGCGGACAGGATCGGGGCCGTCATGGACAGCTACGACCACGGCACCGTCGCGCAACTGGCCCGGCTCGTGCGCCGGGGCGAGCGGGGACCGCTGGTCGTCGGCGGTGACGGTGACAGCATCCGGCAACTGCTCGCCGCCGTGCCGCCCGACATCCGGGAGGCCGTCGCGGGCACCATCACCGTCGCGGGCGGCATCACCGTGGCGGGCGGCATCGCCGCCGGCCCCCGCACGCTGACCCCGGCCCGGGTACGTGACCTGGCTTCGCCCGTCATCACCCGGTGGGCCGAACTGCGCGCCCGGCGCGTGGCCGCCGAGATCCTGACCATGCCGCCCGGCGGCGTGTCCGCCGTGGGCCTGCCCGCCTGCCTGGCCGCGGTCAGCGCCGGAGCCGTGCAGACCCTGGTCGTACCGGGCGACGGGCTGGTCCCCGGGTACGAATGCGGCCGGTGCGGCACGCTGAGCCTCGATGCCGACGGCTGCTGCCCGGACTGGGGCACCGCGGCGCTGCCGGTACCGGACGTCATCGAGGAGATGGCCGGCCGGATCCTGGAAGACGGCGGCGAGGTCTGGGTCATCTGCGACGGCTCGTCCCCGGTGGCCGCCCGCCTGTCCCGCCCCGTGCCGCAGCCGTGAGGGCCGGGATCACGACGGGCGCTGGCCGCGCCCGACGGAGCGGGCCAGCGCCCGTGGCGCGGGCGCGAGGAACCCTACTTGGCCGGCTTGACCTCGATCTTCTTGACGGCTTCCTTCTTCTCGGTGCGGAGGCCGACGGAGACCGTGAGGATGCCGTCGTGGTAGGCCGCCTGGACGTCGTCCTCGTTGACGTTGGACGGCAGCGGCAGGCTGCGGGTGAACGTGCCGTAGCGGAACTCCGTCCGGTGCCTGCCCTCGGTCTTGTCGTGCCGCTCGGCATGGATCGTCAGGTAGCCGGCGCCGATGGTCACCTCGACATCCTTCTCCGGGTCGATCCCGGCCAGTTCGGCCCGGACCGTGTAGCGGTCGTCTTCGAGATAGTCCTCGACCCTGATCGGCTGGGCCAGGTAGGGGCGCAGCGTCATGAAGGGCTCCTCGAACCACTCGACCAGGTCCGGGAACATGGCCCTCGGGTCCCTGCGCAGCAGAGCGCTCATCTCATCTGCCTTTCTCTGGTGATGACTGTGCTTGCGCCTCCATCACAGGACGCCGGGCCGGGAAACGGCAGGGCCGGACGGCATGGCCCGGTGCGACCTTCGTCATGACCGCACGAGGGTGCGGCCGGCCCGGTACCTTCTGCCGTCCGGCCCCGGACTTAGGCCCCTGGCTGCGCACTCCCCGCGGCGATCTGGTGGAGGCGACGCGAGGTACCCGGGAGGGCTTGCCGGTGAGGAGCGTGCCGCACATGCGGGCAGGGCCGGGTTCCTGGGTGCCCCCTGACGGGGACGACGAACCTGCCCCGGGCCCCGCGGATCCGCTGGAGCAGCTGTTCCGGGACCTGCGGGCTTCCGCCGCCGGCCTGTCGAGCCGGGAGGCGGCGCGGCGGCTCGAGGTCTCCGGCCCGAACGAGCTGGTCCGGCGCGGCGGGCGGTGCTGGCCCGGTGAGCTGGTCCGGCAGTTCACCCATCCGCTGGCGCTGCTGCTGACGGCCGCGGCCGTGCTGGCCTGGGCCAGCGGCACGCCCCGGCTCGCGGCCGCGATCGTCGCGGTGATCCTGCTCAACGCGAGCTTCTCCTTCATGCAGGAGCTTCAGGCGGAACGAGCGGTCGAGGCGCTGGCCGCGTTCCTGCCCGAGCGAGCCCGGGTGCTGCGCGACGGCTCGCGGCAGGAGATCGAGGCCCGGCTGCTGGTGCCGGGCGACGTCCTGCTGATCGAGGAGGGGGAGCGGATCTGCGCGGACGCGCGGCTGATGACCGGCACCGTCGAGGTGGACATGTCCACGCTCACCGGCGAGTCGGTCCCGGTCATCCGGTCACGGCCGCGGACCGGGCCGCCGCCGCCCGGGTCATGGACGAATACGCGCGGCAGGGCCTGCGCGTGCTCGCGTTCGGCCGCCGGACGCTGCCCGCCGGCGCTCCGGTTCCCGGCCAGCGGGAGGAGGCGGAGCGAGCCCTTTGCCTGATCGGGCTGGTGGCGATGCTGGACCCGCCGCGGCCCGAGGTGGCGGCCGCGATCCGCCAGGTGCACCGCGCGGGTATCCGCGTCATGTGGTCACCGGGGACAACGGGCTGACCGCGGCCGCGATCGCCCGCCGTATCGGCATCGGCTCCGGGGCCGGCGGGATGCGCGTAGTGAATGGCGCCGAGCTCGACACGATGAGCGAGCGGGACCTGGACGAGCTGCTCGGCTCCGGGACCGAGGTGGTGTTCGCGCGCAGCTCGCCGGAAGCCAAGCTCAGGATCGCCGACGCGCTGCGCGCGAAGGGCCAGGTCGTCGCGATGACCGGCGACGGCGTCAACGACGCGCTGGCCGGCGGGGCCGTGCCGCTGCCGCTGACGGTCATGGAGATCCTGGCCATCGACCTGGGCACGGACACCCTGCCGGCCCTGGCGCTCAGCCGGGAGCCGGCCGAGCCCGGGCTGATGGACCGCCCGCCGCGGCCGCGCAGGCAGGGCGTGATCAGCGCCGGGATGCTGGCCCGCGCCTGGGGATTTCTCGGCGTCATCTCCGCCGGCCGCGATCGCGGTCGCGCTGGCCTTCGCCGCCGCGGTGGTCTACCCGCCCGCCCTGCACGGCCTGTTCGGCACGGCGGCGCTTTCACCCGCCCAGCTCGCCATCGTGGCGCCCTTCCCCGTCATCGTCTGGGGCGCCGACGAGATCCGGCGGGCGCTGGTCCGCCGGCGGGCCGGCGGACGGCGGCCAGCCCGCGGGGAGCAGGGTCTTTCGTCATCGGCCAGGTAGCAGTAAGCCTCTAGCACTCTCGCGCGCTTCCTGGTGGCGTGACCGTATCGGGAGGTGGCGAGATGCTGTTCGTTGATCGTGCCGACGCGGGGCGGCACCTGGCGCGGCGTCTGCTGCAGCTGCGCGGCACCGATGCCGTCGTGCTCGCCCTGCCGCGCGGCGGCGTGCCCATCGCATTCAAGGTGGCGCGGGAATTGCGCGCCCCGCTCGACGTGATCGTCGTGCGTAAGCTCGGCGTCCCGTTCCAGCCGGAATGTGGCTTCGGGGCCATCGGCGAGGAGGGCGCCCGGATCATCGACGACCACGTGGTGCGGCAGGCCAGGCTGACCGGACAGGAGATCGCGAGCGTGGAGACACGGGAACGTGCCCGGCTGGACTGCCTGGTGAGCCGGTGGCGCGGCAGCCGCCCGCCGGTGCCGCTGGCGGGCCGCACGGTGGTCGTGGCGGACGACGGGATGGCGACCGGGTCGACGGCGCGCGCGGCCTGCATGGTCGCCAGGGCGCGGGGCGCCAGCCGGGTGATCGTCGCGGTACCGGTGGGCTCGGCGGAGGCGGCCAGGTCGCTGCGGCACGACGCCGATGAGGTGATCTGCCTGCACACCCCGGCGCGCTTCTTCTCGATCGGCGAGTGGTACGAGGATTTCTCCCAGGTCAGCGACGAGGAAGTCACCAGCCTGCTCGGCCAGGCCCAGGCGCAGGCCGACCCGGCCGACGCCGCGACGGACCCGGCGGGGATCACGGTCGACGCCGGGGGCGTACGGCTGCCCGGGTCGCTGGTCATCCCGCCGCTGGCCAGGGGCCTCGTCGTGTTCGCCCACGGCAGTGGCAGCAGCAGGCGCAGCCCCCGCAACCGGTTCGTGGCCGCCGGCCTGAACCGGGCCGGCCTCGGCACGCTGCTGGTCGATCTGCTCACCGCGGATGAGGAGCTCAGCCGGGCGTACGTGTTCAACATCGCCCTGCTCGCGACCCGGCTGACGGGGATAACCCGCTGGCTGCGCAGCCGGCCCGGCACCGCCGCGTGCCCGGTCGGCTACTTCGGGGCGAGCACCGGCGCGGCCGCGGCCCTGTGGGCCGCGGCCGGCAGCCCGCGGCTGCCGGTCACGGCGATCGTGTCCCGCGGCGGCCGCCCGGACCTGGCGGGCCGGAGGCTGGCCCTGGTCCAGGCGCCGACCCTGCTCATCGTGGGCGGCGCGGATGACGCTGTCCTCGACCTCAACCGGCGGGCCCAGGCGCAGCTGAAGTGCGAGAGCAGGCTCGCCGTCATCCCCGGCGCGACTCACCTGTTCGAGGAACCGGGGGCGCTTGACCAGGTGACGGATCTGGCAGGCGACTGGTTCGCCCGGCACTTCGCCCAGGCGAGCGGCACCGCCCCGGCGGCGTGAGGACGGCTCAGCCGGAAGGCGCCGCGGCACATCTGACCTTCAGCCCGGCGGAGCCCGACCAACGGCTCTGCCCTTCGGACGGCCCGGGGAGGATGCTGGAGTGTAGCGAGTGACAGGCAGGGTGATAAGGATGAAAGCCGTCGTCAGGGACGTCATGTCCACACGTCCAGTTGCGGTGAGCGAGAACGCGCCGGTCAAGGAGATAGCCGGCAAGCTCCGCGAGTTCCGGGTGAGCGGGTTCCCCGTTCTCGGCGCCGGCGGCAGGGTCACCGGCGTCGTCTCGGAGGCTGACCTGCTGGTCAAGGAGGCGCTGCTGGACCGGCCCCGCGGCGTGCGCGGGACGGTCGCCGGACTCGTGCACCACGCGGAGCGGTCCAAGGCGGACGGAGTCACGGCGGCCGACCTGATGACGAGCCCCGCGCTGACCGCCGCCCCGGACGACACGGTTGAGCACGCCGCGCGGCTCATGTACACCCGCAAGGTCAAGCGCCTTCCCGTGGTCGACGCGGCCGGCCGGCTCGTCGGCATCGTCAGCCGGGGCGACGTCCTGGCCGTCTTCGACCGCACCGACGACGAGATCCGGATGGAGATCGTCAGCCAGGTGATCCCGGACTGCTCGGAGCCGAGCTGGTACTCGGTCATCGCGCGGAAGGGCGTGGTGACGTTGGAGGGCACCCCGGAGACCGTCGCCATCGGTCACGACATCGTCGAGCGGGCCCGCCACGTCCAGGGCGTCGTGGCGGTGCGCGACCGGCTCGTCTACCGGGTCACCCCGGTCCCCGGCAGGCCAGGCCCTCACTCCTGATGCGCCGCCGGAACCTGGTGATCGGCGCACCCCGCGGTTGCTCGCCGAGGCGTCCGGCGCCAGCAAGGCGCACGACTGGTCGCGGCCGGACGCCGACGGCGGGACGACGTTCACCACGGCATCGGGCCGGCCCATGACGTTCGCCCGCGGCCCGGTCTGGGTGCTGCTCGCCGCCCGGTGAGGCGGCGCCTCAGCGGCGGCGGCCGCTCCAGAGCGGCTCGCCGGCCCGCCACTCGGCCTCCCAGGCGTTCAGCCGGCGGCGCTCCAGTGCCCGGTCGGCGAGGGTGGCCGCCGCCAGCAGCACCAGCAGCGATACGAGGCAGGCCGCCATGACGGCCACGCAGACCTGGCCGGTGACGTCACGGTGACTCAGCGGCGGATCGGTGGCCGCGCCCGAGGGATCGATCCAGATCCGCACGGTGCTTGCCTTATGCGCTCCCGCCAGGGCCAGGACCACGCCGGTCCGGGACGGCATGCCCGGAGGCTGCCAGCGGGCCGGCACCCACGCCGTCTGAATCGACGTGTACGGGTCCGGGGTTCCCGCCTCCGGGGCGTCCTTCAGCAGGACGGCGGTTATCAGGTGATCCGCTGCCCGCTGGGCCTGAGCGTGGCGCAGCGCCAGATGATCGGCCTGCCGGCCGACGGCCACCGCGCCCAGGGGTACCGCCACCACGATCAAGATCAGCAGGACGAGCCGCAGGGCCGTCTCGACCCGGTCGGTCCTCCGGCGCAGCGGGTTGCGGTCGAAGCCGAGCCACCGGGCCCAGCGTGCCAGGCGCGTTCTCTGCCTGCGAGCTTCGCGGCTGCGCATCACGGTCACCTCCAGCGGGCGAGGCGGGTGGCCGGGACGAAACCGCCACGTCCCGGCCAGCCTGCGCCCAGCCTGCCGCGCCGCTGGCGCGCCGGGCAGGGTCATACGGCCCAATCGTGGGGCCCTTGGTCTCCTCAGGCAGCGGCGGCATGCTGACTCCGGGTACCGGCGTCCGGGACCCGGCGGGGGACCTTGTGCCCTGTTTACCAGAGCGGGCGGCGACCAGATTTGATGCAGGGATACGGCTGCGGAGGACGCCGGATCCGGTAGGCAAGGAGGTCACCATGACCGGGATGACTTACGGTATCGTGGCCGGTTACGACGGGTCGCCAAGCAGTGGTCAAGCGCTACGCTGGGCCGCCCGGGAGGCCAGGGCGCGCGATACCACGCTGACCGTCTGCCTGGCCTGGACGCCAGACCGCATGACGCTGCCCACCGAGTCGGCGATCAGCGATCTGGCCCGGGAGCACGGCAAGGAGATCCTGGCCCGGGGGCTGCCGTACGCCGAGTCGGTGCTGGGCCCCGGCCGGGTGCGCGCGGAGCTGGCCGGCGGGTCGGCCGCTCACGTGCTGTGCGAGCACAGCCGGGCCGCCGATATGGTCGTGGTCGGCTGCCGCGGGCACAGCGAGCTGCCCGGCTTGCTGCTCGGATCGGTTTCCTGGCAGGTAGCCGGGCACGCCCACGGGCGGGTCGTCGTCGTCCGCGGCGAGTGGCGGCCGGCCAACCGGCCCCCCGGCCCGGTGGTGGCGGGCGTGGACGGATCCCCGGCGGCGCAGGCCGCGCTCGCTTTCGCCTTCGAGGAGGCCGCCCTGCGTGACGTGCCATTGATAGCGGTGTGCGCCCTGACCGACTCGCCGGTGCGGCTGGGCGAGCGGCACCAGATGGAAGCGGACTTCGATCACGTGATGGCCGTCGAAGCCAAGGAGCACCCGGACGTCACGGTGGTCCGGCACCTGGCGCCGGGCGCCCCGCGCGCCGCGCTGCTGGCCGCCGCGGCCGACGCCCAGATGCTCGTGGTGGGCTCCCGCGGCCGGGGCGGCTTCGAGGGCATGAGCCTCGGCTCGATCGCGCAGACCGTGCTGCACCACGCGCCCTGCCCGGTCGGAGTGGTCCACACGTCGTTACCGCGCCCGAAGGGAGAACGCCATGAACCTGCAAGGACGCAACCTGCTGAAGGAGATCGACCTCACCGCGGCCGAATTCACCTACCTGGTCGACCTGGGCTGCAGGCTGCGCCTGGAGAAGCGGATGGGGCTGCGGCACGGCCGGCTGGCCGGCCGCAATATCGGTCTCATCTTCGAGAAGACGTCGACCCGGACCCGTTCGGCGTTCGAGGCGGCCGCGCACGACGAGGGTGCCCTGGTCACCTGCCTCGGCCCGGGCGAGTCCCAGCTCGGCTCCAGGGAGTCGATGAAGGACGCCGCCCGGGTGCTCGGCCGGATGTTCGACGGGATCGAGTACTGCGGCGCGGCGCAGGAGGCGGTGGAGACGCTCGGCAGGTACGCCGGCGTGCCGGTGTGGAACGGGCTCACCGACGACTGGCACCCGACCCAGATGCTGGCCGATGTCATGACCATGCGCGACTACGCGCGCAAGCCGCTCGCCGAGGTCAGCTACTGCTATGTCGGCGACGGCCGGAACAACGTGGCGAACTCGCTGCTGGTGACCGGGGCGATGCTGGGCATGGACGTGCGGATCTGCGCGCCCGCGCCGCTGCAGCCATCCGCCCGGGTGCAGGAGATCGCGGCCAAGCTCGCGGCCGACTCGGGCGCCCGGCTCGCGGTGACCACGGACATCCCGGCGGCGGTCGCCGGGGTGGACTACCTGTACACCGACGTCTGGCTCTCCATGGGCGAACCGGAGCAGGCCTGGGATGAGCGCATCGACCTGCTGCTGCCCTACCAGGTGAACCGGAGCCTGCTGGCGGCTACCGGGAACCCGGCAGTGAAGTTCATGCACTGCCTGCCGGCCCTGCACAACCGGGACACCGAGACCGGCCGGCGGCTCTGCGACAGGCGCGGCCTGGAGGCCCTGGAGGTCACCGAGGAGGTCTTCGAGTCACGCGCCTCGATCGCGTTCGACCAGGCCGATAACAGGCTGCACACGATCAAGGCCGTCATGGTGGCCACCGCCGGGGAACTCTGAGGATTCTCCGGAACCGCCCGTGCCGGCGGCGACGGGCGTTGCTGTCATGGCCCGGTCCTCCTTTCCCGGGCTCTTCACCGTTATCGTGATCTCACGCGGGCCAGGGCGTTCCGGCCGCATGCGCCGGGACCAAGGTCTCGCGCCGCGCGCGGCCGCGGCCGGACGGCCCGGCGGAGCCCGCCCGCCCGCTGGCAGGCGCGACAAGGGAACCGGAGGCACCATGAACTTCAGCGTCCAATCCGAGGTCGGGCAGCTCCGCCAGGTCATCGTGCACCGGCCCGGGCTCGAGCTCTCCCGGCTCACCCCCCGGAACGTCGAGGAGCTGCTCTTCGACGACGTGCTGTGGGCCGGCCGGGCCAAGGAAGAGCACGACGCCTTCGCCGAGGCGCTGCGGGGCCGGGGCGTGCAGGTGCACTACTTCAGGCAGCTGCTGGCCGAGACCCTCGAGGTGCCCGACGGCCGGGCCTTCGTGCTGGACCGGATCTGCGTCCCGGAGATGCTCGGCCCGAACCTGTCCGGGCCCGTGCGGCGGCTCTTCGACGACCTCGACGGCCCGGCGCTGGCGGAGTTCCTGATCGGCGGCGTGCTCAAGGCCGACCTGAGCGCGGCCCGCCCGCACAGCCTGACCTGGGACGTGCTGCACGCGGACGACTTCGTGCTGCCGCCGCTGCCCAACCACCTGTTCCAGCGGGACAACTCGTGCTGGCTCTACCACGGGGTTTCGGTCAACCCGATGGCCAAGCCCGCCCGGCAGCGCGAGTCGCTGCACAGCCGGGCCATCTACCGGTACCACCCGATGTTCGCCCAGGCCGACTTCACCTGGCACTACGGCGACACCGACGACAAGCACATGCCCGCCACCGCGGAAGGCGGTGACGTGCACGTGCTGGGGCACGGCGCGGTGATGATCGGGATGGGCGAGCGGACGACGCCGATGGCGGTCGAGCTGCTGGCCCAGGCGCTTTTCCGCAGCGGGCAGGTCAGCGCGGTGATCGCGGTCGAGCTGCCGATCTCGCGCGCCATGATGCACCTCGACACGGTGATGACCATGGTGGACCGCGGGACGTTCGTGCTGTACCCCTACCTGGATCCGCGGCTGCGGTCGTGGACGGTCACCCCGGGCGACGGCGGCACCGACCTGAAGGTCACCCTCAACGACAACCTGTGGGCCACGGTGGCCGAGGTGCTCGGCGTGGACAAGGTGACCGTGCTGACCACGAACGAGGACGCCAGGGCCGCCGAGCGGGAACAATGGGACGACGGCAACAACTACCTGGCCATCGCGCCCGGCGTGATCGTCGGGTACGAGCGCAACGTGGCCACCAACACCATGCTCCGCCAGCACGGCATCGAGGTGATCAGCATCGCCGGCAGCGAATTGGGACGCGGCCGCGGCGGGCCGCGCTGCATGAGCTGCCCGATCGAGCGGGATCCCGCCTGAGGCGCCCGGCCGTCAGGGGGCCGGGATGATCCTGAGACGCCGGCGCCTCAGGAGGTCGGGACGACGACGACGGGACCGTGCGCGTGGTGCAGGACCGCGTGCCGGAGCGAGCCCGGGCCCGGCTGGCCGAGAGGGCCGGCGTGCCTGCCGAGGACCACCAGGTCGGCGCGGGCGGACCGGCCGACCAGCGCCCGGCCCGGGTGCCCGTGCGTGATCTCCTGGCTGACCCGGACGTCGGGGTACTTGGACCGGCAGTTGGCCAGCATCTCATCGAGCAGCCGGGCCGTCTGTGCCTGGACGGCGTCCGCGCTGGGGGGGGTGAACGCCTCACCCGCCCGGGATATGTCGTGCGGCGGGGTGTGCCAGGCATGGACGACGATCAGGCTGGCCTTGCGCAGGCTGGCCTCCTCGAACGCGAAGCTGAGCGCGTCGCCGCAGTCGTCCAGGTCGCCGAGGCCGACGCCGACCTGCCCGTGGGCAGGGGCGGTCTCGTCACGGACGACCGCGACCGGGCAGGGCGCATGGCTGGCCACGTACCGGCTGACCGAGCCGAGCACCAGCGCCTTGAACTCGCTGACCCCGCGGGAGCCCAGCACGAGCATCAGCGCGCCTGAGCCGCTCGCCACCAGGCCCTGATCGGGCGACCCGGTCAGCCGGTCGGCGTCGATCAGCAGGCCGGGGGCCGCCTTGGCCGCCCGCTCGGCCGCCGCGCCCAGAGCGGAGTCGCGGTCCTTGGCCAGGACATCGGACACGGTTTCGTATTCACCCGGAGCCGGGCCTGGAGTCGGGCCCGCACGCGAGATCATCCCGGGCGGTGCGGCCTCGGCGGACACGATCCGCAGCGGGGCACCGCGGAGCACGGCTTCCCTGGCGGCCCAGTCGACCGCCCGCAGTGATTCCTCCGAACCGTCGGTACCGGCCACGATCGGCTTCGTTGCCATGTCGCTCGTCCTCCTTGGCGGACTCCTTGGCGGGCCCCGGATGCGCGGGGCCACATCATTCGCCCCAACGACATCATGAGCGTGCGCAAGCCCGGCCGGCAAGGGCGTTCCGGCGATACGGACGGGACCAAGGTCCGGTCAGGACCCGTCGGCGTCCGGGTAGGTGAAGCGGTCGCGGACGTCGATCACGCCCTCGAGGTGCCGGACCTGGTCGACGATGCTGGCGCCGAGCACGGTGCCGCCCGGAGCGCCCTCCAGCGTGACGATCCCGTCGTGCACGGTCACCGTGAACCGCGCCGGGTCGGTGAAGAACCCGTCCGCTATCACGTCCTCGGTGATCTCGCGGCGGATCTCCTCGTCGGCCCGGCTGAAGACGGCCAGCACGTCGGACCGGGTGACGATGCCGGCCAGGCGCCTGTCGCGGTCGACAACGGGGAGCCGCTGGAGCTTGAGCGCGTGCATCAGGCGGGCCGCGCTCCGCACCGGCTCGTCCGGGCCCACCGTCACCGCCGGATGGGTCATCAGGTCGCCCGCGGTGGCCTCGTCCGCGGTGAGCTGCTTGCGGTGCGGGTGCCAGACCCGCGGCACCGGGTGAGCGCCCGGCTCCGGGACTGCGGCCTGCACGGCCAGCAGGTCGGTCTCGGACACCACGCCGATCACCTTCCCGTCGTCGTCGACGACGGGGAACCCGCTGACCCGGTGACGGCGGAACATGGCGGCCATCTCCCGGTACGGAGTACCGGCCCGGACCGCCACCACGCCGGCGGTCATGACGTCTCTCACGTATGCGCGCATGCTCCCAGCCTGCCCCGGCGCCCGCCCGGCCGGAAGAGACGTATCTCACCCCGGCCGGTGCCGAAGGTCCCGCACCTAGGACCCTGGCCGGCGCCGGCGGCCCGCGGTTTGCTTCAGCTATCCAGCCGAGGAGGAGGACCGATGGCGGCGGTGGACATGGCGGCGGCCGGGCCGGCGGGCTGCCGCACGTCACACCGGGGCCCGGCACGGCGCTGCCGTCTAGCCGGTGCCGTGGCCGGCCGATATCCTGGCAATGCGCTGACATCGGGAAGGACCTGCTGGTGGAACCTGGTGCCGGGAGTCACCCGGAGTTGCTTCCGCACCTGCAGCTCGACGAGCTCCTGGCCGAGCTGCAGGCCCGGCTGCAGGTCGTGCTGTCCACCAGGGACCGGATGCGCGGCCTGCTCGAGGCGGTCGTCGCCATCGGCTCGGGCCTGGACCTGGAGTCCACCCTGCGGCGCATCGTCGAGGCCGCGGTCGGGCTGGTCGACGCGACCTACGGGGCGCTGGGCGTCATCGGCGAGGGCGACGAGGGAAACCGGCTGGCCGAGTTCATCCCGGTCGGCCTGAGCCAGGACGAGATCGCCCGGATCGACCACTGGCCGGAGGGACGCGGCCTGCTCGGGCTGCTGATCGACGATCCCCGGCCGCTGCGGCTGGCCGACATCGCCGCGCACCCGGCATCGTCCGGCTTCCCCGACGGGCACCCGCCGATGCGCAGCTTCCTCGGCGTCCCGGTCCGGGTCCGCGACGAGGTGTTCGGCAACCTGTACCTGACCGGCAAGCGCAGCGGCGGCGCGTTCACCGAGGACGACGAGGCGGTGCTGGTCGCGCTGGGCGCGGCGGCCGGCGTGGCGGTGGAGAACGCCCGGCTGTATGACGCGGCCCGCCGCCAGCAGCGCTTGATCCAGGCCAGCGCCGAGGTGACGATGCGGCTGCTGTCCGGCTCCGAGCCCGGCGAGGTGCTGGCCGACGTCACCCGGCAGGCGCGCGAGCTGTCCGTCGCCGACCTGGCCGTGCTCGCCCTCCCCGACGAGGAGGGACGCCGGCTGACGATCAGCTACGCCGACGGCGAAGGCGCCGGCGCCGCCCGCGGCCTGGTGCTGCCGGCCGGGCAGTCCCTGTCCGGGCAGGTGCTGGCCACGGGCGAGGCGATGACGTCGGCCGACTTCGCCGCCGACGAGCGCGCCGCCCGGTCCGCCCGCGGCGCGATGAGCCAGATCGGGCCCGCGGTGGTGTTCCCGCTCGGCGCGCCGGGCAACGTCCGCGGGGTGCTCACCATCGGTCGCTGCCACGGCGCCCCGCCCTTCCCCGAAGCGCAGGCCGGCGTGGCGGCCTCGTTCGCCGCCCAGGCCGGCGTCGCGCTGGAACTGGCGGCCCGCCGCGCCGACGCCGAACGGCTCTCGCTGTACGAGGACCGGGACCGGATCGCCCGCGACCTGCACGACCTGGTCATCCAGCGGCTGTACGCCACGGGCATGTCGCTGGAGGGCACGATGCCGATGATCACCCGGCCGGAGGTCGCCAGCCGCATCACCCACGCGGTCGACGCCATGGACGAGACCATCAAGGACATCCGCGCCACCATCTTCGCGCTCCAGGCGCGGGACAGCGGGACCGGCCCCGACCTGCGCGGGGCCATCGTCGACCTGGTCGAGGAGATGACGGACATGCTCGGCTTCGCCCCGTCGCTGCGGCTGGGCGCGGGCCTCAGCGCCGGACTCGGCCCGGAGGTCGCCGAGCAGATGCTGGCCGCGCTGCGCGAGGCGCTGTCCAACGCGGCCAGGCACGCCGACGCCAGCCGGCTCGACGTGAGCGTGGACACCGATGCCGACGGGATGCTGTCCGTGCAGGTCACCGACGACGGCGTGGGCATCCCGGCCAACGGCAGGCGCAGCGGGCTGCGCAACCTGGCCAGCCGGGCCGAGAAGCTGGGCGGCGAACTCCGGTTCGAACCCGCCGAACCGGGCGCGGCCCGGCCCGGCACCCGGCTGGAATGGCGGGTGCCGCGCGGCTAGGCGCAGGACCCGGCGGGCTGGCGGCCCGCCTGCTGCTGGCCCGCGGGCGGGCGGTCCGCGGGCGGGCGGTCGCCGGCCCGCAGGTACCGGCCGGTCAGCATGACAGGTGAGATCCTGATGAAGTGCTCCGGCGCTCCCGGGGCCCACGAGCCGAGGCCGATCTCCTGGAGCCGGCCGATCTCCGCGGGGTCGGTCACCTCCCGCGACGGCCCGATGGCGGTCACGCTCCAGCCGGCCTGCTGCCCGGGGTCCAGCCAGTCGGCCTCGAACGCGACCACCGCCCCGCGGGCCGCGGCGGCGAGCTTGCCGCCGCGATCGGTCCGCAGCACGATGTCGCCCTGGTCGAGCGCGAAGTTCACGAGTTCCACCGCGGGCAGCGCCCGCTGGGTATAGATGACCCGGCCCACCGGCACCGATGCCATCAGCCGGAGGCATTCATCCCTGGGCAGTTGCTGTAGAGCCGCGCCGTCTGAGTACATGGCCAGCAGGATGCCGGGCCGCGGCGCGCGTCACCAAGGGCACATGGTCCCTAGTGGCCGGGACTCCCGGTCCCTTGGTGATAGTCGCCGTCGGCGGCGTCGTGGTCGCCGAACACGCGGACCGCGTACGCGGCCGCCTGGGTGCGGCGCTCCATGCCGAGCTTGGCGAACAGCGCGGACACGTAGTTCTTCACGGTCTTCTCGGCCAGGAACATCCGCTCGCCGATCTGCCGGTTGGTCAGGCCCTCCCCGATCAGCTCCAGGATCCGGCGCTCCTGCGCGGACAGGCCGGCCAGCGGATCGTGCCGGGCGGACTGATCCCGCAGCCGGGCCATCAGCTGGCTGGCCGCCCGCGGGTCCAGCATCGACTGGCCGGAGGCCACCGTGCGCACCGCGCCGACCAGGTCGGTGCCGCGGATCTGCTTCAGCACGTACCCGGCCGCGCCCGCCATGATCGCGTCGAACAGCGCCTCGTCGTCGCCGAACGAGGTGAGCATCAGGCAGGCCACCTCGGGCATCCGGGACCGGATCTCCCGGCACACGGTCACCCCGTCGCCGTCCGGCAGCCGCACGTCCAGCACCGCCACGTCCGGCCGCAGCGCCGGGATGCGGGCCAGCGCGGAGGACGCGGTGCCGGCCTCGCCGATCACGTGGATATCCGGCTCGGCCTCCAGCAGGTCACGGACACCGCGGCGGACGATCTCGTGGTCATCGAGGAGGAACACCTCGATCGGCTGCTTGGCCTCTTCGCCTGACCCTTGGCCATCCACCGAACTCGTCACCGTGACTCCAGCTGTTTCGCGCTTAGCCCCGGACGCTACGCCAGGGGCCGTATTACTTCAACTCTAGGCAGTTCGCCCGCGTCTGGTTAAGGACCAAGGTCCCTGGCGGGTCATCCGGTCGGCCCTTTTACCGGGGGTCCTGCGGGCCTAATCTCGACTGTAAAGGGGCCGGGAGCCCCCCATACGGGCCTAATCTCGACTGTAAAGGGGCCGGGAGCCCCCCATAGCGGAGGAGACTTCAAATGTCGGGAATTATCGTCGGCGTGGACGGTTCCGGTCATTCCCAGCGGGCCCTGGAATGGGCCATGAAGGAAGCGGCGCTCCGGCACGCGCCGCTCACCGTGCTGACCGTGCACCAGGCCATCCGCGGCTACTACGGCGGCGTGTCCAGCTTCCCCGACGACCCGGCGCGGACCGAGGAGGCCAGGGTGGCGGTCCAGGCGGAAACCGACAAGGCGCTGGCCGGGCTCGGCGGCGCCCGTCCGGAGTCGGTCACGGTCAAGGCGGTCAACGGCTTCCCGGTCGAAGAGCTCATCAGCGCGAGCAAGGACGCCGACATGATCGTCCTGGGCTCGCGCGGCGCGGGCGGCTTCACCCGGCTGATGATGGGGTCGGTGACCAGCCAGGTGGCCCAGCACGCGCACTGCCCGGTCCTCATCATCCCGCCCGAGGACCGCGCCTGAGGGGCCGTTCCCGGCCGGGTCGGCGACCACCGCCCGCAGCGCGTCATCAGTGATGCCGAAGCTCCGGGATCCCTCGACTTCCGCCATCTGCCGCCCTCCTTTCGCCGTGTTCTTCCGGGCCTGAAGGAAGCGTAGACCTCGGGCCGGAGGTCCTTTCCAGCCGGGCGGAACGCCCGTAGGCGGCCCTGGTCATCGGGCCAACAGTGGAGAAAATGGCCCCGCCAGAACGGGACCGGGAAGAGGAGGGGGCCATGAGCTTCAATCTTGCTGTCATCCTCAGCGAAACCGCGGGGTCATCGCCGGACCGGCCGGTGGCGGTGTTCGACGGCGGCCAGCTCAGCTACCGCCAGCTCGACCAGGCGTCGGACCGGCTCGCGGCGGCCCTGGCGGCCGCCGGGGTCGAGTCCGGCGACCCGGTCGCGCTGCAGCTGCCGAACATCCCGCAGTTCCTGATCTCCTACTTCGGGATCCTCAAGGCGGGCGGCGTGGTGGTGCCGCTCAACGTCCTGCTCCGGGCGCCCGAGATCGCCTTCCACCTCGGCGACAGCGGAGCCCGCATCCTGATCACCTGGGCCGGGGTGCTGGCCGAGGCGGCCAAGGGCGCCGCAGCCGCCGGCCTCGACGCGATCTACGCCGTGGGACCCGCCGGTGATCAGGCGCTGCCGTTCGAGCGGCTGCTCGACGGCACGGCGCCGCCTCGCGAGATGGCCACGCGGCAGCCGACGGACACGGCCGTCATCGTCTACACCTCCGGGACCACGGGCCGGCCGAAGGGCGCCGAGCTCACGCACATCCAGCTGTACATGAACGCCGACATCCCCGGCCGCCTGTTCGATGTGCAGCCCTGGGACGTGGTGGTCACCGTGCTGCCGCTGTTCCACGTGTTCGGCCTGTCGTCCATCCTGGACGTCTGCGTGCGGTTCGGCTGCACCATGTCGCTGATCCCCCGGTTCACCGCCGCCGCGGTGCTGGCCGCGATCCAGCGGGACCGGGCCACCATCTTCGAGGGCGTGCCCACCATGTTCGCCGACCTGCTGTCCTGCCCGGACCTGGCAAACTATGACCTGTCTTCGCTGCGCATCGCCATCTCCGGCGGGGCGTCCGTCCCGGCGCCGGTCCTGGACGCGTTCGAGGAGCGGTTCGGGCTGGTCGTCCTGGAGGGCTACGGGCTGACCGAGACCGCCTCGACGACGACCTTCAACGTCAGCGCGGACGAGCGCCGCGCGTACAGCGTCGGCAAGCCCATCTGGGGCACCCAGACGCAGGTGTGGGACGAGGACGGCCGGCCGCTGCCGCCCGGCCCGGAGCACGTGGGCGAGGTCGTCACCCGTGGCATGCACGTGATGAAGGGGTACCTGAACCAGCCCGAGGCGACCGCCGCCGCCTTCACCGGCGGCTGGCTGCACACCGGTGACCTCGGCTACTTCGACGAAGACGGGTTCTTGTTCATCGTCAGCCGCAAGAAGGACCTGATCATCCGCGGCGGGTACAACGTGTACCCGAGCGAGATCGAGAACGTGCTGCACGCCCACCCGGCGGTGGCCGAGGCGGCCGTGGTCGGCGTGCCCGACGAGCGGCTCGGCGAGGAGGTCCTGGCCGTGGTCATCCGGCGGCCCGCGATGGACCTGCCCGAGCAGGAGCTCATCGTCTACTGCCGGGAGCGGCTGGCCCCCTACAAGTGCCCGCGGGTCTTCCAGTTCCGCTCCGAGCTGCCGAAGAACACCCTCGGCAAGGTCCTGAAGGACCAGCTGGTCCTGAGCGCGACGCTGCCATGACCCCGGTCACGACGGCGTCACCGGCCCGGCCGCCCCGCCGCGAGGTCCCGCGGCTGGCGGACGACTACACCGCCGCGGCGGCGCGGCAGCGGATGACGTTCCTCACCGAGGCGACCGGAGCCAGCCCGGAGCACATCGGCCGCTACTCGTTCGACCCCGCCGTCGTCGCGGGCAACGTCGAGAACTTCATCGGCGTCGCCCAGCTGCCGATCGGGATCGCGGGACCGCTGCTGGTCGACGGGGAGCACGCCCGCGGGACGTTCTACGTGCCCCTGGCCACCACCGAGGGCACGCTGGTGGCGAGCTACAACCGCGGCATGAAGCTGCTGCATGAGGCCGGCGGCGTGCGGACCACCGTGATGGCGGACGTCATGCAGCGCGCGCCGGCCTTCGGTTTCGGCAGCGCCCGGGACGCCCGTGCCTTCGGGGAGTGGGTGACGGCCAATTTCGCGGCCATCAAGGCCGAGGCGGAGACGACCACCCGGGCCGGCCGGCTGCACGACATCGAGCAGTTCTCGGCGAGCAGGTTCATGTTCCTGCGGTTCAACTACACCACCGGAGACGCGGCGGGACAGAACATGACCGGCAAGGCCACCCAGCGCGCGTGCGCCTGGATCCTGGCGTGCTACGCCGGGATCAGGGACTTCAGCCTGGAGGCCAACCTGGCCACGGACAAGAAGAGCTCGCAGGTCAACATCCTGCGCACCCGCGGGAAGCGGGTGGTGGCCGAGGCTACGATCCCGGCGGACCTGGCCCGCCGTATCATGCGCACCACGCCGGACCAGATGTTCCGGGCTCGCCAGGTCAGCAACCTGGGCGGCCAGCTCGCGGGAGTCAGCAACAACGGGAACCACTCGGCCAACGCGATCGCGGCGCTGTTCGCGGCGACCGGGCAGGACATCGCCAACGTGGCCGAGTCGTCGGCGGCCCTGGTCCACACCGAGCTCCTGGGCGACGGGAGCTACTACTACTCCATCACCATCCCGGCGCTCATCGTCGCCACCTACGGCGGCGGGACCGGCCTGCCCACCCAGCGCGAGTGCCTGGAACTGCTCGGCTGCTACGGACCGGGCCGGGTGCGCAAGCTCGCCGAGATCGTCGCGGCCACCGTGCTGTGCGGCGAGGTGTCGCTGGGCGCGGCCGTCGTCGCCGGGGAATGGGTCACGGCCCACGAGCGGCTCGGCCGCAACCGGCCGTGACAGGCAACGAAGGAGGGCAAACGGATGCAACAGCTCGGTACGGCTCTGTTGCTCAAGGGCACTGGGTGCCTAAGATCAACGGCAGAGACGGCGGCGGAATTACGAATAAGGCGAATAATTGGAGGGCGACATGCCTGGGATCATCGTCGGCATTGACGGTTCGGGTCACTCGCAGCGGGCGCTGACCTGGGCCCTGAAGGAGGCGGCGATCCATCACGCGCCGCTCACCGTGCTCACCGTTCACCAGGCCATCCGTGACGTGTACGGCCTGCCCTCCCACTACGGCGACGACGCGGCCCTGACTGAGCAAGCCCGCGGGGCGGCCCAGGCGGAAACCGACAAGGCGCTGGCCGCCCTCGAAGGGCCCAAGCCGGAGTCGGTCACCGTCACCGCGGTGCACGGCATTCCGGCCGACGTGTTCGTCGAGGCGAGCAAGACCGCCGACCAGATCGTGCTCGGCGCCCAGGGCATGGGCGGCGGCGCGCTGCTGATGGGGTCGGTGGCCCACCGGGTCGCCCAGCACTCGCACTGCCCGATCACCCTCATCCCGCATCGTAAGGACGACTGACGGCCCGCAGGCCGCGGCGGCCTTCTGACGTGGCGGCGGCGCGCCTTGGTGACCCGGAGGAGTATGGCCTGACCGCGCGCCGCCGTAGTCGGCTGAGGCCGGTATATCCAGGCCCGGACGAGCGAGGCTCACCTGGTCCCGGAAACGCCAGCGCCGTTCGCGGGGCACGCAGTGCGCCCGTTCGGGATAATTAAGGTCTTCAGCCGGAATTTCTGCGGTCGCGCCGTTGTCAGCACCAGCATCCCCGCGTCGGCAGACGCCTGAGAGCACAGCGCCTGACGGCGCTGTGCCTGACGAAGCGCCGCCCAGGCCTAGGACAGCACCCGGCGGCGGAAGTTCCGCAGGCCGATGGCCAGGAACACCGCGCCGAACCCGGCCACCACCGGGTAGATCACGTACAGGTGCATGTGCGGGATGTCGGTGAACGCGGCCCGCATCCCCTCGTTCACGTAGATCAGCGGGTTGATCAGCACGAGCGTCTGCAGCCAGTGCCAGCCGTTCACGGTGACCGGCGCCAGCTTGGTCCACGAGTAGTAGGTGCCGCCCAGGAACGTGATCGGCAAGATGATGAAGCCGAACATCAGGCCGATGTTCCTGGGCTCGAAGCTGGTCCCCAGGACCAGGCCGAGCCCGGCCATGGCGACGCAGGCCAGCGGCACGAACGTGACGATGATCCACCAGTGCAAGGTCAGGTGGGCCTCCACCCCGGGCGCGTGCACCACCGAGGCGATCGGCAGCACGATGATCGCGGACAGGATGCCCTGGGCCGCGCCGGAGAGCACCTTCTCGATGGCCACCAGCCAGATCGGGCAGGGCGCCTGCACCCGGTCCTCGATCTCCCGGGTGAAGCCGAACTCCTGGGCCATGGCCAGCGCGATGGACTGCACGCCCTGGAACATGACCGAGATCCCGACCACGCCGGGCACCAGGATGGTGGCGAAGGCCGACTGCTCCGCCGGACTGCGGCCGCCGATGCCCTGGCCGATCTTCGGGAAGACGTAGAGGAACACGAAGCAGAGCAGGAACGGCTGGATGAGCGTGCGCAGCACGAACTCCCAGAAATGCTTGCGCAGCACCACCACGTCACGGAGCATCAGCGCGCCGAGCGCGGTCCAGCTGGCCGCGGCGACCGAACGGGCGGGCCCGCCGCCGATCCGGCGGGCCGGGGCCTCGGCCTGCGTCTTTGTCGCCATAAGTCGCGCAGCTCCTTCCCGGTCAGGCTGATGAACACGGTCTCCAGGGTGGGCTCGGCGATCGACACGTCGGTGAGCTCGAACCCGCCGCGTTCGGCGGTCAGCACGATGCGCGGGACCAGGCGGTCGCCGCCCTGCATGTGCAGCTCGAGCCGGCCGTCGGCGATCCGCGTCCTGGTGACGCCCTTGACGTCGCGGGCCAGCAGCCCGGCCAGCTGGCTTGCGTCGCCGGTGGTCCTGACGGTCACGATGGTGTCCGCGCCGGTGCTCTGCTTGAGCGCGGCGGGCGTGTCGAGCGCCAGGATGCGGCCGTGGTCCATGATCGCGACCTGGTCGCAGAGCCGGTCGGCCTCTTCCATGTAGTGCGTGGTGAGCAGGATCGTCTGGCCGTCGGCGTGCAGCTCGCCGAGCAGGTCCCACAGCGCGAGCCTGCTCTGCGGGTCCAGGCCCGCGGTCGGCTCGTCGAGGAACAGCACCGACGGGCGGTGGAAGATGGCCCGCGCCACCATGAGCCGCTGGGCCATGCCGCCGGACAGCGCGTACACCGATGCTTTCGCCCATCTGCTGAGCTGGAACTGCTCGAGCAGGCCGGTGGCGACCTGCCTGGAGGCCTTGGCGCCCATGCCGAACAGCCGCCCGTGGAAGTACAGGTTCTCCCAGACGGTGAGCTGGCGGTCCAGCGTGTTCTGCTGGGAGACGATCCCGCTGAGCTGCTTGGCCAGCGCCGGGTGGGCGGCCACGTCGACCCCGGCCAGGAACGCCCGGCCCGAGGTCGGCACCACCCGGGTGGTGAGCATGCCGGCGGTCGTGGTCTTGCCCGCGCCGTTCGGGCCGAGCAGGCCGAAGATCTCCCCGGCCCGCACGTCGAGGTTGAGCTGGTCCACCGCGGCGAAGTCGGTGCCCGGATAGACCTTGGTCAGGTCCTCGGTGTGGATGACGGCGTCCGGCTCCTGCCCGGGCGGCCCGGTCGTACTGGCCGGAGCCTGTGCTGTGCTCATGGTCAGTCCAGCCTAACCGTGGCCCTGGCTGGGATGTCCGCGCACCCGGGGCCCGCGGCTCGCGTCGTGTCACCAAACTGTAACGTGAAGTAACGAGCCGATATGGGCCTATGACAGCGCGACGGGCGGACATATGCTCGGCGCGTGGAGACGGCGGCGGCAGCCGGCTGTCTGGGGAGGAGTTAGCGTCATGGGCGTACGCCCCGATCCGGTGCCGGGATTAACTGGTTATCGGCCGGCCTGGCCGACCTGCTCACGGCTGGCCGTGCACCGGGACCATGACCGCCCGCCAGGTAGAGGAACTGCAGAGGGCGGCTTCGCCGTCGCCACGGCCAGTTGGGATGGAGCCAGGGGGCATGAGTTTCTGCACGGCATGCGGCCGTGAGCGGACCGGGGCCAACCGCTTCTGTACCGCGTGCGGCACCGAGTTCCGGGATCTGGCGCAACCCGGGCAGCCCGGGACGGACCAGGATCAGCCTGACGGCACCTTCCTGGAGCCCGGCCCTTTCCGGGAGACAGCGCCCGCCTATCCACAGCCGCCCGTAGCCGAGCCGCCCTATGCCGGATCGGCCTATCCGGGACCTGCTCATGCCGAGCCCTCTGCTGGCGAGCCCGGTTACGGCCCTCCTGGCGATGGCTACGGCGGCAACTACCCCGGACCTGCCGGCCGGCCGCCGGGCCGACGGAACAAGATGATCATTGTGGCCGCGGCGGCGGTAATCCTGCTCGGCGCCGCCGGCGGTGCGTACGCCCTGGTGGCGAGCCATGGTCACGGGGAGGCAGCGGGGCAGCCGGCAGAAACGGCGAGCAGCGCGGCCAGCCAGGCGACGCCAGCGTCGCAAGCAGCGACGTCGCCGGCACCTGCTACCAGCGCGGCCGCCTCGCCGGAGGCGGGCAGCCGAACCACGGTGGCGGTTGCGCCCGGCGCGGCAAGCAACCCGGCCGCGCCGCAGGTCACCGCGCTGGTGAACCGTTACTTCACGGCTATCAACCAGCACGACTACTCGGCCTACGCCAGCCTGTTCGACCAGCAGATGCAGCAGCAGAATCCCGAGTCGTCATTCGACTCCGGCTATGCCACCACCACCGATTCGGCGGAGACGCTCACCAGCATCTCCGATACCGGTTCCGGCGGTCTCGCGGCCTCGTTGACGTTCACGAGCCAGCAAAGTCCCGCGGACAGCCCAGACGGCAGCTCATGCGACCAATGGTCGATTACCCTTTTCCTGGTCCCGAACGGCGCCGGATACCTCATCGGGGCGCCCCCATCCAACTACCGGGCTTCTTACCAGGCCTGTTAGTGAGTACCAGCCCACCGGCTTACAGCAGTACGGTGACGGCGTGTTGGATGGCCGTCACCGCGGTCGCAAGCGCGGCCGAATTTTGCACTCCGGCCATCAGAGCGTGCAGCAGGCCGCCCAGAATGTGCTTGTTCGGCTGGTCCTTGCGCGCCTCTTGCTGCGCCGACACCGCTATCCCGACGAGCGCGCCGGGATCGTCGATTCCGGCGGGGGACGCACGTAGCTGATCGACGAGCGAACTGAGCGCGGCGCGCAGGTCTTCCAGGTCCGCGAGGTCCGGCCCGCCCTGGTACTGGTAACTCTCGACCCGGGAGCCCGCTCCCGCGACCACCCCTCCGGAAATGTTCGCCGAGTCCCCGAATTGGACTCCGTAGTTGTCACCACTGGATGACATCAGCTTGCCCCTTCCGCGCTCCTGGCGCTTTCTCCACCGCGTGCGCGCGGCATGAACCCGGCTAGCCGCGTTGCGGCTCCGCCCACCTGACTCTCTTTGATGTTTGCGTTGTCCCCGAAAATAACACCGTTGTTGATAAGCATCTCCGCGCGCGATTCGAGGCTGCTGGTGTCGACGTTATGTTCTCTCAGGAACTCCACCAGGGAACGGAAGATCCGCTGCTCGATCACCTTGACGAAGCGCTCGTCGTCGAAGATCTGGAAGTAGCGTTGCCACTTGGTGTCCGCCGCGAGCTCGCGGACGCTGACAAGCGCGCCGTAATCTCTTGTCTCCTCGACCCGGCGTCGTTTCTTTTCCCGCCTGCCATCCGCTCCCAGCTCGTGGATGATTCCCGGCACGCTGCCGAGGAGCCGGGGCAGAGTGCTCACCAAGGTCCCGCCCGCCAGCGCGAAGAACTCGCTGGCGTCCGGCCCTGGATCGCGCTCGTCAATGGCCTTGAACTCGGCCCGCAACGGCGGCACGACGCTGTGCGCAGCCTCGACGAACAGGTCAGTCCCTGACACCAGGAAGCGGATGAAGGTGGTCACCACCAGATCGCCCTGCCAGCTGGTCATGCTGATGGTCAGATACGGCCGCGCCCATTCCTCCGGTACGGCCAGCATCTGCCGCATCAGTTCCGGCCCGATCGACGTGACGGGAGCACCGCCGGGCTCAGGGAGGAAGCGCCGGTCGTCATGGATATCGCGGCTATTAACGAATAGCCGGTCGGTCAGCTCTATGCCCGGCAGGTCGAGCCCTTGCAGTCCGGCCTTGACGCAGTCATAGACCTCCAGCGCGGAGAACGCCCTGGGCTGGCCGCGCTGCCCCGGCCGGGTCATGCTGGCTGGCGACCGCGTGATATCCACGGCGAAGGACCAGTTCGACCGGGCCGTTCCGTATCCGCGGAACGGAGCGAACCCGCTGTAGAGCGTGACGTTCCCGGTGGTCCCGGCCGCCGCGATGCGCTGGAGCTGCCGCCCGGCGAAGGAATCACGCGGCGGCGCGTGTACCTTCCGCGGGTCGAAGTGGCCTGGTCGCAGATCCCTTATCACCGAGCCGTATCGAGCGATATAACGATGGGTGAAGACGGTCACCCAGGCGGCCACGAGCAGCAGCACGAATAGCGGGAATGAGCGGAAGAAAATGACCGTCAGGATCAAGGCGAGGAGATCCGCGAGCAGGATAGTGTCACGGATCACGCGCCGACGATGGGCTGCCAGAGCGTATTTGAGCACGGTTACCAGGTCTACGCCGGGCGTGATGACCACGGCACGCTGTTGTTCCTCCAATACGTCGTCGAGGACCCTGCGCTCCAGTTCGGGATCGAGCGTGACAGCGGCGCACAGCCAGCGCGTGGTGGCGAGCCCGGTGGCGCCGGAGCGCGGCTTGCGCTCAGGACCGGGTTTCTCAGCAGTGAGGAGCGGTTGTTTCGGTCCCCATGGCTCCTGGGCGCCCCACAGCGAGCCGTCCCGCACCACGGTCGCCGGTTCGGCTGTTAAGGAAGCCGGGAGAGGCCGCCCGCAGGAGCCGCAAAACCGAGATCCCGGCTCATTGTCACCATTGCATTCCTGGCACCGCATAATTCCCTCCCCATGACTCACACCGCTCCGCAGGCTGGCGTATATTGCCCGTCCGCGCGGCACAGCGGAATTTACCCGGATTATAGACCTGGCTGCCATAACGGGCCAGAACCGAGGTGCGGCCGCTGATCCCGGGCTAGCGGTGCGCCCCGACCAGGTCGGCGCGGATCCTGGCGGCGTCGGCGGGGGTGCCCGCCTCGTCGGAGAACGGCCCGTAGGGGGTGCCGTAGACGGGGGTGCCCGGCTCCTGGCGCCAGCTCTCCGCGAGCGGTCCCGCGTCCACGGCGTCGTAGCCGATCCAGTCGAGGTACGCGGCCACCGCCGCCTTGGCCTGCTCGTCATCGCCCGCGATGGGCAGCGCGGAGCGATCGGGCGCGCCGCGGGGGCGGGCCAGCGAGCCCAGGTGCCTGAAAAAAATGTTGTTGAAGACCTTCACCACGTGCGCGTCCGGCAGGCAGCTCTGCAGCAGCCCGCTGCTGGTGAGCGCGCCGGTGTCCAGTTCGGCGATGTGCCCGTCGCGCTGGGGGTAGTAGTTGCCGGTGTCCAGGACGGGCGTGCCGGCCAGGCCCTTGGCCGGGATCTCGGCGAAGGCCTTGACCGGGACGCTGACTACCACCAGGTCGCCCTCCTGGGCGGCCTGCTCGGGGGTGCCGGCGGCGGCGAGCGGGCCGAGTTCGGCCGCGAGTCCGGCGAGTGTCTCCGGGCCGCGAGAGTTGCTCAGCACGACGTCATAGCCGCGGGCCACGCTGAGCCTGGCCACCGTGCCGCCGATCATCCCGCTGCCGATGATGCCCACAGTTGTCATGACCGCGCCAACCCCGGCTCGCACCCGATCATTCCGGGGCGGGCCGGGGCTGGCGATTCTTGGTCAGCGTGTGATCTCGTCCGCGGCGATCAGCTCGGCGGCCAGTTCGTCGACGGTGGCGAGTTCGGCCACGGCCGCGCTCTCCCGTGCCGGGGCGGCCTGGGTGGCCGCGGCGCGGGGGCGCAGGGTCAGGTAGCTGACCACGACGCCGCCCGCGAGCAGCAGGATCGTGACGAGCAGGCCGAGGTGGTAGCCGTCCACGAACGCGTGCACGGGACTGGCCCCGGCCCGCAGCGCGTCGCCCTGCCTGGTCCGCAGCACCGCGCCGATCACCGTGATGCCGAGCAGCCCGGCGACCTCCCGTGAGGCGTTGAGCAGCGCGGACGCCACGCCGGCCCGGGCCGTAGGGACGGCCTGCATGGACGCGTTGGTCACCGGCACGTTCATCAGCCCGGCGCCCGCGCCGAACAGGATGAACCCGGGCAGCAGGCTGGTGTAGCCCGCGTGCTCGCCGAGCCGGGCGAACAGGACCAGGCCGATCACCATGAGCAGCATCCCGGCCGCCACCGTGCGGTGCGCCCCGGCCCGCGCCTCGACCCGCGGCGCGATGCTCGCGAACACCGCCACGGTCAGGGCCATCGGCACGAACGCCAGGCCGGCCTCGACCGGCGAGAAACCGAGCGTCTGCTGCAGGTAGATCGAGGTGAAGAAGTAGATGCCGAGGATCCCGAAGGCCCAGATCATCATGGTGACCGAGCCGCCGCTGAACTCACGGCGCCGGAACATCGACAGGTCCACCATCGGGTGCTCAGCGCGGGCCTCGATGGCCAGGAAGGCGGCGGCGGACACCGCGGCCACCGCGAACGCCCCGAGGATCAGCGGCGCGGTCCAGCCGCTCACGTTGCCCTCGATCAGCGCGTAGGTCAGCGCGAACAGGGCCAGCGCCGAGGTCAGCACGCCGGGCAGGTCGAGCCGGCGCACCGCCGATCCGGCCCGCGACTCGGCCACGTAGAGCACGGCCAGGACGGACGTGATCACGCCGAGCGGCACGTTGATCAGGAAGATCCAGCCCCAGTGGAGATGCTGGCTGATCAGGCCGCCGAGCGCCGGGCCGAGCGCGAGGGCGAGCGCGCCGACCGCGGCCCAGATGCCGATCGCCATGGTGCGCTCCCTGACGTCGGTGAACGCGGCGACGATGATGGCCAGCGTGGCCGGCAGCAGCAGCGCCGCGCCGACCCCCTGGACGGCCCGGCTGGCGATGAGCACGCCCCCGCTGCCCGCCAGCCCGGCGGCCAGCGAGGAGAGCGTGAAGACGGCCAGGCCGGCCAGGAACACCCGGCGCCGCCCGTACACGTCGGCCAGCCGCCCGCCGACCAGCAGCAGGCCGGCCAGCGTGAGCAGGTAGCTGCTGACCACCCACTCCAGGCCGGATACCGACAGGTGCAGGCTCCGCTGGATGGTCGGGATGGCGACGTTGACGATGTTGTTGTCGAGGTAGGCCATCAGGTTGGCCAGGCTGACGGCCGCCAGCGCCCACCATCTGAAGGAGCGCCCGGACCTGGCTGGCTCGTTACCCGGCTGGCCTGCTTGACCCGGCTCGCCCGGCTGGCCCGCTTTACCCGGCTCGCCCGGCTGGCCTGCCGACACGGTGCTCGCTGACACGGCGATCGTCCTTTCCCCGGTTTCTCATGTACTCGGCGCCTATATGCCGTACCTGTATGCTGTACCTGTATGTCGTTCTTATACATCGTACAAGTACGGTGTACATCATGGCTTGTACGATGTATAGTTGTCAAGCGATGAACACAGAACTTTCCTCAGCGGAGCCGGACGGCGAGCGCCCCCGGCTCAGCAAGCGCACCGTGACCGAGCAGGCGCTCAAGCTCGCCGACGCCGATGGGCTCGACACGCTGACCATCCGCAAGCTGGCGCAGCACCTGGGCGTCACGCCGATGGCCCTGTACTGGCACTTCCGCAACAAGGAAGACCTGCTCGAGGGCGTGGCCGAGCAGGTCTGGGGCGAGATCGACGTGCACGTGGACCCGTCGATCCCGTGGTGGGCCCAGCTCCAGGCAGGACTGGAATCCCTGCTCAGCGTGCTGCGCGCTCACCCATCGGCCCCCCAGCTGCTGCTCGAGCACGAGAAGCGGAACGAGGCGGCGCTGCGGGCCACCGAGGCTGCCCTCGAGATCCTGCGGAGCGCCGGGTTTGATCCGCAGCATGCCAGCGAGATCGCCCGGAGCACGCTATGGACCGGGATCATGCTGGTCATGAGCGAGGCCGGCTACCACCCGGAGCTGTCCGGGGACGAGCGAGCCGAGTTCCAGCGGCGCAACGAGGTCTTCTTCGCGATGCTGCCCGCCGCCCGCTACCCGCGCCTGAACGAATGCGCCGGGCCGATGGCCGACTGCGATCCGGACTTCCACTACCGGCTGGGCGTCGAGATGTTCATCGCCGGGGTCAGGGCCACCGCCGAGCGGCAGCAGCGCGACCCGGCCGCCTCGTAACAGCGGGTACCGGCTCCGGCTGATCCGGCAAGGCGGACCACCGGGGCCGCCGGGATGACTAGGGTAAAGGCCATGACGGAGCACCGCCCATGAGGGCCACGATGATGCTGGCCGATTACGCCCAGGTCGCGGACGGCAAGCTGTTCATTTCCGGCGCCGGCTGGACGACCTGCGCGCCCGGAGCCGCGCCTTGCTCAGTCGCGGTGATCTTCCACGTGCCGTGGCAGGAGACCGGCAAGAAGATCTCCTTCAGCCTCCGGCTGATCGACGAAGACGGCCGGCCCGTCACGCAGCCCGGGGCGCAGGACGGGCTGCCGGTTCAGGTCAACGGCCATTTCGACGCCCGCCGCCCGGCTGCCGTCACGCCGGGCATGGAGATCAACGTGCCGATGACCTTCAACATCGTCCTGCACCTGGAGCCGACCACCCGCTACAGCTGGGTGCTCGACGTCGACGGGCAAGCCGACGAGTCCTGGCGGCTGTCGTTCGAGACACGGGCCCATGCCCAGTCCGCGTCCGGGGTGCGCGGCTAGCCTCGCTGCGGCCCGGCGCCTCTCGCTTCAGCCCTGGCACACCCGCCCGCAGCGCCTCCTAGCCGCCCCCAGCGGCCCTCCGGGCCGCCTCCCGATTCAGACTGCGTCGAGGTCGGCCAGGCCCGGCGCGGCGTGCTGGTGCGCGACACCAAGGACCGGCATGGAGGCTGGTGCTCTGCCGCCGCGCTGGGACGCGTACCCGCGCCGCCTGCCGTCGTCCCTGGACGACCTGCGAGGCCCTGCCGCGGGCGAGGTCCAGTTGCCGCTGCATGTGGCCTGGTCAGGACGCCGGGTGTACGACGTCGGCCAGGAGGATCAGCGCCTGGTCCTGTATGCGCTGCTCCTGGCGGAGGCACAGCGAGAGGCGTCGAGCGCGCCGATCCTGCTGGACATCAACGTCGGCGGGTACCCCTCATCGCCCGTATCGGGCGGTACGGACGGCGGCGCCCCCGGCGGCGGTTCCGCCTCGGCGGGAAGCTCCAGACCGGGCGGGGGAAGCCCGCCTGGCGGTTCCGCGCCGGGCGGCGGACGCTTGTCGTAACACGATCGTCGCCTCGACGATGTGCCTGCACCGGCACGGTTCGGCGGTTACCCGTGGGACCCGGAGGATTCCGCCTTGGCGAGATCCACCTCGAACTCCACGCTGACCTCGTCGCGCAGCTTGAGCGCGCCGAAGAAGCCGACGTACGGCTTGATGCCGAACGTGGTCTGGGCCAGCGTGGCGGTCCCCCGGTACCGGCCGGGCCCGGGCGAGGTCACCTGCAGCCGGGCAGGCTGCGTCTTCCCGTTGAGGGTGGCCGTGCCCTCGATCGCGCCGCCGCTGGCCCCGGAGGGAATGACCCGCGACGAGGCGAAGGTCGCGGTGGCGTCGCCCAGGATCCCGCTCATGGTCTTCTTGATGTCCCGGCGGTCACCGTCGGTGAGCGGCTTGACCCCGCCGGTCCCCTCGCGGACTTCCAGTGAGCCGAGATCCAGTTCGGCGCGGAGCGTGGCGGCAGCCGGGCCGCCGTTCTCCTCGGCGGGCACCTCGACCTGCGCCGACCACCGGGTGACCTCGATGGTCAGGTCATGGCCGGCCCGCGCGGCGAACCCGGCCCGGCCCGTCTTGAGCACGACGCGTCCGGCGCCAGGCCCGAGCCGGAACTTGCCTGTGTATGCAGTCACGCGCCCCACCGTAAGCGGTCCGGCGGGAAAAGGTCTACTGCTGGTTCCGGTGGGATTGGATCAGGGCAGCGGGAAGTCACCGAACAGCTCACGGATCCGGCGCAGGTCGCGCAGCCGCGGCTCGGTGGCGCCGCCAACCCAGCGGCTGACCGTCTTCACCGAGACACCGAGCTGGCGGGCGGCCACCTCCATGGTCATGCCCTCGCGGCGCAGCACGCCGGCCATCCAGTCGGCGAACGCCATCTCGTTGGACCCGTTGTGCGTGGCCGGCGACCCGTCCCGGCCGGCCGCGGCGGCTTCCATGCCCGCGGCCTGAGACTTGAGCAGCGAGGCCAGGGCGTCGATGCCCGCGGGCGTGCTGACCTGGGCGCCGGAGCGCAGCACGTCGACCTCGACGTGGTCGGGAAAGATCCGGAAGGAGACGTTGATGGCACCGGTCGGGCCCGCGGCCTCGAGCAGCGCGTGGGCCACGGTCTCGCCCACTTGCCGGTTGTCTTCCTCGGACAGCGGGGACTGGGCCAGGCAGCGCTTGACGAAATCGCGCACATCCGGGATAGAGGACGGGCGCGCGGGAAACGTCTGCGACAGGACCACGACAGGTACTACCTCGATGTTGTCGCTGATCATGTCGGCTGGCTTGTCCATCGCCGCCCTCCGGTTCGCGCGGATCACGGTGTAACCGCCCGGTGCGCGCAAGTCACCAGGCATGACATTGAGGGTACGTGGAAAACGACATCGGACACGAGCCGCATCCGATAGACATATGTGTCCAGCAAGAAGACTGTTCTGTCTTGAGATCTCACCTGGGCAGGAATACGCTGTTGGAACCGGTGAGGGCTCCGTTGCCATCCGCCGGCCTTATGTGAGCATGTGATGAGCGGTCAGCGGGCCGGCGCATCTCGCCGGCGACCCACTGAGGCACGCCGAGAACGGTCTCGCGTGGCCCAGCGGAACCGCGCATCCCGGTCCCGGCCGTGCGCTGCCCAATCCCGGGCCCGATCCGGCGCGCCGCTGGCCCCGGGCCGCACCATGCACCAGCGCGATCCTTGGCGCGGACGGGAGATCGGCCGGCCCGGCCCGGTCTCCCCGTGCTCCGCGTCCGGCCCGCGCGTGACCTTAACCGGGGCGCCCGCATACGCGGGCCGCCTGACGAAAGGTGGCCGCCATGACCCAGGCCGCGGAGGAGCCGGTCCTGCATATTCTCTGGATGAACGGGGGGCTTGGCTGTGACGGGGACTCGGTGGCGCTGACCGCCGCGACGCAGCCCAGCATCGAGGAGATCGTGCTCGGCGCCTTGCCGGGCCTGCCTAAGGTCGCGGTGCACTGGCCGCTGATCGACTTCGAATGCGGCCCCGAGCAGGGCGCCGACACGTTCATCGAGTGGTGGCACAAGGCCGACCGGGGCGAACTGGACCCGTTCGTCCTGGTGGTCGAGGGATCGATCCCGAACGAGGCGATCAAGTCCGAGGGCTACTGGTGCGGGTTCGGCAACAACCCGGCGACCGGCCAGCCGATGACGACCAACGAGTGGCTGGACCGTTTGGCTCCTAAGGCCACGGCCATCCTCGCGGTCGGGACCTGCGCCACTTACGGCGGCATCCATGCCATGGCGGGCAATCCGACCGGCGCCATGGGCGTCCCCGACTACCTGGGCTGGGACTGGAAGTCCAAGGCCGGGCTGCCGATCGTCTGCGTACCCGGCTGCCCCATCCACCCGGACAACCTGTCCGAGACCATCCTGTACCTGCTCTACCAGGTGGCCGGGCAGGCGCCGATGATCCCGCTGGATGAGGCGCTCCGGCCGAAGTGGCTGTTCGAGGCGACCGTGCACCAGGGCTGCGACCGGGCCGGCTACTACGAGGAAGGCGAGTTCGCCTCCGAGTACGGCTCGCCCAAGTGCCTGGTCAAGCTGGGCTGCTGGGGACCTGTGGTCAAGTGCAACGTGCCCAAGCGGGGCTGGATCAACGGCGTGGGCGGCTGCCCGAACGTGGGCGGCATCTGCATCGCCTGCACCATGCCCGGGTTCCCGGACAAGTTCATGCCGTTCATGGACGAGCCGCCGGGAGCGCGCGTGTCGACCACGGCCAGCGGCATGTACGGCACGGTCATCCGTACCCTCCGCGGCTTCACCGCGCGTACGGCGGACAAGGAACCGAAATGGCGCGTGAAGGGCTCCGAACTCCATACCGGCTACCAGAAGACGTGGTGACGCGATGACAACCGCACCTGAGAAGAGCGCGAGCGAGAGCGCGGCCGAAGCCGAACTCACCGAGATGACCTGGGATCCCATTACCAGGATCGTCGGCAGCCTCGGCATCTACACCAAGATCGACTTCAAGGCCAAGCGGGTCGCGGAATGCCACAGCACGTCCTCCATCTTCCGCGGCTACAGCATCTTCATGAAGGGCAAAGATCCCCGCGACGCGCACTTTATCACCAGCCGGATCTGCGGGATCTGCGGCGACAACCACGCCACCTGCTCGGTCTACAACCAGAACATGGCCTACGGCGTCCGCCCGCCGCACCTGGGCGAGTGGATCATCAACCTGGGCGAGGCCGCGGAGTACATGTTCGACCACAACATCTTCCAGGAGAACCTGGTCGGGGTGGACTTCTGCGAGAAGATGGTGGCCGAGACCAACCCCGGCGTGCTGGAGCGGGCCAACGCCACCGAGGCGCCGCACGCGGCCGACCACGGCTACCGCACCATCGGCGACATCATGCGCTCGCTGAACCCGCTCGAGGGCGAGTTCTACCGGGAGGCGCTGCAGGTCAGCCGGTCTACCCGGGAGATGTTCTGCCTGATGGAGGGCAGGCACGTGCACCCGTCCACGCTGT